>JAANMT010003429.1_pt1 | contig 11270 bp, 7 predicted proteins | sample 7279711 | NCBI WGS metagenome assembly JAANMT01 (sample SAMN14094538, study PRJNA606508) | bioreactor metagenome | isolation source: A lab-scale SPAN reactor treating ammonium-rich wastewater day 1 | place: Ireland: Galway | collected 2017-01-16 | reverse complement strand
GCTCCTGTTGCTGGACGAGTTCCAGCGCGTTCTCGCCGGTGACCGCCTCGACGCGGCGGATGCCGGCGGCGACGCCGCCCTCGGCGACGATCTTGAAGAAGCCGATGTCGCCGCTGCGCGCGACGTGGGTGCCGCCGCACAGCTCGCGCGAGCTGCCGATGTCGACCACGCGCACGCTGTCGCCGTACTTCTCGCCGAACAGCGCCATGGCGCCGGACTTCACGGCGTCGTCGAAAGGCATGACGCGGGCGCAGGCCGCGGCGTTGGCGAGGATCTCGCGGTTGACGATGCGCTCGACGCGGCGGATCTCGTCGTCCGTCAGCGGCGCCGGGTGGGCGAAGTCGAAGCGCGTGCGCGCCGGATTCACCAGCGAGCCCTTCTGCTGCACATGGCCGCCGAGCACCTCGCGCAGCGCCTTGTGCATCAGGTGGGTGGCGGAATGGTTGCGCACCGTGGCGGCGCGCGCGGCCATGTCGACCTTGGCCTGCACGGTGTTGCCGACGGTCAGCCGGCCGAGCTTCACCGTGCCCTGGTGGCCGAAGACGTCGGCCTGGATCTTCTGCGTGTCGTCCACCGCGAAGGCGCCATGGGCGGATTCGAGCAGGCCGCGGTCGCCGACCTGGCCGCCGGATTCGGCGTAGAACGGCGTGTGGTCGAGCACCACCACGCCGGCCTCGCCCAAAGTCAGTTCGTTCACCTCGGCGCCGTCCTTGTAGAGGGCGACGACGCTGCCTTCATGCACCAGCGTGTCGTAGCCGTGGAAGGCGGTGGCCACGCCGGCGTATTCCAGCGCGCCCTTCATGACGAACTTCGAGGCGGCGCGCGCCTGCTCGCGCTGGCGCGCCATGGCGGCGTCGAAGCCGGCCTGGTCGAGGGTGAAGCCGCGCTCGCGGCAGATGTCGGCGGTGAGATCGAGCGGGAAGCCGAAGGTGTCGTAGAGCTTGAAGGCGGTCTCGCCGTCGAGTTTTTTCGAGGGCGAGGCCAGCGCCGCTTCCAGCAAGGCCATGCCGTGCTCCAGCGTCTCGGCGAAGCGCTCCTCCTCGGCCTTGAGCACCTCGGCGACGCGCCCGGCCGCCGCCGGCAGTTCCGGATAGGCCTTGCCCATGGCGTGCGAGAGATCGGCCACCAGGCGATGGAAGAAGGGCCGCTTCTGGCCGAGCTTGTAGCCGTGGCGGATGGCGCGGCGAATGATGCGGCGGAGCACGTAGCCGCGGCCGTCCGAGCCGGGGATGACGCCGTCGACGACGAGGAAGGCGCAGGCGCGAATGTGGTCGGCGATGACGCGCAGGCTGGGATTCGAGAGGTCCTTGGCGCCGGTTTCACGGGCCGCGGCGCGGATCAGGTCCTGGAACAGGTCGATCTCGTAGTTGCTGTGCACGTGCTGCAGCACGGCGGCGAGCCGCTCGAGGCCCATGCCGGTGTCGACGCTGGGCTTCGGCAGCGGATGCAGCACGCCGTGTTCGTCGCGGTTGAACTGCATGAACACCAGGTTCCAGATCTCGATGTAGCGGTCGCCGTCGGCATCCGGCGAGCCGGGCGGGCCGCCCTCGATCCCTGCGCCGTGGTCGTAGAAGATCTCGCTGCAGGGGCCGCAGGGACCGGTGTCGGCCATCTGCCAGAAGTTGTCGGAGGTGAACTTCGGCGCGCCCGGCTTGTCGCCGATGCGGATGCAGCGCTCGGCCGGCACGCCGATCTCGCGCGTCCAGATTTCATACGCCTCGTCGTCCTCGTGGTAGACGGTGGTCCACAGCTTCTCCTTGGGGATGCCGTAGACCTCGGTGATCAGCTCCCAGGCGAAGCGGATGGCGTCGCGCTTGAAGTAGTCGCCGAAGCTGAAGTTGCCGAGCATCTCGAAGAAGGTGTGGTGGCGCGCCGTGTAGCCGACGTTCTCCAGGTCGTTGTGCTTGCCGCCGGCGCGCACGCAGCGCTGCGAAGTGGTGGCGCGCGCGTAGGGCCGCTTGTCGTGGCCGAGGAAGACATCCTTGAACTGCACCATGCCGGCGTTGGTGAACAGCAGCGTCGGGTCGTTGCCGGGCACCAGCGGGCTGGAAGCGACGATGGCATGGCCCTTCGATGCGAAGTAGTCGAGGAATTTCTGGCGGATTTCAGCGCTTTTCATGGCAAACGGAACGGGTCGCGCACGGGGGCGCAAAGCTGAAATTTTAGCATCGAAGCCGTGTCAGCTCGCCAGCGGCAGGGTGAAGTGGAAGGTGGCGCCCTGCCCGGGCGCGCTTTCGGCCCAGACCCGCCCGCCGTGGCGCTCCACGATGCGGGCGACGATGGCCAGGCCGACGCCGGTGCCCTCGAAGTCGGCGTCGCGGTGCAGGCGCTGGAAGACGCGGAACAGCTTGTCGGCATAGGCCATGTCGAAGCCGGCGCCGTTGTCGCGCACGAAATAGTGCGCCTCGCCCCTCTCTTCGCGGCCGCCGGCCTCGATGAGGGCGGCATCGCAGCGGCGTGTGTACTTCAGCGCATTGGACAGCAGGTTCGACCACACCTGCCGCACCAGGCTGCGGTCCGCGCTGGCCATCGGCATGGCCCCGATGCGCACCTCGAGCTTCCGCCCGCCGGCGGCCTCGGGCAGCTCGGCGAGCACCTCGCGCGCCAGGCCCGCCATGTCGATGGGCGCGCGCTTCAGCTCGGCGCGGCCGATGCGCGCGAAATCGAGCAGGTCGTCGATCAGCTCGCCCATGCGGACCGCCCCGCCGGCGATGCGCTCGAGCAGGCGCCGGCCCTCGGCGTCGAACTGCGCCGCGTAATCCTCGTCGATGATCTTGGCGTAGCCGGCGATGGCGCGCAGCGGCGCGCGCAGGTCGTGCGAGATGGAATAGCTGAAGCTCTCCATCTCGCGCACGGTTTCCTCCAGTTTGGCGGTGCGCTCCTGCACGCGATGCTCGAGGGCGACGTTGATGTTGCGGATTTCTTCTTCGGCGCGGCGCAGCTCGGTGACGTCGCGCACGATGGAGATCAGGCAGGGCGCGCCGCCGATGTCGATGGCCACGGCGGAGACCATGCAATGCCGCAGTTCGCCGTCCTTGCGGCGAATGTCGTGCTCGAAGCCGCTCACCTGGCCCCGCTCCTTCAGGATGGCGATGAACCGCAGGCGCAGGGCGGGATCGTTCCAGATGTGCAGCGTGCCGGCGAGCGAGCCGCCAAGGACCTCGTCGGGGCCGTATCCGGTCAGCTGGCAAAAACTTTCGTTGGCTTCGATCACCCGGCCGTCCTGCGGCCGCGTGATGAGGATGGCGTCGGGGCTGGCATGGAACACCTTGCTGAACTTCTCCTCCGAGAGGCGCAGGGCTTCCTGGGTGCGCAACTGCCCGGTGATGTCGCGCGCGATGGCGATCAGGCAGGGCTCGCCGCCGATGTCGATGCGCACGGCCGAGCCGAGCACGGTGCGTACTTCTCCGGACCGGGTGCGGAAATGATGCACGGCATCGTGCTCGGCGCCGTCCCGCATGATCCTCGACACCATCTCGGCGCGCTCGACCGGGTCGGCCCACAGCCCGATGTCGACGAAGCTGCGGCCGACGATCTCGGCCGCCGTGTAGCCCGTCAGCTTCTCGAAGCCCTCGTTCACGTCGAGCACCAGCCCGTCGCGCAGCCGGGTGATGGAGACGAAGTCGGGAATGGCATGGAAGGCCTTGGTGAATTTTTCCTCCGAGGCGCGCAGGCTGTTCTCGCGTTCGCGCAGCTCGGCCAGCAGGCCGTTGAAGGACATCGCCAGGGCGCCGATCTCGTCGTTGCGCAGGGGCAGCTGATGCACGACCGTCTGCGGCCGCTCGCGCAGCACGCCGACGTGGCGGGTCAGGCGTTCCAGCGGGCGCACCAGCAGGCCGGCGAGCAGCCAGGCACAGGCGGCGCAGGCCAGCAGGACCAGCACGTTGATAAGGATGACGCGGCGGCCCGCCTCGCGCAGCGGCGCGTAGGCTTCCTCCAGCGGATACACGGCGGCGACGAACCAGTTGGCCGCCCGCAGCTGCCTGACGCTCATCAGGGCGCGCACGCCGGCGCTGTTCTCGCCTTCCTCGGTGCCCTCGAAGCCGTCGCCGGCCTTGCCGGCCGGCGCGTTGGCGCCGCCACTGGTCGCGTCGGCAAGGATGCGCGCGCGGTCGGGATGCAGCAGGATCTGGCCTTCCCGCGTGGCGACGTAGAGGTAACCCGACCGGCCGATGCGCGCGCTCTGCACCTCGCCGAAGATGCGCTCGCGATTCAGGCTGAAGCTGCACTGCAGCACCAGCTCGACGGCGCCGTCCGTGCCAATCCGCGGCACGGCAATGGCCACCACGGGCAGGTGGCTGATGGTGCCGAGGAAGGGCCGGGATATCACCGCCTGGCGCTCCGCCATCGCCCGCCGGAAATATTCCCGCCCGGCAAAGCTCTGGTTGCCGATCGGCGGCTGCTCGGGCTGCTGGGCCAGGGGCCGTCCGTCCGGGGCAATCGCGATGCAGCGCTCGAAACCGCCCATCGGCATGGGCAGCCGGCCCATGTGCTGCGCCAGGGCCGCCGGCGACCCGACTGCCTCTGCCGGCACGCTCTGGGCGACGGCGCGCACCGTGTCGGTGGCGAGGCGCAAATCGTTGTCCATGCCCTGGGCGGCATAGCTGACAAGGGAGAACAGCTGCTTGGCGACCCCCGCGCGGATTTCGTCGCGCACGCCGAGCCAGGACAGCCAGGCCATCGCCAGCACCAGCACGGCCAGCATGGCCGTCAGGCCGAGCGCGAGCTTCGCCCTCAGGCGCATGCCGAGAACGCTCCGCCGCTGTCCGGACCCGTCTTCCCCATGAATCCTTTCCTTGCCTCCGCCCGGCCAAGGTTACCATAGCGTCAACGGCAATCCCGCCGCTTCATTGAGCCGATCCATGGCCTGTCTGCTCGCCCTCGACCAAGGCACCACCAGCTCCCGCGCCATCGTCTTCGATGCCGAAGGCAGCGAGCGGGCCATCGCCCAGAAGGAATTGCGCCAGATCTATCCGCAGCCGGGCTGGGTCGAGCACGACCCCGAAGAAATATGGCGCGACCAGCTGGACGTTGCGCGGCAGGCGCTGGCGAAAGCCGGCCTGCAGGCGCAGGACATCGCCGCCATCGGCATCACCAACCAGCGCGAAACCACCGTCCTGTGGGAACGCGCCACGGGACGACCGCTACACAATGCGCTCGTATGGCAGGACCGGCGCACTGCGGGAGCCTGCGAAAACCTGAAAGCAGCAGGAGCGGAAACCCTGGTGCGTGGAAAAACCGGCCTGGTGCTGGATCCGTACTTCTCGGCGACCAAGCTCGCCTGGCTGCTCGATCGTGTGCCCGGCGCGCGCGATCGTGCGCGCCGCGGCGAACTGGCCTTCGGCACCGTCGACAGCTGGATCGCCTGGAATCTCAGCGGCGGCCGGCTTCATGTCACCGATGCCTCCAACGCCTCGCGCACCTCGCTCTTCGGCATCCACACGGGCGAGTGGGACGCGGAACTGCTGGCGCTGTTCGACATTCCGCGCGAACTGCTGCCGCGCATCGTGCGCTCCAGCGCGTTGTGCGGCGAGACGACACCCGATCTGTTCGGCGCCGCCGTTCCCATCGGCGGCATGGCCGGCGACCAGCAGGCGGCGCTGTTCGGCCAGGCCTGCCACGGCGCGGGCATGGCGAAGAACACCTACGGCACCGGCTGCTTCCTGCTCATGCACACCGGCGACCAGGCGGTCGTCTCGAACAACGGCCTGATCACCACCTGCGCCGCACAGTCCGGCGAAGCGCTGGAATATGCCCTGGAAGGCAGCGTCTTCGTCGGTGGCGCGGTCGTGCAATGGCTGCGCGACGGGCTCGGCCTGATCCGTTCCGCAGCCGACATCGAGGCACTCGCCGCCAGCGTGCCGGATACCGGCGGCGTGGTGTTCGTGCCGGCCTTCGCCGGCCTCGGCGCGCCGCACTGGAATCCGCACGTGCGCGGCACGCTGGCCGGCCTGACGCGCGGCACCACCGCTGCCCACATCGCCCGCGCGGCGCTGGAGGCCATCGCCTTCCAGTCGGCCGAACTGATGCAGGCGATGGCGGCCGACTGCGGCCGGCCGCTCGCCGAACTGCGCGTCGACGGCGGCGCCGCCGCCAACAACCTGCTCATGCAGTTCCAGGCCGACCTGCTCGGCGCGCCGGTCGTCCGGCCGCGCATCCTGGAGACCACCGCGCTGGGGGCGGCCTACCTGGCCGGCCTGGGCGCCGGCGTGTGGAAGAACCGCGAGGAAATCGCCTCGCACTGGGCGCGCGAACGCAGTTTCGCGCCAAACCTGCCGCAGGCGGCAGCCGCAGCACGCATGGCGGAGTGGCAGCGCGCCGTGCGCTGCGCACTGACTTTTGCCGAATGAAAAACGGCGCCTGCTGGCGCCGTTTTTGCACTGCCCGGCCGATTATTTCCTGCGGGCGGGGCGATCCATCCTTCCGTCGTGGTTGAAGTCATGCTGGCGGTCATGCTTCTGGCGGTAGACGCGCTTGCTTTGAACGTCCTGCGCATGTTCGATGCGCGCGCGCTCTTTCGCCGTCACCTTGCCGTCGGCCGTCGCCTTGTTTTCAATATTCTGAACATGCTCCTGGCCGTGCTGCAGTCTGGCGGCTTCCTGCTGCGTCAGCGAACCGGACTGCACACCCTGTTCGATGCGCTGCTGCTGGTTGGCCTGGCGCTGGTCGATGCGCGGCGTGGACGCCACCTGCGCCAGCGCCGGCAGGGCCAGGGCGGAAAACAGCAGGGCGGCGGAAAGGGTCTTGATCTTCATGTTTGCCTCCTTAAGCAGATGTTGAAGGTATGGGTCGGTCCCATGCGCAGAATAACGCCCGGCCCCCGGCGCCGATTACGGCGCGGATGTAACTTTTGTAAGGAATCGTTTCAGCCGGCCCGGGCCGGCAGGAGGTCGGGCCGGTCGGTGAACAGCGCCGCCACGCCCAGGTGCAGCAGCTCCCCGGCGTCGTCGGGATCGTCGATGGTGTACAGCAGCAGCGGGATGCGCGCCGCCCGTGCCTCGGCCAGCAGCGGCGGAGTGAAATGCCGGCGGCTGCAGTGCAGGGAGAAGCATGCCAGGCGCCGGAAGGTCTCCGGCCAGTCGTCCGGCGGCGCCACGAACAGCAGGCCGCGCGGCAATTCCGGCGCGGCGGCACGGGCCGCGGCCAGCGCCTCGGCGGAAAAGGAAGACAGCAGCGGCGGCGGCTGGCCGGCCCACAGCGCGCGCGCCGCCAGCGCCACCTTGCGGCCGGTTTCGGCCTCGCGGCCGGCCGAAGGCTTGATCTCGACGTTGGCCCACAGGCCGAGTGCGATGCACAGCTCGGCCGCATCGCCGAACGACGGCAGCGGCTCGCCGGCGAACTGCGCGCCGAACCGGCTGCCGGCGTCCAGCCGGGCCAGCTCGGCATCGCTGGCGTCGGCGACGCGGCCGCGCCCGTCGGTGGTGCGTTCGAGGGTTTCGTCGTGGATGAGCACGGGCGTGCCGTCGCCCGAGAGCATGACGTCGAACTCGACGGCGCGGTAGCCGAGTTCGAACGCCTTGCGCAGGCCGGCCAGGGTGTTCTCCGGCGCCAGCGCGCCGCCGCAGCGGTGGGCGATCAGGCGCGGATGGGGCCAATCCACGGTTTATCGGGAGACCGTGCCGTCCGTCGGCTGGGGCTGCAGCGCGCTGTTGCCGCGCCGGACCGCCGTGTCGAGCGCCTCCTTGGCCGGCTTGAGGTTGGCCCAGACGGCCTCCAGTTCCTCGCTCAGGATGGCGCGCACGCGGCCCATGCCGAACACGGCTTTCGGCCGGGCGGCGGAGGCGAAGCGCTTGTCGGACAGGCGCTCCACCGCCTTGCGCAGCAGTTCCGGCGGCGCGCCCTCGGCGGCCAGCGCATCCATCGCCGCGGCCGTCATCGGCAGGAAGCCGGTGCTCCTCACCCACAGCCTTTGCTCCTCGGGCCGCATCAGGAAGGCGATGAAATGCGCCGCCAGCGCGTACTCCGGCTTCTTCTTGCCGGCCAGCGCCCAGAGGGCCGGCCCGTCCGGCAGCAGGCGGCCCGGCACCGCGCCGCGCACGTCGTCGTAGTGCGGCAGGGCGGCGACGCCGAAATCGAAGGGCTTGCGGCGCAGCAGCCGCAGATACAGCGAGGAGTCGCTGGTGAGCATGCTGCATTCGCCCGACAGGAACTTCTCGTCGGCTTCGCGGCCCGGGCCGAAATAGCGGAAGTAGAAGCTCTTGTGCCAGCTCGAGAGCAGCGCGACGTGCTTCACCTCCACTAGGTTGTTGAGCGCCAGCCCGGCCTTGCCGCCCTGCTCGCCGTGGGCAACCGGCTCGCCGTGCTGGGTGGCGACGTTTTCCATCAGCACCCAGGCGGAATTGGACGAGGTGAACGGGCAGCGGCGGTCGACGTCGAAGACCTTGCCCGCCGCCGTCTGCACCTCCCACCAGGTGACGGGCGGCTTGGCCGGATCGAGCCTGGCCTTGCGGAAGGTGTCCTTGTTATAATACAGCAGCGGCAGCGAGAGGGCCAGCGGCAGCGCCTGGACGCGGCCCTTGTTGTCGTCGACGACGTCGGCAAGGACAGGGAACAGGGCGGCGGCGTCGAACTTCACCTTCGCGCCGTCCATCACCTTGTAGAGGGGCAGCATGCGCGGATGGCCGCCGAAGAACTTCTGCTGCTCGTCGTCGGCGAGCAGCGCGAGGTGCGGCAGCTGGTGCGGGTCGTCGACCATGCCGACATGCTGCAGGAGCACCTTGCCTTCCTTGCTTTCGGCGTTGAAGCGGCCGACCAGCTCCACCAGCGCGGCGGCGGCCTCGCCGGTGAGGGCGTGGCGCAGGGCGATCTCGGGCGGCGCCGGCGGCGCGGCCGCCAGCGCAAGCGGGGACAGCCCGAGGAGAAGTGCGGCAAGCGATTTGGGGAGCATGCGGAATCCGGCGTTGCGGGTGAAGTTGGTATATTACACCGCTCCGATTCGATCCGATCCGACCCCGACCCCATGTCCGGCGCCCTCTCCCATCTTCGCATCCTCGACCTTTCCCGCGTGCTGGCGGGGCCCTGGTGCACGCAGAACCTCGCCGACCTCGGCGCCGAGGTCATCAAGATCGAAAAGCCCGACGGCGGCGACGATACCCGCGGCTGGGGGCCGCCCTACCTGAAGGACGAAGCGGGGCAGGACACGAGCGAGTCGGCCTATTACCTCTCCTGCAACCGCGGCAAGAAATCCCTCGCCGTGGACATCGCGCAGCCCGAGGGCAGCCGCATCGTGCGCGAACTGGCGCGCCATTGCGACGTGGTGGTGGAAAACTTCAAGGTCGGCGGCCTGGCGAAATACGGCCTCGACTGGGACAGCCTGCGCGTCATCAATCCGCGCCTGGTGTACTGCTCGATCACCGGCTTCGGCCAGGACGGCCCCTACGCCGCGCGCGCCGGCTACGATTTCATCGTGCAGGGCATGGGCGGCCTGATGAGCGTCACCGGCGAGGCCGACGGCGTGCCCGGCGGCGGGCCGCAGAAGGCCGGCGTGGCGGTGGCGGATCTCTTCACCGGCATGTACGCCACCGTCGCCGTGCTGGCGGCACTGACTTTTCGCGAGCGCACCGGGCAGGGCCAGCACATCGACCTGGCGCTGCTCGATGCGCAGGTGGCGATGCTCGCCAACCAGAACATGAACTTCCTCGCCACCGGCGAGCCGCCGGCGCGGCGCGGCAACGCCCATCCCAACATCGTGCCCTACCAGACCTTCGCCACCGCCGACGGCCACGTCATTCTCGCCGTCGGCAACGACGCCCAGTTCCGCCGCTTCTGCGAGCTGGCCGGCTGCGCCGGACTCGCCGACGACGCGCGCTTCGCCAGCAACCGCGCCCGCGTCGCCCACCGCGAGGCGCTGATTCCCCTGCTCGAACCGCTGCTGCGCGGCCGCACGACGCGCGCCTGGGTCGAGGCGCTCGAGGCGGCCGGCGTGCCCTGCGGGCCGATCAACCGGCTGAATGAGGTCTTCGCCGACCCGCAGGTGCGGCACCGGAACATGAAAATCGACCTGCCGCATGCGGCGGCCGGGCGGGTGCCCCTCGTGGCGAACCCGATCCGCCTCTCCGCCACGCCGCTCGAATACGCCGTGCCGCCCCCGCTGCTCGGGCAGCACACGAATGAAATCCTGCACGATCTGCTCGGCTTCACGGCCGAGGAAACCGCGCGGCTGCTGCGCGCGGGCGTGATCGGCGCCGGAGTGTGAAATACTGCCTTGCTGGCTCCCGGGGCTTCCAGTAATATCGTCGAAATTTCAGCCGGGGATCCCCCGGCCATAAACATAATCGACTGGCACGCCAGCCCCGCCGCACCGGACGGCGCGGGGCGGATTCGAGAAAAATGAACAAGTACCAGAGAGTCGTGGTCATCGTCGCGGCGGCCAACATCGCCCTGATGCTGCTCTTCCCGCCCTTCCTCGACAACCCGCTGCGCCGCGGCGTGCTGCCCAATTTCGAGGGTTTCTACCCCCTGCTCACCGCCTATGGCGTCAAGCGCATCCACAACGAGCTGCTCACCCTGCAGATCATGTTCGTGGTCATCAATGCCCTGATTGCCTGGCTCGTCCTCGACCGGCGGACGGCGAAGGGCGAACTGCCCGAATTCCGCTACACCCGGGCGATCGCCCTGTTCCTGTTCGGCAACCTGGCCCTGATCTTCGCCTTTCCGCCCTTCGAGACGTATGCCTCCCTCTACAAGTTCGACACCCCGGGATTCGACAGCTTCTATTTCGTCCTCGGCGACAAGCGGCAGCGGCATTTCTACATTCCGATCCTCTATCTCGAGGTCAACCTGGTGGTCATCAATGCGCTGGTGGTGTGGCTGCTGTTCAACACGCTGCGGCGCGCGGAAGTGTTCGCCAGGGACAGGATTCTCGAACTGGCCGAGGCCCTGCCGGCCACGCAGCTGGCGGAAGTGTCGAAGACCCTCGCCTACAAGGCGGTGCACCCGGCCGCGGCCACCGAGTCGCCGGAGCCGCACCTCGGCGCCGGCCGCGACCGGCGCAAATACCAGGATCCGCGCTTTCGCGGGCCGGAACGCCGCAAGGGCGGAGACCGCCGCCTCAAGCCGCGCACGGCCTGACCTTCCACCCTGTGCCGCCGATTGATTCGGGCGGCGAAGTCATCTACGCTTGCCGCAGTACAGGTCATCGTCCGGCGGCAACGCCGGCGGAGGGTTCCGCATGAACCGACAGCAAGCCATCGCAGTGGGGTTCGCCGCCGCCAACCTGGCGCTGGTGCTCGCCTTCCCGCCCTACGACTACGTCTCGATGGCGACGGGCT
>JAANMT010003427.1_pt1 | contig 11279 bp, 9 predicted proteins | sample 7279711 | NCBI WGS metagenome assembly JAANMT01 (sample SAMN14094538, study PRJNA606508) | bioreactor metagenome | isolation source: A lab-scale SPAN reactor treating ammonium-rich wastewater day 1 | place: Ireland: Galway | collected 2017-01-16 | reverse complement strand
CGAGCGTTCGATCAGCCCGCACTTCGCCAGCGCCTCGGCCAGCCGCCGATTGCGCGGGTTCTGCTGGTCGAGGATGTTCGCCGGGGTGATCCCCGTTGGCAGGCCGCCGGGGCTCACCACCTCCAGCCGCTGGGGATACTGGCGCACGAACACCGAACCGCCGAGCCGATAGTCCCGATGCGCGACGGCATTGAGCAGCGCTTCGCGCACCGACACCTCGTCAAAGGTGGGCAGTTCGACGCGGAACAGACCGTCCTGATAGCTCTGCCTGTCGTTGCGCAGGTTGATCTTGTTCCAGATGGCGTCGTGCCAGAGAAAGAAGCCCTCCCGGTACTCCTCCCGGTCGGCCGCAGGGCCCGACGCCTCGGAAGACCGGTACTCGAACACGAGCTCCGCCTGCGCCAGCCAGCGCCCCAGCGCCGCGCGGGTACCGAACAGGATCAGTGCCGCGTAGGTAATGCGCCCCTCCAGCAGCAACTCGGCGTTGGCGAGCGTCTGCTCGTCGGTCCATCGCGTCTTGCGCTCGTCGCGCGTCTTGGTGGCCCACCGGCCCCGAAACGCCGCGATCGCCTCCGGCGACAAGTCGCCGATGGCTGCGCCGGGGCAGACCTCCGCCGAGAAATCGGGCCCTGTCTCGGCGAACATGGCCTTCAGTTCCACATCGGTCAGCGCCGTCAGTTCGTCGCCCGCCCGCTTGAGATACCGCCCGTCGATCTGCCAAGCGGTGCCCGGAAGTCGCGGCGGCACATGGATGACCAGCACCCGACCCTCAGCCGTTCGCACTTCCTCCACCGGAATGCGATGCGACAGCCGATCGTGCAGACCGGCCTCGGTGCGCCCCGGCTCGGCGAACGCTGCCGTGCCGACGATTCGGCGCGGGCGCCGGTCGGTCACGCCGAGGATAATCTTGCCGCCGCCTTCGTTGGCCAAGGCGACGCAGTACTCCACCAATTTCTCGAAGTGAAAGTTCTGCTTCGCCTCCTTGAATTCGAGGCGGACGCCTTCGGGCTCGGCGAGCCAGTGCTGGAGTTGTTCGGCGGTGGTCTGCATGACGCCCCTTCAGCCGCCGCGGTAAATGACATCAGCGTCGAGCTGCGCGGCGAGGTAGGGTGTGAAGCCCGCCAGCAGGACCGACACGGCCACCATGTCGCGCATGTCGACGGCGCGCAGAGCACCTGTGGGGTTTCCGCCGTGCCGAATACCCGGGTAGTCGCAAGCGAACCCGTAGAGATTCTTCAACGACGCCTTGATCGCACTGTGCGGCCAGGTGGTGACTTGGTTGCAGATGCCGCTCAACTCGCCTTCGGTGATGCAGGGCGTCGTGCGCCCGATGGCTTCCAGCAGATTCACCTGCTTCTGAATGCAGGTCTTGATGCGCCCGTCGGAGCAGTCGTGGCGCAGGTCGCGCAGCGCGTTCTCGAAGTCCTTCATCAGCGCATCGAGGTGCGCATCCTCGCTCGCGAGCGCGCGCAGATCGCGCACCAGGCTCGCGAACACGCCGGGCAGCGTCGGACACAAAGTGCACGGGCGGCGCAGGTCGTACCGGAGGCTGAACTTCTCGATGAAGCCCGCGAGCAGGTTGAAGTAGCGGTTGGAAAGCTCGTCGCCGGCAAGCTCGTCGAGCGCGGAGTGAGCCGCTTCGAGGAACGCCACGAGCGCGCGCTCGTCAGCGAATTCATTCGCGCCCGTTTGTTCGAACGCCTCGCGGCTCTGCACAGGGTTGTCGATGATGTCCGCCAGCGCCTCGACCGACGGTTTGTCCTTCAGCGCCCGGGCCAGCTCGCGGTACAGCTCGCAGAAGATGTCCTCCGGGACGTCTTCATGGTCGATCAGCGGCAGCCAGATCTCGCGCCAGGTCTCCGACCACGCGCCGATGAACTCGCCACGCATGGCTACAGCTCTCCCCGGAAGGCGCGGTGCTGAAGTGATGCGAACAACCATTCATGCTCGAAAAGTGCGGCCCGGTGGGCCCCCCTGAGCTGGTTGACCCGAGCTACGCGGCGTGCGAACTCCTCTTGCTGCTGGAGCGGCGGCAGCGGGAGACGGATTGCTTTGATCTTCGCCAGCGTAAGTCGACGGATCGCGGCGCCCGCCATTCCGCCGAGAATCCAGCGTTTAACCAGTGCGTTGTTGAGCCAATGGCACAAGAAGTCAGCGGTCAGCACCCCGGCCTTCGGGCGCAGTAAAGCCAAGCTCGAGAGCATGCTGAACTCGAAATCATATGGGTTGACCGCAGCGATACCCGTCGTCGCGCCGTCCTTGATATAGAGCACGTCACCAGGTCTCGGATCGCAGCGAGAGAAGATCGCGCGGTGATCGTCCTCATTCACGAACCAAGGATCGGAAAAGAAATCGAGCCCTTGTTCCTTCAGATGCTTCGCAGTAACGTATGGGATGCCCTCGGACTGAATGGCCGGAGAGTGATGCGTACCGTCCGTGATCTTTTCACATGCTTCAGCCAGCGGTTTCGTTCGCCACCTGCTTTCGTCGTTGATTGGCCTTCCGAACATGTCGAGGAAGATGGATTGGGTGAGGGTGTCGAGTTCGGCGAGGGCGGCGCGGCGCTTGGCCCGCAGCGCGTCCGCTTTGTCGAGGATCTCCGCAATCCGTCGCTGCTCGGGGAGGGGTGGGAGCGGGATCTCGATTCGGGCGACAACGGCCTTCGACACTTCCTTGAACGTCGCACCGTTTCCAAGGCTCTCCAAGTAGGGCCGATTGCGACGAAGCCAGTGGTATAGAAACTTGGCGTGAACCCGTTCGCGGTTCGGCACGAAGCTCTTGAACCCTTGATTGGTAGCCATCGGAACGGTGTTGATGGCCACATGGCCGATGGGCGCTCGGGAACTGAACAACACGGAGTCAGGCGGCAATACCGTTGCTGCACAACTCTGCAGACCGCTGAGCGTGATCTTGCGCGGAGTGTCCGAGATGTAGGCGCCCTCGAGTTCGCTCAGGTCCTTCGGCGTCGCCCAGCACACGTCGCCGTCCCAATACGCTGATTCAGAAGTACTGGGCGTCGCGCCTGAGACGATCTCGGCGCAGTCTTCGAGTCGGATAGTTGTCCACCCGCTCATCCCAGCATCCCCTCCAGCTCCTTCATCCCCCGCTGGATCTCCTCCTCCAGCGTCGCCAGCTCCGCGAGGATCTCCTTCGGCGGGCGGTGTTCGACCGCCTCGTGCACCACTTCCTTGTAGCGGCTGAGCGAAAGGTCGTAGCCCTGCGCCGCGATGTCGGCCTTCGGCACGCAGAAGCTCTGGGCAATGCGCGGCCGCTCGCGCTCGTTGGCTGAACGCTCGGCCCAACGAGCCAGTACGTCGGGCAGGTTGTTTCTGCCGTGATCTTCCGCGCCGAGCGCAGTGCGCGGCACGGGGCCAAGCTTGTCGTCCGGCAGCAGCGGCGTGCGCTTGTCGTCCAGGCTCCAGCCGTCGGCGTCGACGTCGTAGAACCACACGTGGTCGGTGCCGCCGGAGTTGGTCTTCGTGAAAAGCAGGATCGCGGTCGACACGCCGGCATAGGGCCGGAACACGCCGCCGGGCAGCTTGACCACGGCGTCGAGCTTTTGGTCTTCGACCAGCATGCGGCGCAGCTCCTTGTGCGCCTTGCTCGAACCGAACAGCACGCCGTCGGGCACGATCACCGCGGCGCGGCCGCCGGGCTTGAGCAGGCGCAGGAAGAGCGCCAGGAACAGCAGCTCGGTCTTCCTGGTCTTGACGATCTGCAGCAGGTCTTTGGCGGTGTTCTCGTAGTCGAGGCTGCCGGCGAAGGGCGGATTGGCCAGCACCAGCGTGTACTTCTCTTCCTCGCCGGCGTGGTCCTGCGCCAGCGAGTCGCGGTAGCGGATGTCGGGGTTCTCCACGCCGTGCAGCAGCATGTTCATGCTGCCGATGCGCAGCATGGTGTTGTCGAAGTCGAAGCCGTGGAACATGCGGTGGTGGAAATGCTCGCGCTGCCTGGCGTCGTGCAGGATGTTCGGGTGGCGCTCGCGCAGGTGCTCGCCGGCGGCAACGAGAAAGCCCGCCGTGCCGCAGGCCGGGTCGCAGATGACGTCGGTGGGCTGCGGCGCGGTCAGCTCGACCATCAGCCGGATGATGTGGCGGGGCGTGCGGAACTGACCGTTCTGCCCGGCGCTGGCAATCTTGCCGAGCATGTACTCGTAGACGTCGCCCTTGGTGTCGCGGTCTTCCATCGGCACCGCGTCGAGCAGGTCCACCACCTTGGCCAGCAGCGCCGGCGTGGGGATGGTGAAGCGCGCGTCCTTCATGTGGTGCGCGTAGGTGGAGTCGTCGCCGCCGTGGTTGCGGGCCAGCTCGTTGCGCAGGAACGGGAAGACGTGCTCGCCGATCACGGTGTAAAGGTCGCCGGGAGCGAAGTGCTTGAAGCGCGACCAGCGCAGGTCCTCGTAGGGGCGGCCCTTGGGGTCGTTGCCCTCGGGGAAGACCCGGCGCTCCATCGGTCGCTTGAGCCGGGCGGACTTGTTCTCTTCCAGCGTGTGCAGGTCGTCCAGCCGGCGCAGGAAGAGCAGGTACGTGATCTGCTCGATCACCTCCAGCGGGTTGGAGATGCCGCCGGACCAGAACGCGTTCCAGATCTGGTCGATCTGGCTCTTGATGTTGCCGGTGATCATGAGGTCAGGCTCCCAGGTCTTGTCATCACAGCACCCTCCACCACGGCACCGCCAGCACGTCGGGGGTGAGCCACTCGACCGTGCGACCGGTGTGCAGCAGGAGCCCGGCGCGCGCCTTGCGCCCGTACTCCTGCCGGAAGGTGCGCAGGTGCGCGCAGTCAGCGAGGCGCGGCTTCGAGGTGGCCTTCACCTCGATGGGCAGCAGCTTGCCGCCGGCCTCGATCACGAAGTCCACTTCCTCGCCGATCGTGGTGCGCCAATAGGCGAGTTCCACGCGGTCCACCCGCGCATCGCGCCAGGCGATCAGGTCGTGCAGCACCAGGTTCTCCAGGTGTGCGCCGGAGGGCGCTGCGGCGCCGAGGTGCAGCGCGACGCCGGTATCGCCCCAGAAGACTCTGGGCGACTTGACGAGCCGCTTGGTGCGGTTCACCGCGTAGGCCGGCAGGCGCACGAGCAGATACGAGGTCTCCAGCAGGTTGAGCCAGCGGTGGACCGTTGGCTGCGGCAGGCCGACGTCGCGGCCCAGCTCGGTCTGGTTGAGGAGTTGTCCCAGCCGCAGGCAGGCCGCCTGCATCAGGCGGCGGAAGTCCGGCAGCGCGCTGATCGAGGCGAGGTCCTGCAGGTCGCGTTCGAGCCAGGTGCGCACGTAGCCGTCGAACCAGATAGCGCGGTCGGCCGGCGCCTTGAGTTCCAGCGCCGGCGTGGGAAAGCCGCCGCGCAGCGCGAGCGCCTGCCAGTCTTCCTCGGCGTCATCCTCGGCCGCCAAGAGGTCGCGCCACTGCGCGTCGGGCGCGGCCAGCAGCTCGTCCCAGCGCCCCGCGCGGCCGAGCCCGAGCTGCTCGCGCCGGGTCATGGGCCAGAGCGTGAGGTAGCTCGCGCGGCCGGCCAGCGACTCCGACACCTGCCGCATCAGGAGCAGGTTGGCCGAGCCGGTGAGCAGGAAGCGCCCGGGCCGGCGGTCCCGGTCGATGGCCCTCTTGACTGCAGGCAGCAGCCCCGGCTCGCGCTGGACCTCGTCGAGCGTGAGTGGATCGTCGCCGCCCAGCAGGGCCTCGGGGTCGCGGCGCGCCGCATCGCGCACGTCGAAGTCGTCGAGCGAGCGGTAGCGCCGTTCGCCCGGCACCAGCTTCTCGACCAGAGTGCTCTTGCCGGTCTGCCGTGCGCCGGTGAGCACGACGGCCGGCATCACGCGCAGGCGCGCGGCGAGTGCGTCATCGACTAGGCGGGGCAGGGTCTTCACGACATGGATGATATTCATTCACGCCGCGGATTGGCAAGGCCGGCCTGCTTTCGGGTCGCCACTGTCGGCGGACTCATCCGCTGGTCTCCAACTCGGCTGCCAGTTCCTCGACATACCTGCGATAGCTGAACACGCGGCCGCGCTGCCGGTTCGTGAGTTCAACCACGATGCCGATGCGTTCCAGGTGCGCCAGCGACTTGTTGACCGTGGCCGTCGTGAGCCGGGTGGCGTTGACCAGGGTGGCAGACGTTGCAATGGGCTGGCGCTGCAGCGCCTGGTGCACTTCGAGCGCGGAGGCCGCCGCGCGCCCCAGCCCGGCAATGCGGTCGCGATCCGCATTGACGAGCGCGAGCAACGCATTCGCCGTCGCCACGGCCTGCGTCGCGCTCGCCTCGATGCCTTCGGCGAAGAAGTCGAGCCACCGCTCCCAGTCCCCATGCAGGCGCACTTCGTTCAGCAGCTCGTAGTACAGCGCCCGGTGCGTCTTGAAGAACAGGCTCGGGTAGAGCATCGGCTCGCGCAGCACGCCGTCGGCCACCAGCTGCAGCACGATCAGCAGCCGCCCGAGGCGCCCGTTGCCGTCGAGAAACGGGTGGATGGTCTCGAACTGGACATGGGCGAGCGCCGCCTTGATGAGCGGCGGAACGGGCTCGGGGTCGTCGTTGAGGAAGCGCTCGAGCGACGCCAGGCCATCCGGCACCGCATCGGCCGGCGGCGGCACGAAGACGGCGTTGCCGGGCCGGGTGCCGCCGATCCAGACCTGCGAACGGCGCACTTCACCGGGTGTCTTGCCGCGACCGCCGGGATGGCTCATCAGCACCTTGTGCATCTCGCACAGCAGGCGCGTGCACAGTGGCAGTCCGCCGCGCAGCTTCTTCAGCCCGCGTTCGAGCGCTGCCACGCAGCGGCTGACCTCGCGCGCATCGTCCACCGGCACGCCCGGCTGCTCGTCGATCTCGTACAGCAGCAGGTCCGCCAGCGAGGACTGGGTGCCCTCGATCTGCGAGGACAGCACCGCCTCCTTGCGCACGAAGCTGTAGAGCAGCAGCGCCGCGTTGGGCAGCAGCGCGCTGACCGCGTCCAGCCGCCCGAGCGCGACCAGCGCCGCGTCGAAGCGCCGCCGCAGGGTCGGCGACCATACGACCGGCGGGTCCGGCGGCAGCGGCGCCGGCACGAAGGCCCGGAACGGCTCGGCGGCCGTTGTGACCGTGACGTAGCGGCCGGGCGCGGGTCGGTGCATGGGAGCAGGAACCTGAAACAAGGGCAGGTGTTATTTTAGGTTCAAGCACCAAAATAAATCGACGTCGGACGCTGCTTTAGGCAGCCTGGTGTGCAACCTCGGCGCGATAGCGGCCGATCCACGGCCCGGGCTCAAACAGGAAGCCGGCGCAGCAGGATCTCCTGCGACACACTTCTGCTGGCGATGGTCTACGCCGGATTGCCGCGAACCCGAGGCGCATGCTGCATGACAAGCGGACCTTGAGTACACACATGAGTACACATCCACGGCGACGAATCTGGAGGAGCTTGATTCACAAGGCTCTGCCGCGATTCACGCGCTTCTGCATCGAAGTAGGTGCGGGTCCTGAGGAGGCCGGCGAGGTCCGATGGTGTTCTGTAAGTCATTGTCGAAAAACATTTTTTTATTCCTGCGGCAGCCAAAAGCTACCGACGCAAGCCGATCTCTTTTGATACCCACATGAGTACACATGACGGGTACGATGGGTGAAGTTCCTCTTGTGTAATCAAAAGCCCGCCCATGCCGTTCACTGACACCGCCATCCGGGCGCTGAAGCCCAAGGCCACCCGCTACTCCAGGACCGACGAGCGCGGTCTCGTGCTCGAGGTGTTCCCGACCGGCGGCAGCGAGCTGGTGATGCCGGGGCGCGGCAGCCTGACCAAGCCGTTCGCACACAACGCCATCAACACCGCGCTGAAGACCGCGCTGCAGGGGCAGGACATCCCGGCTTTCACGATCCACGACCTGCGCCGCACGGCGTCCACCTTGCTGCACGAGAACGGCTGGCTGTAGCCGGCGTTTCACGCCGATCGTAGTCGATCGAGGCACGCGCGAGTGCCGGGACAGACGACGAGGCAGCGCTCGAGGTCGCCGCGGGCGATCAGCTCCTTGATGAGCAGCCCGGCCATGATCGTCTTGCCGGCGCCGTCGCCGTCGAAGCTCCAGGGGCGGCCCTGTTCGACGATGTCGATCCGCGCCTCATCGTGGCGGTAGAGGATTTCGTCGGCCACCTTGCCGGCCGGATCGCGATAGACGAGCGTCAGCGCGTCGGAGCCGTGCCACTGCACGTTCACGACGGTGACGGCGGCATCGGGAAGGATGCCGCGCACGCTCGCGCCGGGGATGAGGTCTTCGAGGTTCATGGGCTGGATCTTGCCGCGGTGAGCTCCTCGCACAAGTCGACGAGCGAAAGCGCTTCGACGGCTTCGGCGAGCGGGAAGCGCTCGGCGCCGCTGTACACGACCAGCCGACGAGCCGGTCGGACGTCATCGCAGGCCAGATGGAAGCCCCGTTCGATCTTCGGCGCGAGCCCGCGCTTGACCTCTATCGCCCAAGGCGCGCGCTGACCGGGAAGCTTCAGCAGCAGGTCGATCTCGGCGCCGGCCGCGGTGCGAAAGAAGTGCGCCTCGGTGCCGTTCGGTGCGGCGGCGATCAGCGACTCGATCGCCAGGCCCTCCCAGCTCCCGCCCGCGACCGGGTGCGCCAGCAACGCCTCGCGGTCGCCGAGTCCGAGCAGCGCGTGCACCAGGCCGCTGTCGCGGACATAGACCTTGGGTGACTTGACCAGCCGCTTGCGGACGTTGCCGTGCCACGGCGCCAGGCGGCGCACGAGGAGAAGGTCTGCCAGCAGGTCCAGGTAGGAGGCGACCGTCTTGCCATCCACGGCCAGCGCCCGAGCGAGCGCCGCGGCGTTGAGCAGTCCGCCTTGGCTGTGGGCGAGCATCGTCCAGAGGCGGCGCAACGATTCGGCGGGAATGCGCGGTCCGAGTTGCGGGATGTCGCGTTCGAGGTAGGTGCGGATGAAGTCCACCCGCCAGCGCAGGCTCGCGGCATCGGAATCCGCCAGCAGGCTGTCCGGGAACCCGCCGCGCAGCCACAGCGCGTCGAGGTACTTGTCGCCGACCTCGCCGGCATCGAGCGGGGCAAGCTCCAGGTAGCGGATGCGTCCGGCGAGCGACTCGCTCGATTGCTTCAGCAGATCGATCGACGCGGAGCCCAGCATGAGGAAGCGCCCCTTGCCCTGCCCGCGCCGGCGGCCGGCGTCGATGAGGCCACGCAGGCTGCGGAAGAGCTGCGGTGTACGTTGGATCTCGTCGAGGATGACGAGCTTGTCCGCGTGTTGCGCGAGGTACAACTCCGGCTCCGAGAGCTTTGCGCGATCCGCTTCGGATTCGAGGTCGAGATAGACCGCCGACCGCTTCTTGGCCAGCTCGAGCGCCAAGGTGGTCTTGCCGACCTGGCGCGGCCCGAGCAGCGCCACGGCCGGGGCCTCGGCCAGGGCCGACGTGAGCGCTGTGATCAGCCGTCGTGGAATCATTCATGCAATTATGGATCATGATTCCAGAAATGCAAGGTCATGTCGGCGACAGGCAGGGCATCCTCGGTGTGGATGAAATTCGTTCGCGCCGTGAATCGCCAGGCCGCGTGATGGCTGCCTGCCAGTTCGTGCAAGAGCTTCCTGCGCGAGTGGCTTGCGCCTTGGCTGCGGCATCGAACGTCGCGATGAAGACCGCCGTATGCGACAGGCTGCCTTCACCATGCAGGCAATGCACGCGGCTTGTTACAGGCTCCAGGGCTTCTCAGCGTGAAACCGGGGCGCTTGACGCGTGACAAGCGGATCTCGGGTACACGCATGAGTACACATTCACCGCGACGAATCGCGACAAGGCAGTGTTTAACAAGAACGGAAGGTGGCGGCCTTGCTGTAGTTTCCGGAGGGTTCGAGGCCGGACCAGGCCTACTCCCTCCGCGCGAAGAGCCCTCCGGGCTCGGCCAGCGTTTCGAGCGGCACGGTCTCGACCTGATCGCTCAACGGATATCGCTTGGCACCGGGGTAGACGACGGCCACCCGCTCGAGTCCGAGGTCCGAGAGCGCGGTCCGGATCGACGGCGTGAGCTTCGGCGCGTCGGCGCGCTTGCACTCGACGCCCAGCAGCCGATCGCCCCGACGCAGCAGCAGGTCGATCTCGGCCCCTTGATGCGTGGCCCAGAACCAGGCTTCGTCGTGGGGCTCGCTCGCCAGCACCTGCTCGATGACGAAGCCCTCCCACGAAGCGCCGAGCTTGGGGTGGGAGAGCAGCGCCTTCTCGCTGTCGAGACCGAGCAGTTGGTGCAGCAGGCCGCTGTCGCGCACGTAGACCTTGGGCGACTTGACCTGGCGCTTGGCGAGGTTCGCATGCCAGGGCCGAAGCTGGCGCAGCACGAGGGCATCGGTGAGCAGGTCGAGGTGGCGGCGGGTGGTCGTCGGGTTGACGCCGAGCGCCCGGGCCGGTTCGGCGGCGTTCCAGACCTGGCCGTGGTAATGCGCGACCATCGTCCAGAAGCGCAGCAGCGCCACCGCCGGGACGCGCACGCCCCACTGCGGCAGGTCGCGCTCGAGCAGCGTCTGGATGAACTGCTTGCGCCAGGCGAGGCTGTCGTGCTCGCTGCGCGCGAGCCAGGCGCGCGGAAAGCCACCGCGACGCCACAGCTTCGGTGCTGCCTGCGGGCCGAGTTCGGCGAGCGTAAAGCCGCCGATCTCGATGCGCTCCATGCGCCCCGCCAGGCTTTCCGAGCTCTGCCGCAGGAGATCGCCCGAGGCACTCCCGAGGATCAGGAAGCGCGCCGATCGCGTTCGGCGGTCCGCGAGCACACGCAGGATCGGGAACAGGTCGGGGCGTCGCTGGACTTCGTCGATGACGACGAGACCGGAGAGCGGCTCGAGGGCGGTGCGGGGCTCCTCCAGCCGGGCGAGACTCACCGGGTCTTCGAGGTCGAAGTAGTTGACCGAGTCCTCGGGCAGCAATTCACGCGCCAGGGTGGTCTTGCCCGACTGACGCGGTCCGATCAGCACGGCGACCGGGCTGCGGGCGAGGGCGGCCTTGATCCGTTCCAGGAGAGCCGGGCGGGCAACGGTCATGCAGGGAAGATACCATGAAATTACTGCATGACATACCCGATTTTCCTGGACTATCGGCTGGGTGCGGACCGGCGAGCTTCATTGAGCGCAGGAGCTCGGACACGTACTGCATCTCGTCGAGAATCGCGCGTCCGGGCAGCGCGGCTCGAGCGGCCATTGGCCTCTTTCGCAATCGGCCGATTGCCGGTTGGCAGGTCGTCCGCGTGCAACGCCGGACGCCGCTTCAGGCTGCGCCGTGTGACAGACCGCCCGCGAGTACACGCACGAGTACACATTC
>JAANMT010003416.1_pt1 | contig 11315 bp, 7 predicted proteins | sample 7279711 | NCBI WGS metagenome assembly JAANMT01 (sample SAMN14094538, study PRJNA606508) | bioreactor metagenome | isolation source: A lab-scale SPAN reactor treating ammonium-rich wastewater day 1 | place: Ireland: Galway | collected 2017-01-16 | reverse complement strand
GCGATTCAGTGGGTGCGGCGACAACTGCATGAAAGGCCGATGACCTACTCCGATCTCCAACCGCTCTACATGCAAGAAGCCCAACGGGTTTGGGACAAGCATGAACAGCCGGTCGAGCTTCGCACGATTCTGGAGCAGAATTTCATTGAAGAGAAGGGGCAGTGGCATGTCCCCGACCCGAAGAACGAAGCCCATCTCGAACAGATTCGGAACCGGGCGCTTCTGAAGGAGTTCCAGCAGTACCTCGACACGAAAGGCAAGCTCAAGATCGTCCGCACCGAGGCGCTGCGGGCAGGCTTCAAGGAATCCTGGCAAAAGAAGGACTACACGACCATCGTGCAGATGGCGAAGCGAGTCCCCGACGCCGTGATCCAGGAGGACCAGGCGCTCCTGATGTACTTTGACAACGCCTCGCTGATGTTGGGTGAATAATCCGTGACCACGACGCCCCCACCGAGCTACGCTGTCGGATGCTGGGCCTACAGCCAGGTCCACGGGGAGTGTGTGCGCATCCTTGATGTCGAGTCGGTCTGGGGCCACACGGTTTACCAAGTCTGGATTCCTCGCCTGTCCGCCGTCGAGCGAGTTCCCGCCGAGTCCCTGTCACCGGCCCAGCCGACAAAGGCCACCGGCCTCGACCGGATCGCTTATGCCGTCGCCGCCGCCCGGATCGCCGATGCTCTGACCCAGGACGTGCTGCTGGCTCCGCTTGAGGCGGGCGTCATTCCACTGCCGCACCAGTTATATGCTCTGAACCGTGCCGTCACAGGCGACCGGGTGCGCTACCTGCTGGCCGATGAGGTCGGCCTGGGAAAGACGATTGAAGCAGGTCTGATCTTCCGGGAATTGAAGCTGCGTGGCCTCGTCAAGCGGGTGCTGGTCGTGGCTCCCAAGGGTCTCGTCACCCAATGGGTGCAGGAGATGCAGACCCACTTCGGCGAGGAATTCCGGCTGCTGACGCCCAGCGAGTTCTCACTGTGGCGGAATTTCACCGGCTCCGAAAACGTCTGGCGGCACTTCGACCAGGTAGTTTGCCCGGTCGATTCCATCAAGCCGGTCGAGCGGCGGCGAGGCTGGTCCAAGGAAAAGCTGGAGGCATACAACCAGGAGCGTCTCGGTGATCTGATCGACGCCGGTTGGGATTTGATTATTGCGGACGAAGCTCATCGTCTTGGCGGCAGCACCGAGCAGGTTGCCCGCTACCGCCTCGGCAAAGCTCTGGCCGAGGCTGCACCATATTTGTTGCTTCTGTCGGCCACGCCGCACCAAGGCAAAACAGACGGCTTTCAGCGGCTCATGGCGTTGCTCGACCGGGACGAGTTCATTCCCGCTGGTTCGATCCGTAAGGAAAAGGTCGTTCCATTCGTGATCCGCACGGAGAAGCGGCGGGCGATCAACGAGAAGGGCGACCCGCTGTTCATGCCTCGGCTGACCAAGCTCACGCCGGTTCGCTGGGAAGAAAAGCACAAGCTCCAGCAGCACTTGTACGAGTCGGTCACGGAATACGTCCGCCTGGGCTACAACCAGGCGATGCGGCAGAACCGCCAGTACCTCGGCTTTCTGATGATCCTGATGCAGCGGCTCGTCACCAGTAGCACGCAGGCTATCGCCTCGGCATTGGAGCGCCGCCTGGAAGTTCTTCAGTCCACGAACCTGACGGCCACCGACGAGGAGCCGCCCGAAGATAACATCGAAGAACAGGACAGTCAGGAGCAGTTGGAGGAACTGTTGGCGACTCGGCTGGCCGGACTTCAGAACGAGAAAGAGGAAGTCAAGCTGCTGCTCGACTTGGCCCGCCGCTGCCAGGCCCAGGGGCCGGATGCACGGGCCGAAACGCTGCTCAACATCCTTTACGAAAACCAACGGGAAGAGAACAACTCGGAACTGAAATACCTGATCTTCACCGAGTTTGTCCCGACCCAGAACATGCTGCGGGACTTTCTGGAGCAGCACGGCTTTCCGGTCGTCTGCCTCAACGGGTCAATGGACCTGGAGGAACGGCGGCGGGTCCAGCGGCAGTTCGCAGAGAAGGCACGGGTTCTCGTATCGACCGACGCCGGTGGCGAAGGGCTGAATCTGCAATTTGCCCACATCATCATCAACTACGACCTGCCCTGGAACCCGATGCGGATCGAGCAGCGCATCGGACGTGTGGACCGCATCGGCCAAAAGCACCCGGTCAAGGCGTTCAACCTGATCTTCGAGGACAGCGTGGAACTGCGGGTACAGGAAGTCCTGGAGGACAAGCTGGCGACGATCCTCGATGAATTCGGCGTGGACAAAACCCAGGATGTGTTGGATTCCGCAGAGAGCGGGGCAATCTTTGAAAAACTGTACGCCCAGGCGATCCTCAATCCTGGCGAGATCGAACAGAACATCGACCGGCTGATCCAGGAAGTGCGGGAGCAGGCCCAGCAGGAAATTCAGGGCCGGTCGTATTATGGCGAAACCGATCTCGACCCGACGCTGGCCCAGCAGTTGAGCAGCCACCCGTTGCCGTTCTGGGTGGAAAGGATGGCGACCGCCTATTTGCGCTGCGAAGGAGGCAAGGTTCAAAAGGACTTGTTCGGATATAGCCTTCAGTGGCCGGATGGCAGTCGAATGGATCGGGTGTCGTTCCACAGCCGGGATGCTCAGGACAAAGGGCTGCAACACGTCAGCCTGGAAGATCCACGGATTCGCCGCCTCGTGCAGCAGTTGCCCCGTGTCGCCCCCACGGAGCCGATCCCCTGTGTGCGGTTCGCCAGTTTGCCCGCCGAAGTCGTCGGTTATTGGTCGCTGTGGCGGATTGCTCTGGACGACCAGTCGCTCCGGGACGTGAAGATCATTCCGCTGTTCCACCACGATGATGGACGGAACCTCGTCCCCACGGCTCGGCACATCTGGGACGCCTTGATGGAGGACCGGCCCGAAGTCGAACAATCGGGGACGATTAACGGCGAGGAAGTCGATGCGGTGTTTCGGCGTTTGCGGTCGGAAGCCGAACGGCAGGGAGAAGCAGCCTTCCATGAGCTTCATGCCCGCCATCAGGAGCGGTTGAAGCGGGAGCAGGAGAAGGGGCATTACGCCTTTCAGGTGCGCCGGGATGCCTTGAATCGCATCGGCCTGCCAGAAGTCCGGCAGCACCGGATCAAGCGACTGGAAGAGGAGCAGCAGGCATGGGCAGCCGAGTTGCGGAAGCGGGAGCAAATTCTGCCAGAACTTCAGCCCGTCATTCTCTTGCGAGTGGAGGCGGGGAATGGCTAACTGGCGTGACAACATCCTCAAGAACTTCAAGCCGAAGATTTCTCGGCTGACCCTGGTGGCCGATCCTGACGGACTGCTCACCGAGGAGGGGATGCTGTCGGCCATCAAGGACCGGGGCTTTGACCTGATTCCCTTCGATGACTCCATTGCCTTCCGCTTCGCCTACGAATCGCAGTACCGGAGCCATTGGGACAAAGGCGAGAACACGGACCTGGTGGTGGTCCTGCGTTCTGCCGAGCAGCATTTGAACAAGCTGCCATTCGATCTTCTGAAGGCCGGACGACAACTGACGTTCGCCTTGCACCAGTTGTTTCCGAAGCTGAACTACCCGGTGATCGTTGGCCTGGATCGCAGCTACCTCGACGCCGTGGACGAGGCGTACAAGCACCACGACGGCGACCAACTGACCGAGCGGGAAACGAAGGAGTTCGTGCTGATGCACTGTTTCGGCATCGTGCCGAAGCTCATCAAGACGCCTGTTGATCTGCTGAAGGTGCTGCTGTCGCTGCATTCCCGAAAAGTGCAACTGCCGGACATCCTCGGCGAGTACCTGTTGGAACACCTGGAGAAAGACGCCACATTTTCCGGTTGGCCGCTGGCCGACATTCTGCCGAGCCGGGAAAATTTCCTGCGATTCCTCCAGGATGAATGGAAGGTCTTCCTCGACGCATTGGGCGGTGAAGGCGAGCAGAGCCGGGTTCCGTTTCATCACGAGGATGTGCGGGCCTACATTGACACGTTCTTCCTGGACGGTTCGCTGACGCCGGTGGAACAGGAGAACGTGACCAACCTGCCTGCTTGGGTGCAGACGGGGGTGGTGCATGACCCGAAGGCTGATGCTCTGCGCCGGTTCCGTGGCCTGCGGGAAAAGTTTGAGGCCAAAGTTCCCAGCGCCGATGCCTCACATCGAGATTGGCAGCAGGCGGCGCAGCAGTGGTCCGAACTGGTCGTACTGCGCTGGGAATGGGATGAAGCATTGGATGCCGCCGACCGTACCGCCTGGAGCGAGTTGCAAAGCAAGGTCGAAGACGCCTTCGGCCAATGGATGCTGCAACGCTACGGCACGTTGCACAACTTGCCGTATCACCAGCAGCCGGTGATGGTCCACCAAATTTCCCGCTTCATGGCCGTGGAGCGGAACCGGAAGAAGCTCGACAAGATCGCCCTGCTGGTGCTGGACGGCCTGGCATTCGACCAATGGCTTCTGCTCCGAAAGATTCTCGAAAGCGGCGATTCTTCGTGGCGCTTCCATGAATCGACCGCCTTCGCCTGGGTGCCGACGCTCACTTCCGTCACTCGCCAGTCGATCTTCGCCGGGGAGCCGCCGCTGTACTTCCCGGATTCGCTGGAAACGACCTCGAAGGAGAAGGCTCACTGGCAGCGGTTCTGGGAGGACCAGGGCGTTCAGCGGGCCGGTGTCGATCTGGTGACAAGTCTCGATGGCCCCGCCGATCCGAAGCTGGAAACGGCGCTGGCGAATCCTCGACTGTCGGTCCTGGGAATCGTGTGGAACAAAGTCGATGACATCATGCACGGAATGCAGATGCAGACCGCTGGGATGCACAACCAGGTCCGGCTGTGGGCGAAGCAAGGCCATCTGCAACAACTGCTGATGCGGCTCCAGGATGAGGACTTCACTGTTTACCTGACCGCCGACCACGGCAACGTCACGGCCACCGGCATCGGCAATCCCAGAGAAGGCGTCCTGGCGGAAACCAAAGGCAAGCGGGTCCGGGTCTATGACCGTCCAGAATTCCTTGAAGAAACGGCCAACAAGTTTCCGCAGTCGCTTCGCTGGCCGAACCACGGGCTTCCCCCGGCCCGGCACGTTTTGCTGGCCGGAGATTTGAAGGCATTCACGGATGAGGGTGACGAGATCGTGTCCCACGGCGGGATCGCCCTGGAAGAAGTCATGGTGCCGTTTGTGGCGATCACCAGGGAGGGGGCATGAGAAAAGTCGTCGGCATCGACCGAAAGATCAAGCGGGCCTGGCTGGACGCCGTATTGGACCAACTCGTTCAGACCACCGACGAAGCCAAGCTTCGCACGTTTCTGGACGACCAACTGAAGGATGAATTGCCCAGCAAGCAATCCAGGGCGAAGTCTGTCGGAATCGTTCTGCGAATCTGGAGCGGTATCCCACGAGAACGGCTGGCATTGCGGGATCGGGCGGTGGCGCTCCTTCCGAGGATCACCGGCCAAGAGCGGGTTTGGCTGCATTGGGGAATGACGGCGCTGGCCTATCCGTTTTTCCGTGATACCGCCGAGGTTGTCGGGCGGCTGCTCGCTCTCCAGGACGATTTCACGACGGCCCAGGTACAGGCTCGAATGCTGACCACCTGGGGCGACCGGGCGACCAGTAAGGAAGCGGCGCAGAAGCTCCTCACGACGCTCGTGGATTGGGAAGTCCTGCGGGCCACGAAGACCAAAGGCCATTTCCTCCTGGCCCACAAGATGACCGCCAGCCTCCCGGAATTGCAACTCTGGCTGTTGGAGTCGCTGCTGTGGGCCAGTGAATCTGATGAGATCGAAGCCCAGCAGTTATTGCGTTTGCCGGAGTCGTTTCCGTTTAACGTCAGCATCGGCATCGCCGACCTGCGCAGGCACGAAGGTTTCAATATCCACCGGCAAGGGCTGGACATGGATATGGTCGCCCTTCGCAAAGTGAAAGTGGAACCGCCGCCGAAACCGGCGAAGAAACGGAAGGCGACGAAGAAAACCAAGTCAGAACAGCCGAGCCTCTTCGACGAGAAGGCGAGCGAGGTCGCATCAGGCAACGGAAAGCCCGCTGCTGACCCAATAATTCCGGCCACACGTCCCGCCGAGGACGTGAAGCCCGACGACGTGGATGAGCGGCGCAGGATTGAGGACTCCATCAAGAACGAAGTCCTGCAAACGCTTTCCGAGCGGGCGGATCGCTTCCTTCAGGTTCGTGGAACGATTCTCGTTCCCTACGGGCCGTTTGCCGCTCCGTCCGCCGAGTGCGTCGAGCAGTTCCGTGACGGCCACTACTTCGGCTGCATCGCTTTGACGCAGGCCGTCGTGGAAGCGGTGATCCGGCACGTCTGGCAGGTCAAGCTCAGGAAGAAACCGAACCAGGAAGGCAGCTTCGAGAAGAACCTCGAAGCTCTGCACAAGAAGAAGTTCATCAGCGACGAGTGGAAGGATCGTCTTGACCGAATGTGGGCCGACCGGAATTCCTTCCATCACCTGCGCCCCTCGGTCGAGGCCGATCACCGAAAGCTCGAAGAAACGGCACGGACGACACTGAAACTGCTCAACGATCTGGAGCAGGAGTTCTTCGGCTTCACCGTGCGAGATGGGATGGTCGTTCCCGATCATCCTGAGTATTGGGCAATCAAGGACGGCGAATCGTTGGTTTACATGCGAGGTCACGTCCCATGACGACGAAGTACGGCTACGATCTGGACGAATGGGAAGCGGCGAAGGCTGAGATGCGGGAGGCCCTGGTTGAGCGTGCCAAGGTCCGTGGCATGATTCCGTACTCGGAACTGGTCGAGGAGATCACGACCATAGAGTTGGAGCCGAATTCTTTCGCTCTCGCTGCGATGCTTGGCGAGGTTTCGACCGAAGAGGACGCCGCTGACCGGGGAATGCTGTCGGTGATCGTCGTCCACAAGGTTGGAGACATGCAGCCAGGACCGGGCTTCTTCGAGTTGGCCGGAGAGCTTGGCAGGGATACCTCGGACATCCTCAAGTGCTGGGTCGAGGAACTGAAGAAGGTCCATCGGGTGTGGAGCGGGAAGTAACCTATCGCATTTTATTCGAGGACAGTCCAATGCTCGGTCAGCATTACTTTGAGCGACGGCTTGGAGATATTTTCGACCTGTCGCCCATCCCGTACATGAGTGGGGGCGGGGAACTCGCTGACGGAACAGCCCCACTCCAGGTCCAATGGGAACTGGCCGTCGCAGTGACCGGAGAGCCAATCCTGGCGCTTTCCACGAGAACCGTACTCGGCCCCGACCGCATGGCAAAAGACGGTCGCTTTGTAGAATGGCGACTTTCCGGCCATTCCGAAGATGGAGCTTACGAAGTGACTGTGGAGGGAGCTATTCTCTCTCAGCTATCCTTCACCACGAACGAGGAATACGCAACATACTTCGGTCATTTCAAGACAATGAAAATCGACCGGGTTGGGGCGTCGTCGCCAACTACGCTTCACGCTCTCGTCCGCAACTTGGACTTCCTCGGCTTGGAATGGAGTCAGCATGGCACTCAGCAGCGGCAGGACAAGTTTCATGTGAACGTGGCTGGCCGCCAAGTCTACTACCACCACTATGCCGACAATGAACGTCTCAAGGAGTTGATTGGGATCGACCGGATTGATCGAGCGATTCTCGGTGAAATCCATGTCCCCATCACTGCCGGTGAATCAGTTGAAGCGGCACTGAACATCCTTGAGATGATCGAATGGCTCACAGCATTTCTCACAATGAACCGCACGTTCTCGCCCGTCATTAAGCTAACTGACCAAGGCAATGTGTGCGGCTGGCTGATTACTGCAACATCCAGCGATCCATACCGGCGTGGCGAAATCATTGACAACCACTTCATCCCAGGAGGATTAAAGGCGGCGATTGAAGCGATGCACCCCAGCTTTGTGAGCCTGGAGCCTAAGCTAGAGCTACGCCGATTCGTAGACATGGTGCTGGTCATGCGAAATCAGAAGCAATTGGAATTTATGCTGGCGGGCCTGCTACTCTCCTACGAATTCTTTACGACCATGTTCTTGACTGACAAAGGACAACCACCTGCACAGGAATCGAATGTCCAACAAAAGCTCAACCAGTTGAACAAGTATTTGCGGTTCATTCCCAAAGGAATGCTGGACGACACGTTACGAAAAAGCATTCGTAACCCGTTGTTTCATCAAGGGGCAATCGTAGGTGCAGACATGGACGCATTATGGGACTGGTACACGAGTTATTTCGATTTGCTACTCCAAGTTGCATTTGTCACGCTTGGATACAGTGGCGACTATATTTCGCCTATCAACCATCAGGTGACGGCGGTGCCGAAGCCCGCAGGGAAATAGCAAGCCAAATGACCTCTGAAGACTCCCCCATCCGAGAACCCGACCAAATCCGCCAGGACTGCGCCCGGAAGCTGCGTCAGGTGCAGATCAGCGACCATTTCCAGGCGATCCTCGGCTGCTTGCTCGACGAGGACTGGACCACGCCCCGGCTGATCGAGATGGTCATCACGCCGGACGGCCACCTGCTCGGTCGATGCGAAGGTGAGGCGTCCTTCAAGGCGTTCCTAGGCGCATCCGAAGACTTGCTGCGGAACATCCACGGCGTTGCGCCAGTCGCCGAACTCGACGGCGATGAAGTGGGGTATTTGGTCGGGAAGGTGGCTGAGATCAAGAGGCAGAGGTAAGTCAGACCATCAACAACAAGCGAAAGGGTTCAACTCATGACAGTCGCCAAAATCCACGGGGCAGAATACCCGCTTCGCAAGATTTTCAGCAACGACTTCAACTTCAAGATACCCCTTTACCAGCGCCCGTATTCGTGGACGACGGAGCAAGCCGGTGAACTGCTGGATGACCTGATTTCGTTCATCGGGCCTGACACCGACGTAAGCATTGACGATCTGAGTCCATACTTCCTCGGCAGCATCGTGCTTATCAAAGAAGAGAGCCAGCCAGATGCCGAAGTGGTGGACGGCCAACAGCGGCTCACCACGCTGACCATTCTGCTGTCGGCGTTGAGGCAGACCATCACGACCGCAGCGTATTCAAGTGGGATGACGGACTACCTCTACCAAGAGGGCAAACCGCTGGAAGGCACAGCGAACCGCTACCGGCTCAGATTGCGAGAGCGAGATGCAGAATTCTTCCGCATGTACGTCCAAGACGCAGGCCAAGTCACGAAGCTCAGGAAGCTGAATGCCGGGCAACTGTCGGACAGCCAAAGGAACATCCGAGCCAATGCTCAGTTGTTCTTGGACAGCCTGGAAAAGCTCTCCGAGGATCAACGAGTGCGCCTGGCGCAGTTCATCGTGAAGAACTGCCTGCTGGTCGTCGTCTCCACACCGGACCTCGACTCTGCCTACCGCATCTTTTCGATTTTGAACGACCGGGGCCTCGATCTTTCCCACTCAGACATCTTGAAATCGGAAGTCATCGGTCGCATCCCGCCACAGGAGCAGGAGGCGTTTAACGATAAATGGGAGGATGCGGAGGAAGAGCTTGGGCGAGACGCCTTCAGCGATCTTTTTGCCCATACCCGGATGATCTATCGGAAGGCCAAGGCGAAGGAGACGATCCTCAAAGAATTTCGGGAATTTGTCATCAAGAAGGTCGGCAATGCCAAGACACTCATCAACGACGTGCTGATCCCCTTTGCGGACGCATTCGCAACGATTCAGACGGCAAGCTACGAAAGCACTGCCGGTGCCGAGCAGGTCAATCAGATGTTGAAATGGCTTGGCCGGATCGACAACACCGACTGGATTCCCCCGGCGATTCTGTATTTCGCCCGCAACAAATCCGATTCCAAGGCACTCCATCGGTTCTTTTCCGACTTGGAACGATTAGCTGCATTTCTGATGGTGTGCCGGTACGGGATCAATGAACGCATTGAGCGCTACGGGAGATTGATCGACGCTATCGAACGAGATGCCGACCTCTACGCAGACGATTCTCCGTTGCAGTTGTCCGAGGCCGAATGCCGCCTCTTCGTCAAAGAACTCAATGGAGACATCTATCGGCAAGTTCCCAAACGCAGGCTTTACATCCTCCTCCGGCTGGACTCGGCCCTGTCGGATGGCAGCGCCACCTACGATCACGGCATCATTTCCATTGAGCATGTTCTGCCTCAAACTCCACCCGCCGAGAGCAAGTGGTGCGAGTGGTTCCCAAGCCAAGAACTGCGGGATCGTTGGGTGCATCGGCTGGGGAATCTTCTGCTACTTAATCACAAGAAGAATAGTAGCGCCAGCAACTACGAGTTCGAGAAGAAAAAGAAGTCGTACTTCATGAAGGGAGGCGTTTCTCCGTTCCCGCTCACAACGCAAGCCGTTGGCGAGACGGAATGGACGGTGGACGTTCTCGAACGGCGACAGAAGGAAACCCTCGACACACTGAAACAAACGTGGCGGGTGAACGTGGAAACTCCGGTCGATGAGGCGGTCGAAGAAACTGAGGCTGTGGACGAGGCCGACGACAGCAGGTCGAGCTTCCACCTTGAGATGGTGCCATCGCTGGAGAAACGATTCGGAAAGAAGTTCGTCAAGCAAACACGTTCGCTCTGGTCAGCCGACGACGAGTCTACCCTCGTCTCGTGTCAGGTCTCCAAGGAGTACGAGCGGAGCGGCTTCCAGTTCTGGTTTGGCCTTATCCGTGCGACTAAGGAGGCGTTAGAGGCTCACTCGGAGGGCTATTGTGCTTTCGGCCTTGGCTCCGCACAGAAAGTGTTGGTGATCCCTTTCAAGCGACTGGCCGAGTACCTTCCCGCCATGAATTCGTCTGATGACGAGGATGGCGTCGTTCGCCACTGGCACGTCTGCTTCCGGGAAAAAGGTGGCGGGGTGGAATTGGTGCTTCCTCCTGGCGAAGCAAACGTCGATGTCTCGGAGTTTGTTCTCCAGGATTAGAGAGGCTACTGTCCATGTTCGATTATCGCCAGGAACTTGAACGGCGAATCGCTCAGTTCGCCGGGTACTTGAGGAACATGCACCACCGGGCGCACGAAGAGGTTCACGGTTCGTGCTTCATCATATTCGAGGAACAGCCGCCCAGCGGCAATTCTGAACGTGTGGCGTTGTCGGAGGCGGCAACACCGGCGCTGGAACTGGTCCAAGCAGCCTTCGATGACGCCGGAATCGCCAGCATCACCCTGGCCGACGATTCGCTGCTCATCGACCTGCCCGACGAGGGCTGGCGGGAAGATGACTCGCAAAACCGTTTCAGTGGTCGAGATCGTCCTCGCCGAGGCCGAGCATCGCGGCCAGAGCCGGTACCCGCGGCGGCCACGGTCCGAGCTCGGGCCCGCGGGCCTCGAGCTGCGCGAAGCGCAGTTCGCCGCCCTTGCTGCGCAGGC
>JAANMT010003406.1_pt1 | contig 11367 bp, 9 predicted proteins | sample 7279711 | NCBI WGS metagenome assembly JAANMT01 (sample SAMN14094538, study PRJNA606508) | bioreactor metagenome | isolation source: A lab-scale SPAN reactor treating ammonium-rich wastewater day 1 | place: Ireland: Galway | collected 2017-01-16 | reverse complement strand
GGAATGCTCCAAAGAGGATTTTCCTTACTTCGAGTAGTAAATTTAAAATCATCAACCCACCATTCTTCAAAATACTTTTTAAAATTTTCAACTGTCAACTGTTGAGAAAAAAAAAGTTTATTAATCTTTGTTTTATAAACTACTTTAAAACTTATCTCAAAATCTAAAAAAGTTAGTAAATCTTTTAAATTATTTATGAAATCATCATTGTTGCTTGTGGCGTTAAATATATGTGTTATCGTTCTTCTTACTGATGATTTAGTACTCGATGTACTACTTGTACTTCTAGCTCCTAGATATTGATAAAATTTATTTTGCTGGGTATTTTTAAAAACAAATCTGTCATTATTCATTATTGAATTAACAAGAAGTTTGTTGGGATACTCTAATTCCTGATGTAAAACTTCGTATCCGGTAATTTTTTCACCAAATGGCTCTGTCTTAAATAAAATGTTTAGTGGACGGTTTTTATAATATACATAATCCTTACGACCTCCCTTGAACATTGCGTTCTCTAAGCTTCTTGTAACTATCTCATATGTATTATGATAGTATTTGTATCTTATATGGATCGAATAAGGGAGATTAAATTCTTTCTTTTTTGATATAGAAAACTCTTGAAATTGTCTGAAAATTTCTGCAATTGTTTTTAGAATGAAGCTTTTACCTGTCCCATTAGATCCTATTATAACTGATGTATATGGGAATTCAGCTATTCCATATTCTAATTTATCCGACAAATCTATGTCTATATTACCTAGTTGCGGATGGCCTTTTAGTCTGATAAACTCTATTCTAAACATTTTTTTAATTTCTTTTATTTTTTATCCTTCCAACAAAAATTCCATTGATTCATAATCTGCAGCTTGTTTGCATACTGTCGATTCCTGTGCGGTTAAAAAACTACCTTCAAAGTCTTTTTGAGAATGCTTTGGCGCAAGGCTTCTGCTTCTTCTAAACTTTCTTTGATATTTTGTTCCAAATAATCTCCATGCCCAACTCTATCGTGGCGCATTACGTTCTCCAGATTCCATATTTTTGATACTATTGCTGCTTCTGTCATTTTACTTCTTCTTTTTCTGAAAAGGAACCACCGCTCCATAACCTGTTGGTACTATTTCATTTTTACGCATCCATTCAATCGCGTTGAAAAAACGTTCTCTTGCAATCTTTAACTTTCGTTCAGACCAGTTTTCTCTTGATTCATAAACGATTTCTTCATCTGATGGATTTGTATTTCCGTTAAGAATCAAATTATTCCATCCTGCGTACGTGGTAGCGATAATTTCTGAGACTTCTAAATCAAACTTTAAAAACAAAGCAATTAAATCATCCAATTTTTTATTCTTATCAACTGAAAGTGCAGACTGAAATCTTTCAATGGCCTTATCCGAATTTTTTGCTGAAGAATAGGAGTAGCCAATATCTTTCTTTTGTATGGCAAAATAGTTAGCCATTTTTGCACGGTGTTCTATTTTCTTCAAGTGCGGATAATCATCTGGACCTGCAGCATCTTTTACAGGCTTTCTACCCAGTGGAATCTGCAAATGGTATTCTACTAGGTGAGCAATCTTCTCACACTTGATGTGACTTAAATTATCAATCGACGCAGGATTTTCTTCGTGAATCTTAATCACTTTGGCTATTAAGCCTGCGTGAATGTCTGCTGATATTTTTGCAACCGGAGTTTCTACTTTAGCCACAACTAAAGGCTGAGTCTCTTTCTTACTTTGTTTAGCCGTTGCCTTGTTCTGCTCCGCTTTTATCCGCTCCAGCAACATACTCGCAGGTTCATAATCCACGGCTTTCTTGCATTCTACCAATTCTTGTGCAGTTAACAAATTACCTTCAAATGCTTTTTTAAGGATGCTTTGGCGCAAGGCTTCGGCTTTTATTAAACTTTCTTTGATGTTTTGTTCTATGGAATCACAAACGGATAAACGGGATTCGATTTGTTTGACGATTTGATGTTGCTCAATTCTATTCTTTGGAACTGGAACCAAATATTCACGCATTGTCTTTAAACCAACATTCATTATTGTACTTCCTGTAGCGTTATTTACAGCATAATGCAAAAATCGCTTTGTAGTTAAATTATATCTGATATAATACTTATCTATTTCGTCGTTTAAATTAAAATAACAAGCACTTTTACCTAAAACCACATTTTCATTATTATAGAATGCAGTATTGCCTATTGTTCCATTTATTGAAACGAGAACAGTGGAATTACCAAGATTCTTTTTATATTTTTCAAATTCACTTTTATCAACTCGTTTCGTTTCTGGTTTCAAAATTATTTTGCCTTCCTTCAAGTTATTTCCATTGATAAAATAATACTCTCCAGAATCTGAGTATTTTGGTGTTCCGTGTAAACCATCTCCTAAAATCGTAGTTAGGTTCGCTAGGCTTATCAATTCCATTTCAGAATTTGTCAACTCCCCCTCAAAAGCCTTTTTCAAAACCGCTTGCCTGTAAATTTTTAATTGCTGTTGTGCTTTTTTTAAATCGGCAACACCGGCATCTAAACTGCTGAATAAACTTTCTAATTTTTTAACAATGGCTCGTTGTTCGGGAAGGGGTGGAATTGATATATGTATATTAAGAAGATGTTCTTTCTTTAAATTATTTATATTACTTCCTTTTGCAACAGTAGAAATATAATTTTTAAAACCTAATGACCTAAAGTAAGAAGATAAATATTTTGCATTTATATAAGAATTCGGGCGAAGTACACCGCAAAATGCTCCGAAAGAAAACTGTAAATCATCATTAATAAATGCAGACTTACCTACTAAATGAATACTCCCGCTACTCATGGCAAATAGGATATCATTTTTTCTTAGTATTTGATTAGCATTAATTAAATTCTTATCTACAAAAACTAATTCATCAAAATTAATTTTATCATCCTTAATGTTGTTTGCTCTCAAAATTGGAAACATTCCCTTTAATCCCTTATCAGAAGCATTTTCTTTTTTATAGGTAATGCCTCGAAGGTATTCTGAAACTGATTCAATCTTACATTCTATCCAATCTTCTCTCATTATGCAGCTAACGCTTCATTTAATTCATTAATAATACTGTCCATTTCGTTACCAAACAATTGGTACATCTTTCCTCTGCCGCCTTTGCTGTCAAACGGGTTATAATCTAAATCATCCAGCTCAATATGGTAAGAGCTTACAATGTGGTCTTTTATCATGCGCAGCCATTCCATTTGTTCGGTGCTAAAGCGGTTGTGCTGTCCGGCATTCTGTGCAAAAATCCAGCGCTTAAAATTCTCGTCAATGGTTTTGTCAAAAGGTTTCAGTTCTTCATCTATGCCACACACTTTTCTGATCAGAGAAACCAATGCCGTGAGTTCATCTTTCGGGCAGTCGCTTTTCACTTCTTCTAACCCCGCATAGGCATTCCAGATGTTCGCCGGAGCCAGAAGCGGTTTTTCCAGTTTCAGTTTGTCCATTACTTCCTTAATCATTTTAAAAGTAATGTTGCGGCGGTTATAAGGCTGGTCGTAGAAAATACTCAGCGCCTGTATCTCGTCTTTATGGGCTTTCATGTATTCGCTGAAATCGTTAATCAAAGCCTTGGCTTTGTCTACCGATTCGGTATCCCATTCTGCTTTGATCACTTCATCCAGATTGATATGGTCAATAATCTGGTCGTGCTGTTTGCGCACATTATCGATTTGGTCGTTCAGTTTGCCATTAAAAGTTAAGGATGCTGTTTTCAGCAACGCTTCCTGCGCTTCGGCTCTGGCTTCTTCTTCTTTGGCAGGCGTGCGCTCGGCTATCGGGATTTGCGCAATGATGGCTTTTGCTTTATCTGCAATGACATCGGCATCAAAAGCCTCAATCAGTTCACGGGTCATCTGCTTCAGGTTTTTTCCCTTTGCCAGTTCCTGAATTCTCTCTTTTTCGGAGTCGGTCAGCTGTTTTTCCAGACGGATTAATCGGTTCGCCAAAGAAAGATACACATCTTCTTCCTGTACCCCCATGGTTACGGCCTGCAACAAATCTTTCAACGGAATGGTTGGCGCACGTTCCAGCGGACGACTGTCGGTCTTTTTAGATTTTGTGGCACCCACTGCATCTACAATCACAAAGTGGGTTTTCGCATCGGCAGTTTTGGTGACTAGTTTTAACTTATCGGCAGAAATGGTACGTGTTCCACGACCTTTCATCTGTTCAAAATAATTGATGCTTCTCACATCCCGCATAAACAGCAACACCTCCAGGGGTTTTACATCGGTTCCGGTCGCAATCATATCTACCGTAACGGCAATACGGGGATAATAGTCATTTCTAAAGCGGTTCAGCACCGATTTCGGGTCTTCTTCTATTTTATACGTTACTTTTTTACAGAAATCATTGCCTTCATCAAACACTTCTCTGATGATGTTGATAATATCATCAGCGTGACTGTCGGTTTTGGCGAAAACCAAAGTTTTAGGCACTTCATATTCACCATTTTCATCAAAACGATTCGGGAAAATGTCTTTTCTCAATGCCTCTTTATAAGCCGTAATAATTGTTCTGATCTGGCTGATGTTGACCACTTTTTTATCCAAATCGTTGCGCAGATAAGCGGTGTCTTCATCTTCCTGTTGCCAGCGTTTGGCTCTAGATAATTTATCTCGTCTGTCCACAAACCAGCCTTTTTCGATTAAGCCGCCTTTGGTAGAAATATCGGTTTCAATTAAATAAACATCGTAAGGGACATTCACTCCATCAATCACCGATTCTTCGTAAGTATATTGGCTCACTACATTTTCATTAAAGAAACCAAAGGTTCTTTTGTCAGGCGTTGCGGTTAAGCCTACCAAAAAAGCATCGTAATAATCCAACACCTGTTTCCAGAGGTTGTAAATAGAACGGTGGCATTCGTCTATAATAATAAAATCAAATTGCTCAATAGGAACTTTTGGATTATAAGCAACAGGGATGGCATCTTTTTTTGTCAACTGTTTTTCTATCCAAGAAGAATTCTCATTAGGGTTAACTACATCTTCGTCCTCATCCATTTCCTCGCCCTGCAAAATAGAATACATCCGTTGAATGGTAGAAATACAAACCTGACTTTCATCAGCGATATAACTGGAAGTCAACCGTTGTACATTGTACAACTCTGTAAACTTTCGGTTATCATCCTGTGGCTGATACGCTCTAAATTCCTGTTCAGCCTGTTCGCCTAAGTTTTTGGTATCTACTAAAAACAGAATGCGTTTAGCTTTTGCAAATTTCAATAATCGGTAAATAAAAGTAGCTGCAGTAAAGGTTTTACCCGCACCCGTCGCCATTTGAATCAGCGCTTTCGGTCGGTTGCCTTTAAATGATTTTTCTAAATTATTGATGGCAATAATCTGTGCAGGACGCAAATTTGTTTCATCCAATACCGCATAATCTGCGAACCTTCCTCTTAAACTTTTTTCCCGTTTGCTCCATTCCAATAAAGTTTCCGGTTTGTGGAAACTGAAAACATTTCTGCCCCGAGGTTTTGGGTCGGTATAATCGGTAAAGCGGGTAACAACACCCGTGCTTTCGTAGATATATTTTAATCCTTCGGTATTCTTAAAAAACTTGAGATCAGCATTGGCATACTGTGACGATTGCTCTTCCACAGTGGTCAGGCGATGTCCCTCATCTTCCTTTTTGGCTTCGATTAACCCCAATGGTTTCTGATTGACAAAAAGCACATAATCCGCAGGACCAACACTGGTTTGGTATTCCCGCACCGCAACACCCAATCCCACACTAAAATCAATATTGTTTTTAGACTGCACATGCCAGCCTGCGGAGCGCAGCATCGCATCAATCTGGTCGCGGGCTTTCTGTTCGGGGTTTTGATTCAGTTGAGGCAAAGGAATGTAGTTTTTTCAAATATAAACAAAAAAGCACATATTGCGTATACGGGAATCCGTAAAAACCCCGCTCTCCGAAGTGTCCTCACTTCGGAGCCTTACTGAGGTCGGTACATCAAAACATTCACCCTCTCCCGTCCCCTTACAGGCACACTTGCTAACAAACCCCGCAGCACGGCAGAAGAATTCAACTGATAATCCCGAGCTGGCATGAAGGCAGGCGATTTCGAACCTTATGCGCTGGAAGACGGTCTGCTGATTACGGGACAGAACCCTGCATCGTCTGAAAAAGTGGCAGAACTTTTACTGGAGAAACTTCAAAAGTAAAATATTTAAACTCAGTCCTTAAGTCCCGGATGATTTTCATTCCGGAACTTTTTATTGACCGCGTATTGTGCCCCGCTATTTTAAGTGATTCTTTTCTTATTGGTGGCCTTTACCCATTCCTCTTTTTTACAGCGCGGACAGCAACCGGCATTATCTATAGCTTTGTTTTCTGTATAACCGCAGAATGTACAGGAGTAATAACCCGGTGTCTCAATATTTTTAACGGGTCTGTTCAAGGAATCGGGCATTACGGAAAGTCCGGGTCTGATGTTTTCGTCTGCATAATAAAAGACGCTTAATTCGCCTGAAGTCTCTTCAATTGCGGTCTCCACCTGGCCGAGGTGAGAAATACCTTTCAACCTGAGTTCTGCAAAGAATTCGTCACTTCCGAGATTTTCTTTTTTAAAGTTTTCCAATACAAAAACACCGTCCTGAATCAGGCACAGCGGTTTACCTTCCAGCATATCCTCCGCTTTTTTTGATTTCCCTACGATATAGGTCAGTCCGGCATATAACAAGATAATAATGAGGAAGACAAGCAGCGAGAATACGATCCCAACCTCTTTGTAGAACATCGGATCGCCCGCGGCTGATCCCAAACCGATAATAACAACAAGTTCTACGACCGACAGCTGTTTCACCCCACGCTTTCCCATAAACCGCAGGCCGGTAATGATGATCATAAACATGATGAGGGTCCGGAGCGCCACCTCCGGCAAAAAGGACCACTCTTCACTTCCCAGGACAATAGCGGACCAGTCAATTGTAAGCATGTTTTTCATGAAATAACCGTTTGGCAGTTTATAGCCAAAAGAGTGCCTTATTCCCGGCGCAAAATGATTACAATATCAGTCGAGCTGTTCTGCAGCACAATTTCTTTATCTGTCCACTCCAGGATTCTGTAGAGTTTGCGGTTAAATTCAAAAGTGTTGCGCAGGTGAAAAACGTGGTAGGGATATTTTAAGATTGTGTTTTCTTCGTAGGCATAGCCGTTAGTGTGAAATCTTACTTTAATCTTTCTGTAGTTCTTATTCTCCGGATCATCATGTCTCGAAACCGTCCACACCGACTGATCGTCCAGGTTCTTCCGGCCTTTTTGCGAGCAGCCCAATATGAAGCAGATTAAAAAAGCGTAAATCAGAAGTTTCATTGAATATTTAAAAGGAGGAAAGTTTTATAAATATATAAAAAATCATCCTGAAATCTAGAGTAACATACTCAGCTGCACCCTTTTTCTGGCCTCATCCACTTCGGTCACCCTTACCTGAACGTGCTGATGCAGTTTAACCACTTCATTCACATCGGAAACAAAACCGTCTTTCAGCTGTGAGATATGTACCAGCCCGCTTTCCTTAATCCCCAGATCCACAAAACATCCGAATGCCGTAATGTTGTTGACGATGCCGGGCAGTATCATTCCTGTTTTTAAATCCCTGATGCTTTTAACCGTGGGATCAAACTCAAAGACCTTGGCAGTTTTCCTAGGATCTAAACCGGGTTTTTCCAGTTCTTTCAGGATATCTTTAATTCCTAAAATACCAATGGTTTCGGTGACGTATTTTTCAGGACTAATCAATGCAATTTTTTCTTTATTGGCGATGAGGTCAACGGTTTTAATTCCTAAATCTTTTGCCATGTTTTCCACAACAGGGTAGGCTTCGGGATGCACCGCTGAATTATCCAGCGGGTTTTTGCTGTTGGCAATTCTCACAAAAGCTGCGGCCTGCTGAAAAGCTTTTTCTCCAAGTCTCGGGACTTTTTTCAGTTGTTTTCTGTCTTCGAAAGCTCCGTTTTCAGCGCGGTAATTCACAATATTCTCTGCCATCTTTTCCCCGATTCCCGAGACATAACTCAGCAGGGATTTGCTCGCCGTATTCAGATTAATTCCTACAGAATTTACACATTTGATTACGGTAGCATCCAGTTCATTTTTCAGCTGGGTCTGGTCTACATCATGCTGATACTGTCCGACACCGATTGATTTCGCATCAATCTTCACGAGTTCTGCCAAAGGATCAGAAAGTCTTCTGCCAATCGAAATGGCTCCGCGAACCGTGACATCGAAAGAAGGAAATTCATCCCTCGCAATTTTGCTTGCTGAATATACCGACGCGCCGGCCTCGGAAACGACAAAAACCTGAGGCGGAGTATCAAAAGCTATTTTCTTTATAAAGAACTCTGTTTCCCGGCTTGCCGTTCCGTTCCCAATCGAGATCGCCTGAATATTATAGGCATTTACCATGGAGCGGATCTTCTTCATCGCCATTCCGCTCTCGTTTTGCGGAGCGTGAGGGTAAATGGTTTCGTTGTGCAGCAGGTCGCCTTTTTCATCCAGACAAACCACCTTGCAGCCGCTCCGGTAACCTGGATCGATGGCAAGAATCCGTTTTTCGCCCAAAGGCGGCGCGAGGAGCAGCTGTCTGAGGTTTTCAGAAAAGATGCCGATGGCTTTTTCGTCTGCTTTCTGTTTCGCTTCCTGCAAAGTTTCGTTGGAAATTGCGGGTTCAAGCAATCTTTTATAACTGTCCGCGACTGCAATTGCAATCTGATCTGTACATTCGTTATTGGATTTTAGGATCGCGTTTTCGATAAGGTCGAGGGCTTCATCTTTGTCGACATCAATTTTGGTTTTCACGAAACCTTCAGCTTCCGCTCTTAGCATGGCTAAAAGACGGTGCGACGGAATTCTGCTGAGGCTTTCTTCCCAGTCAAAATACTGGGAGAATTTCTGTGCGGCTTCGTCTTCTTTTTTGGATTTTACCACCTTGGACGAAATCAATACCTTCCGCTGGAATAACCGTCTGAGGTTTTTGCGGACGTAGCCGTTTTCATTAATCCATTCCGCCATAATGTCTCTGGCGCCCTGAAGCGCGTCTTCCACAGAAGTCACCTCATCATTCAGGTATTTTGAAGCAAGGAACTGAAGGTCATTCGCTTTCTGGCTCATAATGATTCTGGCCAAAGGTTCCAGACCTTTTTCTTTCGCGGTGTCGGCTTTGGTCTTTCTTCTTTTCCTGAAAGGCAGATACAGATCTTCCAGTTCCTGAAGGTCAAAACTTGTTTCAATTCTCTGTTTCAGTTCATCAGTCAGGGCGTTCTGTTCTTCAATGGATTTCAGGATGCTTTCTTTTCTTTTGGTCATTTCTTCAAACTGGGTGTTGAGTTTGGCGATCTGCTCAATCTGCACCTCATCGAGGTTTCCGGTGGCATCTTTCCGGTATCGGGAAATAAAAGGGATGGTACAGTCTTCGCCCAGAAATTTCAGGGTTGCACTGATATTTTTGTCTGAAAGTGGAAGGGATTTTTGAATAAAGCCGGTCGCGGTCATAGGAGATTTTTAAGACCGCTAAAATAGGGAGAATTAAGGATATTCAATCAAAAGAAAAATGTCAACCGGAGTTAGCATAAAGATTTAAAAAATCCGGCCGTTATTCTGCCGGTTCGTTTTGAAACACTTTCACCTTTACCATTTTAGATGGATGCAACTCTAATGTAATGGAAGGTTTAAATTCCGACGTTTTACCCACCGAACTCCAGTAGGTCGCGTACCGAAGTCTGCCCGCTGCCAGAGCATTCATAAATTCAACCGCATGTTTTAAATTTTCTTCTGAATAAGGTGCGTCGGCGCCGATGAGACTGTCTGTATTTTGTCCAGCTTCTTTAATAATAAGTTTTTTGAGGTTCTCATAGGTGCCCATTAGTTCCCGCATCTGTTCCTCGGGAGTACCTGAAGCTGCAGTTTGAGGGCGCATTCCCAGCATGAAACTCTCCTCATAAACTCTTCCTCTGCCGTTGGCTTTAGGAAGATAGCCAAGTTCATAAATCATCTGAACCCCCGTTTTATCATCGGTTTTTCCATAATAATCATGGTCTTTCAAAGCAAAAGGGAGTTGTCCCGTCATTTCCTGCAAACCACGCTTTTTGTAATCACTTAATCTATCTTCCCGCCAGTCGGCATAATTAACCTTCAGTTGAAGAAATGAAAGTTGAGCAAGAAAATTTTTCTTCCCTGATTCTTTTAACTTCGCGACCGTATTTGTGGAATAGAGAGGGAAATCATTTAAAGCACTGGTGTGGGAAATATTCTGTAGGGCAATGGTTTTAGCCGGGAAAGTATAAACAGTATAGCCCAAGTCTTGATAAACGTTGGTATAGCGGGTCCTTTCTTTTTTGGCAACCTCATGCGTCTCGAATTCCATAAGATCAAAATTTTTCAGCAACATCTTTTCCAGTTTAGTACGGTCAGCTGCTGTGGTAAAACCAAGAGCTGATTTATCTGCGTCGCTGAGAGCCGAAATCATATCCTGAAGAGATGCTTCCAGAAAAGCATCCACTTCTTCGTCGGTAGCGTTTTCACTCACTCTGCTGAGGTGAGACTGAACGAAAAGGAGGTTGTATTCCGGCAACCGGAAAACGGTATAGACTGAAGCGGACTGCGCAGTTACAAGTGAACTGAAAAAAAATACCAGTATAAAGGGGAAATGTTTTATTTTCATGAGAGGAATTGAAACGATTTTTGAAGCCGCTAAAATACTGGTTCTCAATGAATACTGCAATACTGATGGGGAAAGAAAATTTAAGCAGAATGAATCGTTTTTTTTAATACTATTAATCAGGCATCTGTAGCGATTCTGTCGAATATCTGGCGGGTAGAGGTGCGGTCGGAAATCGTGATGAGTTTCACATTTTCAGGCAGCACATTCTCTTTCAGGTTCTGAATGAAAATGTTCGATTTTTCACCAAACAGTCTTAAATCGATAATTACGGCGTCGAGATCAGCTTTAGAACAGATATTAAACACACTTTGGGTTTCCGTAGGCTTCACCACCTCAAACTTTTTCTGCTTTAGAAAATTGGAAATTTTAGAGAGGGAATATATTTTATTGTCGAGGATAAGGATCTTGCTTTTCATAATCATTTTCAGTTAGTTATGAACTGTAATAAAAAAACATGCCAGACGTGGTATGTTGTGCTCATTTTTAATTCAAACGTTGTCACTGATTAAAAAAAAACGCTGTCAAAATCCTGGACTTTGAAAGCGTCTGAAAAGTTAAAAACTATTATTCCTATGCTGAGTATTTTCTTTATCCGGCTTATCTTATAAACTTTGCCAAAGTGATTTTCATGCTGACTAAAACTTTGGCAAAGTAAGAGGATTTTCGTTTTGACTAAAGTCA
>JAANMT010003404.1_pt1 | contig 11375 bp, 8 predicted proteins | sample 7279711 | NCBI WGS metagenome assembly JAANMT01 (sample SAMN14094538, study PRJNA606508) | bioreactor metagenome | isolation source: A lab-scale SPAN reactor treating ammonium-rich wastewater day 1 | place: Ireland: Galway | collected 2017-01-16 | reverse complement strand
TGCGCAATATAAATTTTTACAATGAAGTATTAGAAGTTTGTGCAGGTTTATGGAATTATTGTCTAACTAATTGATTTACAATGTAACAACTACTCTATTGCTTCGGTTTTATCTTTGATTTTTGCTCTTCAGGCATCAAGACCATTTAGAAAGTTTGTACTTAAATAATCGAGCGTTTATGGAAATCTATGTACAAGAAAATAATAAATACTATGTTTTACCGCAACAATGAGGAATTTCGCAAAGCGGTGCTCTTCTTTTTCGAGCACATATCGCGCTGTAAAGACGAGTCAGCCGCCCTGCTGACTCTGATTTTCCATATTCGGAAATTGCAAAATAATTTTAATTAACTTACCCTCTTATTTTTTACAATCGTTTAGGACGCTATTGTTCCTCCATAAAAAAAATACGACAACACAATTAGTGTGTCGCCGTACTTGAAATAATCTATTCTCCGCATAGGTGCAAATGAAGAAGCAACCGCTTATTTAATAATTCTATCGCCAGCGACGCAGGAATTCCAATCGGTCTTGCAATTGCTCTACGGGCATAAGCAATTTGTCTTTGCCCAGCACCGCATCTTCGGTCGAGGTGAATACGAGGTCGTAATCTTTACTCATCACGATTGCTTCTTCGGGGCATACTTCCTCGCAAAATCCGCAATAGATACAACGCAACATATTGATTTCGAACAGCATTGGATAGCGTTCTTTTTCTTGTTCGGTTTCGCTTGCGCGCACCTCGATAGCAAGAGCGGGGCAAACGCGAGCGCATAGACCACAAGCTACGCAACGCTCGCCGTCTTCTTCAAGAACCAGAACAGGCCGCCCCCGATACGAGCCGAGCGGCTCCCACCGTTCTTCGGGATATTGCCTTACGAATGTCGGTTTGAACATTTGCTTTAGCGTAAGCCCCAAACCGCGTGCTATTTCGGGAAGATATATTTTCTCCCAGAACGTCATGCGCTCTTTTTCGGTATTTTTCGTAACGTTCATAGTAGTATATCCGAAGGATTAAATCGTAGCAAAAAAATCCGCCCGTTGGCTTTTGAACAAGCGAACGGGATTAGGAAATTATTCCGAAATGTTTCAAAATCACCATTACCACGCCGGTAATTGCTATATTTGCCAATGCAAGCGGCAACATAACTTTCCAGCCGAGCGACATAAGTTGGTCGTAACGAAAGCGCGGAACCGACCAGCGCACCCAAATAAAGAAGAAAAGAAACGGTATCATTTTGGCTGCCATTACGCCGAATTGCGTCAGAGCCAAAAGCGGCGAACCTTCCGGCAATGCCAATGCTTCGTACAGAAACGGTGCGTTCCATCCGCCGAAGAACAATATCACCATTATAGCGCAAGCCGTTACCATATTGATATATTCGGCAAGGAAAAACAGGCCGAATTTCATACTGCTGTATTCCGTGTGATAGCCGCCTACAAGTTCCGGCTCGGCTTCGGGCAAGTCGAAAGGTGTACGGTTTGTTTCCGCAAAAGAGGCAGTCAGGAATATAATGAAAGCAAGAGGCTGAAAAAATACGTTCCATGAGCCGCCGGCCTGTTTATGGACTATTTCCGTTAAGTCGAGCGAACCGGCCATCATCAATACGCTGATAAGTGCCAATCCCATAGAAAGCTCGTAGGAAATCATCTGCGCCGCCGAGCGTAAGCCGCCTAGCAAAGAATATTTATTGTTCGACGACCAGCCCGCCAAAGTAATCCCGTAAACGCCCAACGAAGTCATAGCCAGAATAAACAGTATTCCGACATTGACATGCGGCGTAACCGCAAGCCATATTTTGGTAGCCGCTCCGCCTATATTGACGGTAAAACTGTCGCCGAACGGAATTACCGCATAAACCCCAATCGCAATGCCGATAGAAATAACGGGCGCGATAAGATGAAATCTCTTGTCGGCTAATTTAGGAACTACGTCTTCCTTAAAATACAATTTGAACACGTCGGCAAAAGACTGAAACAGCCCAAGCGGGCCGACGCGGTTCGGGCCGATGCGGTTTTGAGCCCATGCCGAAATTTTTCTTTCAAAGTAAACAAGATATGCGGCCGACATCAGCAATCCGTTTATAATCAGGACTGCTTTTATCAGGAAAATTATTACTTCAACAGCTATTGGAGACATAACAATCTGTCGTATTTGTGGAACACGCCGGAATTTTATCGCTTAATTCGGCTTCATCGTAAATGATTTATAGACCTCTTTTTTAGGCTCAGGAGAATCCGCTCTGTCCAGTATCAATCCTTGATGCTCATCTAACAACTCGTAGGTCATTCCCTTAAACGGAGCAACATGATGCGCTAAGTCCGAGAATACGTCTTCCGATGATTTAAAATGCCAATCACCGCCCAATAAATTGGCTACTCCCTGCACGATATTCCAATTTTGGCGACAATTTCTGCGCTCACCCTGCGCCCAACGGTCATATTGAGTTCCAAACTTATCCCAACGGCTCATTTTCATACCCGTTGTTCTGGAGTTCTCTTGCGTTACTACGGCAGGCCGGAAATGCTGTACGCGCTTTTGCACATTCACATAAGTTCCCCCCGCTTCGGCGTAAGTCGAGGCGGCGAACACTACGTGTGCGGCCGCCGTAACTGCATTGTTATTAGATGCATGAACGATAAGTGTCTCAACTTTGCCGAGTGCAGCTGTCATTTCAGCACTTTCGGCAAAATCTTCGCACATTACATATAAAGCCTTGATTGAGCCGGAGTTAATACGTGCTAAAAGATGCGCAAAATCCACGCCGCGACGACTATTCCCCGCACCTGTTTCCGACGCACCGCGCGAATTAGGCGAGCGGTCGGCTGTACGCAAAAGCGAGTCGGCAAACGACTCGTCGGTATGCAACGGAAAGTCTATGTTCTCCGTTTTCAGTGTTTTGCGGGCAAAATTAGCCAGCATATAATTGTCTTCGTTCGAGGCACGCGAAGAGCTTACAACCATAATTTCCGAATGTTTATATCGCTTCAGCAAATTTGCGGCGGCTTTGTAGGCTTCGTCCCAAGAAACGGGAACGAGTTGTCCGTCGCGGCGAATCATAGGCTCTTGCACGCGATTCGTATTCACGAAATCATATTGCGTCAGTCGTCCGTGGTCGCACATCCAATATTGATTCACGTGCATATTCGTCTGCGGCTCAAGGCGTTGTATCTGATTATCTCGAACGCCGATTTGCATATTGCAACCACGCGAGCAGCCCGGGCAAATCGAATCGTTGAACGACATTTCCCAAACCCGTGCTTTAAATCGGAAATCACGGCTTGTCAATGCGCCCACAGGACATAACTCAATGGTATTCATCGAGTACTGACTGTCGAAAGTTACGCCGGGGAAAGTGTCCACATAAACGTGGTCATTGCGCTCCACAAATGTCAGCACGTGCTGTTCGGCAACCTCGTCGGCAAAGCGTATGCAACGCGAGCAAAGTATGCAACGTTCAGCGTCGTACATAACATTTGGCCCTAACGGAACGCGCTTATCTTTATGCCACTTGGGGTCATCAAAACGACTTTTTCCTACGGAATGTGTAAAGGAATATTCTTGCAGTTTGCACGTTCCGGCTTCGTCGCATATCGGGCAATCGAGCGGGTGATTTATCAGCAAAAATTCCATTACGGCATTTTGCGCAGTTTCGGTTCGCTTGTCCGACAACTCTACCACCATACCGTCGGCAATAGGCGTTGCGCAGGCGATTTGCATTTTCGGCGCATATTGAATCACGGGCGAGCCGTCGGGGTTGCGTTCCGTAGAACCGTCGGGAGCGCGTTTTGGCATTCCCACATTCACCAAGCACATTCGGCAATTACCCGCCACCGACAGCGAAGGATGCCAACAGAAATGCGGTATCATAATTCCGCTTTCCGTTGCCGCTTCTATAATAGTTTTCCCTGCGGACGCTTCAATCCGCTTTCCATCTATGGTAATTTGAGGCATAATCGCTCCTGTTTCCTGCTTAAACTTAACGGGAAAAGCGCGCCCGTTCTCGCAAAAACTGCCACAAATTACGACTTTTTACCAACGTGGTAAAACGGAAATTTCCTCGATACAGCCAAAAATGCACACACATAGCAAACGTAAATTAAGGCTTATGCGTCAATGCAGTCAAATTGTTCAATTATCTTTTGGAAAGCCCGATTTATGGCTATCGAACTTACAACCGCCGATTTTAAGGAAAAGGTATTCGATTATACCACGGAAACTTCCTGGAATTACAAAGGCTCCTCGCCTGCCGTTATTGATTTTTGGGCGCCTTGGTGCGGGCCATGTCGTACTGTCGCTCCCATTTTCGAAGAATTGTCGCAAGAATACGCCGGTAAGGTTAATTTCTACAAAATCAATACCGACGATGAACAAGAATTATCCGCCGCTTTCGGTATTCGCAGTATTCCTTCGCTTCTGTTTATTCCTATGAACGACGCACCGCAAATGGCAGTAGGCGCATTACCCAAAGAATCGTTGCGTCAAGCAATAGAGGAAATTTTATTAGGTGCGGAAACATCTGATGACGAATAAATTGCCGCAACAGCGACAAATTACCGATGCGGTTTTTATGGTTCGCCCTACGGCGTTCAGATTTAACGAGCAAACTGCCGCAAATAATACTTTCCAGCGCATTGACGCTCAAAATAACGCCGCCGGCGCACTAAACGAATGGAACGCCTTCGCAGACTCTTTGGAGCGTGAAGGCGTTTGCGTTTTTCGATTTGACTCGCCGCCGGACACACCTGATGCTGTTTTTCCGAATAATTGGCTTTCGCTGCACGAAGACGGCACTATGGTGCTGTATCCTATGTTCGCCCCTAATCGCCGCATTGAACGGCAAACTGAAATTACGGAAACGCTTGCGCAAATAACCCAAAGAACACGCATAATTGACTATACGCAAGCCGAATTATCGGGTAAATTCCTCGAAGGCACGGGAAGCATGGTTCTCGACCGCAAAAATATGATTTGTTACGCGGCTTTATCCGAAAGAACAAATCTCGAACTTGCAGAGAAATTTTGTGCCGATCTCGATTACAATGCTGTTCTATTCCATACCGACGACGGAACGGGTGCGCCGATTTATCATACAAATGTCATTATGTGTTTAGGTGAAGATTTTTCCGTAATATGTTTAGATGCAATAAAATATGAAAATGAACGCTTTTCTTTACGTAACTCGATTGAAGAATCCGGTAAAGAAATAATTACCATCTCATTGGAACAAATGAAGAGTTTTGCGGGAAATTGTCTGCAACTGCGGGGTAGCGACAAGCAGCGCATATTAGTGATGTCGGAACGCGGCTACGCCTCGCTTAACTATATTCAACGTGAACGCTTGTCTGCACATAATGACAAGATATTAAGACCACGTTTAGACATTATCGAAAACTGTGGTGGCGGAAGTGCGCGTTGTATGCTGGGTGAAGTGTTTTAAACGAAAAAATCTCTGATTCAAATATCTGCCAAAAAATACCTACCACTACTTTGTTTCTTGCCGATATATCAGATATTGTGCTGGAAACTTCTGTATACATTATATTTACGACAAAACATTGGCTCAACGCCGTATGCCATACAAGTAATTAATAATAAAATGACTTTCGAAGAATTTAAGAAAAGATTAAGCGAAGCCGGTACGGAAGAGATGGTTAAAGCAACTTATGCGGCTTGCTTCCGAATAAAATACGATACATCTCACCATCATGACCTATACACACCGCAAGTATTTTTTGAGTTCAAGGCAGACAAGAACTTTCACAACCTAAAAGCACTTGCGACAATTCTCGCTCAATCGCTTTATTACATCAGACGACTGAAATACGTCGAAGTTGAAAAAGCAATCCCGTTTTTCATTTGCCTTGCCGACAAAAACGAAGCAACATTAACAGAAACTCGTAAGTGGGTAACTTACTACACTAATGATGCTTACGATTGGGAACGACCGGCAAGCAAGCCAGACCCAATGCTTGTTGACCATTTGGTAAAAGAACCCGAAACAGGAAAACTTCACGTTTATTCCATTACCAAAAAACAAGAGCAAGAAGCGTTTAAGAAGAATCTTGACAATGCTTTGCACCCTCAAATAGTTTTTGATTTTGGCGACAAGAAAGTAATCAACGAAGAAAATTTTGAAGCCGTTTTTGAGCATTGGAAAACCGTAATCGGACATTACATTGTAAACGGCTACAAGCCCTCTTTTTATTTCCTCGCTAACATTCAGCGAGAAAAAGTAATCATTGACAAGGACAACTGTCGAGTAGTTTTTATATTTGAGGACAAGAACTCAAAAACGCAAAAAGTCCTGATGAAGGACTACGATTATTTTTGGAGTGTTTACGACTATGTTGAAAATGCCGAAACTATAAACGGTATTCACGCAAAACTTGACCGACTAACAGACGAAAGCCAAAGAAGATTTGAAGGCGAATTTTACACGCCTTTGCGTTTCGGACAAAAAGCCGTTCACTATTGGAACGAAGTGCTTGGAAAAAATTGGTATAAATCAGGCAAGTTTAGAATTTGGGATATGGCTGCCGGAACCGGCAACCTTGAATATCACTTGCCTGCCGAAGCATACAAGTATTTGTATATGTCCACACTTCACGGAAGCGAAGCAGACCACTTGAAAAAAGTATTTCCTAACGCAACTTGTTTTCAATACGACTACTTGAATGATGATGTTGAATATGTTTTCAACAAAGGAAATTTGCCTTTTGAACCCAACTGGAAACTTCCGAAAAAATTAAGAGATGAATTAGCCGACCCAACAATTACTTGGATAGTTTACATCAATCCGCCATTTGCAACTGCACAAGTTGGTGGAGCAAAAGGCGACAGTAAAAAAGGAGTTAGCAAAACGAAAGTTGAGCTTGCAATGGATAGAGAAGATACTGGACACGTAAAACGTGAACTGTTTGCACAGTTTATGTTTCGTATTGCTCACGAATTACCAAAAAATTCCTATTTAGGAATGTTCTCTAAATTGAAATACTTGAATGCTCCTGACAGCATAGAATACAGAGACAAGTTTTTCAATTTCAAATTCGAGAAAGGTTTTTTATTCAAGTCAACAACATTTCACGGAGTTAAAGGAAAATATCCAATTGGCTTTTTGATATGGAACTTATCAAAGCCAGGAGAAACTAAAACTGTTGAAATTGACATTGCAAATGAAGAAGCTCAAACAATTGGCGTTAAACACTTGCAGTTGATTGAAAAGAAAGACGTTTTGAACAATTGGTTTCCTCGACCGCAAAATTCAAACGATTATATTTTACCGCCATTAAGCAACGGTATTACAGTTAAAAACGACAACACAGACACAAGGCACAGAGCAAGACCCGACTTTTTAGCTTCGGTTTGTAGTAACGGTAACGACTTCCAACACGCTAAGTATGTTGTTATGCTTTCTTCTCCAAATGCAAGTGCAGGAGCATTTACAGTTATCAAAGGGAATTTTGAAAAAGCATTGACACTTCACGCAGTAAAAAAAATCCCAAAACAAACTTGGCTCAATGACAGAAACCAATTTTTAATTCCGCATACCGAGCCAACAAAAGAATTTTTAAACGATTGTGTTGTTTGGAGCTTGTTTGCATCATCAAACGAAACGACAGCACTAAAAAATGTTTCGTATTTGGGTAGCACTTACGAAATCAAAAACAACTTTTACCCTTTCCGACTAGAAGAAATCAAACATTGGGAAATCAAAGACCCTGATTTCAGACAACAAATTGCAAAGGACGAAAACAGATTTGTTGCTGACTGGCTTTCTAAAAACGACTTGTCGGACGAAGCAAAACAAGTAATCGAAAAAGCCAAAACAGTTTACAAACTCTTTTATGCAAACCTTAACCAAATGGCAACCAACAAATGGAAAATTGACACTTGGGACGCAGGTTGGTATCAAGTTAGGCGTTGTTTGACAGAACATAACTTGGCGACAGACGAAATAAAAGAATTGAGCAAGGCAAACGAACAACTTGCAAACAAGATTTTACCACAAATAGAAGAGTTCGGCTTCTTAGACAAAGACGAAATATATTCTTTAAGGTAAAAAAAATAGGGTTTCTGCTATCGGTATGCACGCAATACAATTCGGACGGCGTATTTACCGTGAGTATGTAACTTGTAAGTTTTAAGAAAAATCATTTTTACTCTCATAAGCAAATACGCCGAATTTTTGTAAGTTTACGGCAAATATTGGTCTTGGAATAATTTGTATTCAATAATTCAATGAGAGGTTGCAACAATGCGTTTCTTTACTTTTGCTTTTGCAGCATTATCGGCATTTTACGCTACGGCTTCGGCGCAAATTCTAACAACGACCGCTCCGAAACTTCGCAATGCGGTTTTGGAAGAATTCACGGGTGTTCGATGCGGCTACTGTCCCGACGGGCAAAAAGTGGCGGCTGGCATACACGATAAATTCCCCGACCGCACCGTGCTTATCAGTATTCATTCGGGGCCGTTCGCCGCACCGACTACCGGCTATCCCGACTATACAACTCAGTTTGGTGAGGTTATTGACCAAAATGCGAGCGTAGCCGGCTATCCAGCCGCCACGATAAATCGCAAATTATTCAACGGAGCTTCTACTTTATCTCTTGGCCGCGATAAATGGGTAGCAGCCGCTACCGAAATACGGGCAATGCCAAGTCCGGTAAATATCGGGTTAAAATCTGAATTCGACGCTTCCACGCGCCTATTAACCGTACAAGTGGAAACGTATTATACGAGCGACAGCCCTTCCCCCGAAAATTATGTGAATGTCGCTTTGCTTGAAAACAATGTAATCGGCTATCAATCAGACTACGCCAACGGCAATCGCAACGACTATTCGCATAAACATATGTTGCGTTGGCTTCTGTCGGGACAATGGGGGCAAAAAATAGAAAAAACCACAAAAGGTTCTAGTAATATTCAAACCTTTACATATACCGTACCTACAGGCTTTGCAGTTGCAAATTGCGATATTGCAGCCTTTGTTTCGGAAAAAGAAAAGTCTGATATCTATACCGGCGAGGTTGTGCCGGCCGACGGCGGAACAACTCAGCTTATAGCAGGCTTATCGCCCGAAACAATGACATTTGCCGCGGGTAAAGCAGACGCGGCTCAAACATTTGAGTTCAAAACCCATAATTTCTACGACAAAGAGCAAGAAATGCGGGTAAGTATTGCAACCGATGCCCCTGCCGACTGGAAAATAAGCGGCTTGGCCGGAAAAACCGGCAATGTGGAATTTACACCTGAAAAACCGGCTGTTTTTGCAATGGAAGCCTCCGGAATTTATGATGCAAGGCTTTCGATTATTCCCGGGGCAACCGCGGCCGTAGCGCGAATTACGATAACTTTCGAGTCAGTTTCAATGCCCAATGCAAGGAAAAAACAAATAACACATTACGTTATTTCGGGTGTGCGCGATTTATTGGTTTCGCATGACGATGCCGTTAAATTCGACTCTAAATACTTGTCCGGACTGGCAACTACGGGCAAAACTGGAATAGCCGCCACAACGCAAAATATTTATGCGCAATTATCCGAAAACTCTTTGCTTAACGGAGTAAAAAACCTGTTTTTTAACGTCAGTTGGGCTTTTCCGGGTTTAACCGATGAATTAGTTGCCGAATTATCTCGTGCAATGGATAATGGAGTGAACGTAATGTTTGCCGGACAAGATTTGGGCTGGGACATTGCCTCGCTCGATGCAAGCTCAAACGGAACGCCGGCACAACGTGAATTTTACACAAAATATTTGCATGCAAAATTCATTGCAGATGGTTTGAAAGATAATTCTTCTGTTTCCGCAGTCGGCGACGATGCAGTTTACGGAGCAATTCCCTCGTTCAGCGTACTCGATGCCTACGGTACAGGCTCGAATCTCTATCCTGAACTTATAGAACCGATTGCGGGCGGCAGAGCAATTTTCATCTATAATAACGACAACTCGAAAGTTGGAGCCGTTCGCGCCGAAACACCGCAATATAAAATGGCATATTTCGGTTTTGGTATGGAGCAGATAAACAACACGGAAACAGCACAAAGGATATTAAAACTTACTTCTGATTGGTTCGACGGAATAATTAGCGGAGCAGAGTATGAAAATTCATTGCAAACGGCAACGGTATGGCCTAATCCGGCTCGCTCATCTGTAACCCTTTCGGCTTCCGATAATTGCGTTTCGGCAAGCATAATAAATTCTGAAGGAAAAATAATAGCCTCGTATCCGATTGTAAATAGAACGGTTATCGGTACGAATGAATTTCCGTCCGGTACTTACCGCGTTATATTCATAAATGCAAACGGTACAATAATCGGAAAAACGCAATTCGTAACAACAAAATAAATAGAATCCGAAAATAAAAGAAAAAGCGACTGCACTTTACTGTAAGAGCAGTCGCTTTTCTATTTAGCGCAGAAAGCAGTATTTTACTTTTCAAATTGTTTTATCGTCGCTGTCTAATCTTGCGCTCGCAACCATAAACGACATTTTATTGTATGCCTGATGAATACCTTCTTCCGAAGCATCGAAGCATATACTTTGCGATGATGCAATTCCGAGTTTGCCACCTGTTTGAATTGCATCTTGATTTGCAGCAAGGAATATAAATTTCCAAGAATATACAGTCTGTTGATGTGTGATTTTCTCGAAGATTTGATCGCGAGTAAAAATACGGCTTGAATTTTCTTCACCGTCAGTCAGAATAGCAAGTATGACTTTACCCGGCCGCTCATTTTCCGGTAATAAATTAAGCGATGTTCCGAGTTCGTCAATTGCACGTCCTACTGCATCGAGTAGAGCAGTAAATCCGTCCGGGCAATAGGTTTCGTCGTTCAGCGGTTCTACCTTGTCCAGCGGTATACTATCACATATTTTCGCATATTCATGATTAAAAAGAATTAGTGACAGTTCGGCGCGGCCGGGTAATTTTTTCTGATTTTCCAAGAAAGAATTAAACCCTCCTATAGCGTCGGATTTAATACTTTGCATCGAACCCGACCGGTCAATAATACAAGTAATGTGAGAAAAATCTCCATTAGCCATAATACCTCCCATAAATAAAAAGTTAAACAGATAAAATAAAGCCTTGCAAAGGCATGAAAAATATATTATTACGCTTAATTAATCTATAAATCTCCTATCATGGAAATTATACGGCAAATATAAAATATTTTTATCAATTGCAAAGCAGTTATATTTTTACATAAGATATCGTATCTTTTTCAACCAATATCACCTCCACAAATAAAAATGCCCCCGCTTCCTTGCAATTTACATAATTGCCGTTAAATAATCGCACAAAACAGTATTGTATCTGCTTAAAAAGATAATCAATTACAGAAAATTTGTGCAATTTATTGTTGAACTT
>JAANMT010003397.1_pt1 | contig 11390 bp, 10 predicted proteins | sample 7279711 | NCBI WGS metagenome assembly JAANMT01 (sample SAMN14094538, study PRJNA606508) | bioreactor metagenome | isolation source: A lab-scale SPAN reactor treating ammonium-rich wastewater day 1 | place: Ireland: Galway | collected 2017-01-16 | reverse complement strand
ACAGGCGCCATGCGTAGTCCTTGAGGTTGGGGCACTGCACGCCCGAGCCCTTGAGCGCCGCCAGCGTCTCGCGACAGTCGAACCGCGTGGGGTAGTTCACGAAGGTGAGCATGTCCTCGGGCAGACCCAGATCCTTGAGGACGGCGTTGCGCACGCGGCGCACCGGGGCAATCGCCATCAGGCTCTTCTTCACGCCCTTGGGAATGAAGCCCAGCAGCGCCGCGTTGACGAACAGGTTCATGCGCGGCGCATGCGCTGCGCGCGAAAAGATGTCGAGCACGTCACCCACGCGGTAACCCACCGGGTCCACCAGATGAAAGCATTTCTTGCCGATGGACGGCTGGTGGCTGATAACGTTGATGGCATTGACCACGAAATCGACCGGCACGATGTTCACGCGCCCGCCTTCCAGGCCCACGGCGGGCATCCACGGCGGCAGCAGCTGGCGCATGCGCTGGATGAGCTTGAAGAAGTAGTACGGCCCGTCGATCTTGTCCATCTCGCCGGTTTGGCTGTCGCCCACCACCATGGCCGGGCGGTACACCGTCCAGGGCATCTTGCAGTCCTGGCGCACGATTTTCTCGCTCTCGTGCTTGGTGAGAAAGTACGGATGGTCCAGGCCTTCAGCCTCCTCGAACATGTCCTCGCGGAAGACCCCTTCGTACAGGCCCGCAGCAGCAATCGACGAGACATGGTGGAAATGGCCGGCATCGATGGCTTTGGCAAACTCGACCGTGTTGCGCGTGCCCTCGATGTTCACAGCCACCTGGCTCTCCGTGTCGGCCGACAGGTCATACACCGCGGCGAGATGGTGAAAATGGTCGATCTGGCCCTTGAGCTTTTTCACATCTTCGGTAGCCACCCCGAGCTTGCGGGCGGTCAGGTCACCAAACACCGGCACGGCACGCGCTGCGCCCACGCCCCAGTAGCTGCGCAGCTCGGCCACCTTGCCGGCACTTTCCTTGCGCAGCAAAAAATACACCACGCTGCCTTTGCGCTCCAGGAGCTTTTTGACCAGACGCTTGCCAATGAACCCTGTGGCTCCTGTCACGAAATACTGCATGTTGAAAACTCCTGTTGATGGCTTCGTTCATTCTTGCCCAACCACTGCCCGACGGGCTTCAGCAAAAACCCGCGTCGATGCTAACCACACCACGCCGTGCTAGATGGCCTGCTCTACGTTTTTAGGAGCGCGCGCCTACACGGCGCGGAGCGCAGCGCGTACAGTCCGTCCTATGCCAAAAGCAGATCGCCGCGGCACCGATTTCAACCCTTCATTGGAGGCCACATGGTCAAGAAACTGCAAAAACTCAGCAACGACAAGAAGAAGACGGGCGCCCAGTTGTCCAGCACCGTCAAGGATTCGGCCCAGCAAATCTGGCTGGCAGGGCTGGGCGCTTTCTCCAAGGCCCAGGAAGAAGGCGGCAAGGTGTTTGAAGCCCTGGTGAAGGAAGGCCTGTCCATCCAGCGCAAGACCCAGGCCGTGGCCGAAGAAAAAATCTCCGAAGCCACCAGCCGCGTGACCAGCATGGCCAGCGACATTGGCTCGCGCGCCGCAGGCCAGTGGGACAAGCTGGAAAACATCTTTGAAGACCGCGTGGCCACAGCCCTGTCCAAGCTGGGCGTCCCCACGTCCCGCGACCTCGACGTGCTCAATGCCCGCATCGATGCACTGGCCAAGAGCCTGGGCAAGGCACCGCCCGCCGTCAAGGCTGCGCCGGTGAAGGCCGCTCCCGCCAAGAAGGCCGCCGCCAAGCCCGTGGCCAAGAAGGCTGTTGCCAAGCCCGCTGCCAAGCCCGTGGCCAAGAAGGCGGCTGCCAAGCCTGCCGTGAAGGCACCGGCTGCCAAGCCCGCCGCCAAGAAGCCCGCTGCCAAGGCCCGCGTTCCCTTCCCCAAGGTCGCACCGCGCAGCACCGAAGCATCGGCTCCGGCCACGGACGGCGCAGCCAACGCCTGACCCACTAGGCATGCGGCAGGACCCTCGTGTTCCTGCCCGATGCGGCTGTCACACCCCCGGTGTGACAGCCGCATTGCATTGCGCCCCCGAAAAATGCCGCAGCGCAGCATTCGGAGCATCCAATAACGTCGGTTAGAGTAGCCCCAAAGAACCATTCCATTCGATGCATGAGGGCCAGTACACATGGTGAAAAAAGCGCCGCGCCGCACCGCTGAACGCATACTGGAAGTCACGCTCGAACTGTTCAACCGGTTTGGCGAGCCGAACGTCTCGACCACCCTGATTTCCGCCGAGCTGCGCATCAGCCCCGGCAACCTCTACTACCACTACCCGGCGAAAGACGAGCTCATCAACGCGCTGTTCGACCGCTACGAACGCTCGCTGACCGAGCTGCTGGGAGCCAGTGGCAGCGTGCGCAACGTCGAGGATGCATGGTTCTTCATGCACACCCTGTTCGAACTGATCTGGCAATACCGTTTTCTCTACCGCGACCTCAACGATCTGCTGTCCAAGAACCGTCGGCTGGAAATGCATTTCCAGACCGTGCTGCAGAACAAGACCCACGCCGTGCGTGCCCTGCTCGACGGCATGCAGCGTGCGGGGGCCCTGCAGATCGACTCGCGCGAAATCGAACCCACCGCCACCAGCATGGTGGTGGTGCTGACCTACTGGCTGAGCTTTGAATATGTGCGCGACCCGCGCCGCGCGCTGGAACCCGAAAGCGCGCAGGCAGCGTTGTTGCGCGGAGCGCACCATGTGCTGAACCTGCTCATGCCCTACCTGGAACCCGGCCAGCGCGCCCACCTGCTGCAACTGGCCAGCGCTTACCTGAAATGAAACACCCCCCTGAGTCGCTTCGCGACGTCCCAGGACGAACTGAAGTAGCGGTTCTATTCCCTTTCCGGCCGAGCCCCACCAGCCTTTCAAAAAACCAACCAGACTACGGAGACACACATGGCGAAATGGACCCCTTTTCCCCACCCAGGCGACTACCAGTTCGACGCTGCCAGCCTGAAGAAGCAATGGGCCCGCCTGCACGCCGGCGATGCCGAGCCCCTGCCCAAGGATGCTGCCGTGCTGCAGGCCTGGGTGCACTACCACAACGGTGAGTTCCAGCAGGCCGCCGAAGCCGGCCTGGAGGCCGGTGGTGCGGGCATCACGGCCGCCAACAAGGCCACGGCCATCTACGCCACCTATCTGGAGAAGAAAGAAAAGACGCGCCTGGACCTGTTCCTGCAGGTCGCCGAGCAGGCCGAGGCGCAGGCGGCTCAAGACCCCAAGAATGCCAACGCCTGGTACTGGCATGCCTACGCGCTGGGCCGCTACAGCCAGGGCATCAGCGTGGCCAAGGCCCTGGCCCAGGGGCTGGGTGGCAAGATCAAGGAATCACTCGAAAAAGCCATTGCCCTCGCGCCCAAGCACGCCGACGCGCGCATCGCACTGGGAGCCTTCCATGCCGAGGTGATCGACAAGGTGGGCTCGCTGATCGGCGGCATGACCTACGGGGCCAAGAAGGACACCGGGCTCAAGCTGTTCCAGGAAGCCCTCAAGCTCAACCCGGGATCGGCCATCGCCATGATCGAATACGCCAACGCCCTGGTCATGCTCGACGGCGACAAGAAGATGAAGGAAGCCACCGCACTCTACGAGCAGGCCGCCGCCAGCACCCCGCTCGATGCCATGGAGCGGCTGGACGTGGAAATGGCACAGGCAGAGCTGGAAGAATAACGCCCGTCGCAGGGTGCTATGGCGCCCGCCAGTGCCACCGTGGAACTGGCTTTGCCAGGCCACCGGTGGCGTCCCCCCTCCCGCTGGAGAGGGGGGGAGGCGCGAAGCGACTCAGGGGGGTGTCCCAAATCTGCGGGCGGCGATTTCCAGCAGGCCGTCGAAGATCAGGTTGTCCACCAGTTCGAACGGCCGCGTCATGCTCGGCGCCATCTTCCAGCCCGCGCCACCCGTCATCATGCAGGCGGGCTCCTGGCCACAGTGCTGCAGCAGGTGCTGGTAGACGCGCTCGACCGCACCGGCAATAGCGTAGGTGCCTCCGCTGGTGAGGGCGTCGCTGGTGTTGGTGGGAAACAGGCGGACATCGCCGGTGGGCACATGCAGCCCGGCGGTGCCCGATTCCAGCGCGCGCAGCATGATGCCGTGCCCGGGCAGAATCAACCCGCCCAGAAAGCGCCCCTCGGCATCAATGGCCTCCACGGTCACGGCCGTGCCCACCATCACCACCACCAGGGGCCGCGCCGCGCCCTGCGCCAGGATGCGCTGGCGCGCACCGATCATGGCCACCCAGCGGTCGCAGCCCAGCCGCGTCGGATGGTCATAGCCGTTGGTCAGGCCCGCCTCCTGGGCGGACGGCACCACCCATTGCGCGGCCACGTCCCACAGCTCCATTTGTTCCTCGACCCGGCGCTTGACGGCGTCGCCCGCCACCACGCAACCCAGCATGCGCGTGGGTGCGGGCAGATGGGCCCATGCTGTCTCCGACAAGCGGTCGATATGGTCGAGAAATTCGGCGCCTTGCGCCAAGAGGGCAGCCCCGGGGTGGGGTGCTTCGTACAAGGCCCACTTGAGGCGGGTGTTGCCAACATCAATGGCCAGAAAAGTCATGCGGCGGATTATCACGGGTTTTCAGAAACCGCCGTTCGCTGCCGGGACAGCGGCCGGCCCGGGTGGCTGCACGCAGGCGCAGGGGGTTTGCCGTCCCGCCTCAGCCCTGGCGCCAGGGCAGGCCGTGAAAGCGCCACCCCCCTCGCAGGCCACGCCGGGCCTGCTGGTCGGGGTCGCCCTCAAAGCCTTCCAGCACATTCCAGGCGTCCAGGCCCAGCTCCGTGGCTCGCTGCGCGGCCGCGATCGAGCGCACCCCGCTGCGGCACAGCAGCAGGGCTTTGCGCCCCTGCGGCACCGCCGCCCGGATCTGTGCGTCGAAGTCCGGGTTCATCACCATGCCGGGCCACTGCTTCCAGGGCACGGCCACCGCGCCGGGCACCTCGCCCACCCAGGCGCGTTCGGCGTCGCTGCGCACATCGACCAGCACCGCCTCTCCGGCCTGCACCCATTGCCATGCCAGCACCGGCGGCACATCGCCCGCATAGCCCTGGGCCGCGCGCGGCACGGGCCGGCCCGAGGCGCCGGCATCGTGGCGCAGGCCGGATGTCTGGTTGGCGGGCACGGCCTCGCCCATGCGTTCGGGTGGCGGCATATGCAGCCCTTCCATCAGCGCGACGAACTCGTCCTCGCTGCGCCCGGCCACCCGGGCATTGCCGGCCTTTTCGGCGCCGATGGTCGAATGGCCGCGCCCGTGGTAATCGTGACCGGGCCACACGGTGGTCTCGGGCGGCAGGGCAAACAGCACCCCGGTAATGCTGTGGTAGAGCTGCCGGGCGCTGCCCGACTGGAAATCGGTGCGGCCGCAGCCGTTGATGAGCAGGGCATCGCCCGTGAACACATGGCCCCGCCACAGGTACGACATGCTGCCCGCCGTGTGGCCGGGCGTGGCCAGGGCGCTGAGGCGCTCGCCGCCGAACGCCAGCGTATCGCCCGGCGCCAGCTGCATGCTGGCGGTGCCGATGCCGCAGCCCGCCGGGGCCGCCGTGCGGGCGCCCGTGTGTTCGGCGAGCAGGCCCGCGCTGGTGATGTGGTCGGCATGGTTGTGCGTCTCCACGGCCCAGCGCAGGGTGAGGCCATGGGCCTGCAACACGGCCAGGTCGCGCTCGATCTGCGCATCCACCGGGTCGATGATGAGCGCATCGCGCGTGGCTCGGTCGTGCAGGATGTAGGTGTAGCTGCTGGAAGCCGGGTCGAAGAGTTGCAGGGGGATCATGGCGTAAGGGTACGTGCAATGCAGGGGCCACCCGATTCTGACCCAGGGCGCCCGCCATGGCCCAAGACCGGGGGTTGACCCTGGCGTCAAAATAGGAGCAAAAATGGCCACGAACGCCCGCCCATAAAGCGCGAGCAGCTATTCATCAGATAGCATTCAATCCCACAATGGTGCGGGCTCTTCGTGCAGATGGCGGCGCAGGGCCGCGTAGTCGGGGACGACGGTGCGCACGGTGTCCCAGAAACGTGGGCTGTGGTCCATCACGCGCAGGTGCGCCAGTTCGTGCGCCACCACATAGTCGATCACCGAAGGCGGGTAGTGCAGCAGGCGCCAGTTCAGACAGATCGAGCCATCGGCACGCGCGCTGCCCCAGCGCGTCTGGGCGCTGGACAGGCGCAGGCGGGTCCAGCGCACCCCCAGCAGCGGTGCAAAGTGCTCCAGCCGCTCGGTGAAATGCTGGCGCGCGCCGCGCATCAGCCAGGCCTGCACTGCGTCGCGGATCTGCTCGGGCCGGGCCACGCCCGGCAGGCCGATGTGCAGTTGCCGTGCGGCTTCCGCACCCTCCCCGGCCGTCCGCAAGGCACCCGCCACGCGCTCGCCGGGGTCGAGCACCACGCGCAGCGGCGCGCCCAGGTAGGGCAGCACAGCGCCGTCCTGCCAGCGGATGCGTGCATGCTCCAGGCGCTGCTGGCGCTCGCGCGCCTCGTCCAGCTTGCGCAGAATCCAGGCCGATTTTTCGCGCAGCGCGGCATCCACGGCCGCCAGCGTGACCCAGGTGGGTGCCCGCACCGACAGGCCATCGGCCCCCACGGTGAAGCCGATGCTGCGCCGGCGCGCACGCTGCAGCGCATAGGCCACCACCGCATGGCCGAGCACCACCTCGCGGCTGGCCTGAGGGTGGCGAAAGCTCGCGGGGGCCAGCAGGGTCTGCAGCGGCGCAGTGCTGCCAGCAGCATTTGCTCTAATTTCAGTAGCTGCCAGCGCTTTACCATCAAGCGCAGAAGGCACTTTTGGCTCAAGCTTTTCAGGGGCTGGCGGATCGAAGAGATCCAGTGCCATCTGCACAAGCTGCTGCATCATGGCGGCAGCCGTTCAGGCGGGCGTGGCACCCGTCTTTTGCAGCAGATGGTCGGCAAACGCCGCCAGGTCTGCGTGGACCCGCGTCCCCTCGGGCCAGCCGGGCGGCAGAGGCTGGTCGGGCGCGATACCGGCCGATTCGCCCGTGCACACCAGATGCAGTCGGGCACCGATGGCGGCACCGGCCTGCAGGTGCACCAGGCAGTTGCCAGCCACCACGATGTCTTCGCAATCCACGCCGTAGCGCTCGCAGATCTGCTCCAGCAGCCCGGGCGCCGGCTTGCGGCAGGTACAGGCCTCGTCGGGGGCATGCGGGCAGTAGAACACCGCATCGATGCGCCCGCCCACGGCGGCCAGCTGGCGGTGCATCTTGGCGTGGATGGCGTTGAGCGTGGCCACGTCGAACATGCCGCGCCCCAGCCCCGGCTGGTTGGACGCCACCACCACATGCCAGCCCGCACGGTTGAGCCGTGCAATGGCTTCGAGCGCGCCCGGCAGGGCCACCCAGTCGTCGGGCGAGGCGACGTATTCATCGCTCCCCAGGGCATTTATCGTGCCGTCGCGGTTCAGGATGACGATTTTCATGGAGGCATTATCAAAGATTCGCCACAGGCGCGTCCCCGGCCTGCCAGCGCGTGACGTAGAGCCCCCGGAATCGACCATGCGCCCAGTGCAGCAGGATGCGCTGGCCCGGCTGCCAACGGGCGGCCTGGGCGTCGTCGATCACCACCTGCTGCACCGCACTGAGCCCGTCCACGCGCAACACCAGCTCGGTACCGCCCACCGCATGCAGGCTCGGTGTCCGTGGGCGGCTGCCCAGCACCTGCGCCTGCACGGGGGCCAGGGGCTGCAGGCCCTGCCGGTTCAGATGGCTCGCCAGCAGTGCCGCGCTGCCCGCCAGGCACAGCAGCGCCCAGGCCCAGAGCAACATTTTGCGCACCCGCGTCCCGCCCCAGCTGCGCACCGCGCCCGCAATGCCCAGGGCCAGCACCAGCAACACCCCCACGCCCCAGAACAGGGGCATGAGCGCGGTCATCAGAGTGCCCCCTTCTGCCAGGGGCTGGAGCGGCAGCGCAGGGGATGGCGCTGCGCGCTCGGACTGCCACTGCAGCAACCAGCGCACCGCAGCCAGCCCTGCCGGAGGAGCAAACAGCCACCAGGCTGTGCGCTGCACCACGGCCGGTGCGGCACCCGTATCAGGGGATACAGACATGCGTGGCGGCACCTGCCAAGGCTCAGGCGGCCAGGCGCGAGAGGTCGGCCACGCGGTTCATGGCGTCGTGCAGGGTCTTGAGCAGGCCCTGGCGGTTCAGGCGCAGATCGAGCTGCTCGGCGTTGACCATCACATCGCCAAAGAACGCATCGACCGGTGCGCGCAGAACGGCCAGCGTCTGCAGGCTGGCGGTATAGTCGCCCGCCGCAAACTGCGCATTGGCCTCGGGCACGAAGCGCTGCAGCGCGGCGTACAGGTCTTTTTCGGCCGGCTCCTGCAGCAAGGCAGGGTTGACGTGGGCATCGACCGGGCCTTCGACCTCGGCCTTTTTCAGGATGTTGCCCACGCGCTTGTTGGCCGCGGCCAGGGCCGGGCTCTCGGGGAGCTGGGCAAAGGCGCGCACGGCCGCCAGTTGCTTCTCGACCAGTGCCAGGCGCTGCGGGCGCAGGGCCAGCACGGCATCGACCTCTTGCGCGCTGTAGCCCTGCTCGCGCAGGCTGCCGGCGAGGCGGTCGTAGATGAAATCGGCCAATTGCGCGGTAGCGTCCTGGATCTTGTCGCCGAACGCTGGCACAGCGCTCTGCAGCAAGGCCTGCAGATCCAGCGACAGGTTCTTTTCGACCAGCATGCGGATCACGCCCAGCGCATGGCGGCGCAGCGCAAACGGGTCGCGGTCGCCCGTGGGCAGGTTGCCGATACCGAACATGCCCACCAGCGTTTCGAGCTTGTCGGCCAGCGCCACCACCACACCCGCCATGTTGCGCGGCAACTCGTCGCCCGCAAAGCGGGGCTTGTAGTGGTCCTCGATGGCGTCGGCCACCTCGGCAGCCAGACCGTCGTTGAGCGCGTAGTAGCGGCCCATGGTGCCTTGCAGCTCGGGGAACTCGCCCACCATGTCGGTCACGAGGTCGGTCTTGGCCAGCAGCGCGGCCTGGTCGGCCTGCTGCACAAGCTGGGCATCCCCCAGCTGCGTGGCAATGGCCTTGGCGATGGACCTGACACGCTCCACGCGCTCGCCCTGCGTGCCGAGCTTGTTGTGATAGACCACCTTGCCGAGGCTGTCCACGCGCGAGGCCAGCGTCTTCTTGCGGTCCTGGTCGAAGAAGAACTTGGCATCGGCCAGGCGCGGGCGCACCACGCGCTCATTGCCGCCGATGACGAAGCTCGCGTCTTCGGGGTTGATGTTGCTCACCACCAGGAACTTGTTCGTCAGCTTGCCCGCCGCGTCGAGCAGCGGGAAGTACTTCTGGTTGGCCTTCATCGTGAGGATGAGGCATTCCTGCGGCACGCCGAGGAACTGCGCCTCGAACTCGCAGACCAGCACGTTGGGGCGCTCGACCAGGGCCGTCACCTCGTCGAGCAGTGCCTCGTCCTCGATGGGGCGTGCGCCGCCGCCCACGCGGGCTGCTGCCGCCGCGAGCTGGCGGGCGATCTCGGCCTTGCGCTCGGCAAAGCTGGCGATCACCGCGCCGTCGCGTGCCAGGGTGTCGGCGTACTGGTCGGCATGGGCCAGCACCACCGTGGGCTTGGCGGCCTCGAAGCGATGGCCGGTGGTGGTGTTGCCCGCCGTCAAACCCAGCGCCTTGACGGGCACCACGGTGCTGCCGTGCAGCGCGACCAGGCCATGCGCCGGGCGCACGAAGTGCACGCTGCTCCAGCCGGGCAGCTCGCAGTCGGTCTCCAGCTGGTAGCTCATCACCTTGGGGATGGGCAACTTGGCAATGGCCTCGTCCAGTGCCTTCTGCAGGCCGGTGTCGAGCGTGGCACCGCTCACCAGGCTGTCGTAGAACAGCGCCTCGGCCTTGCCGTCGGGGGCGCGCTTGAGCGCGGCCACGGCGGCGGCGGGGTCGGACAGGTCAGCGCCCAGCGCCTGCAGTTTTTTCAGCAGGGCCGGCGTGGCCTGCCCTTCGGTATTCAGGCCCACGCTCACGGGCATGAGTTTCTGCTGCACGGCCTTGTCCTCGGCCTTGAGCCAGACATGGCTCACATGGGCGGCCAGGCGGCGCGGCGAGGCAAACGCCGTCACGCCCGAGTCCGGGCCCACCAGGCCTTGGGCCTTGAGCTGATCGAACAGCACATTGGCAAAGGCATCGCCCAGCTTCTGGAGCGCCTTCGGGGGCAGCTCTTCGACAAACAGTTCAACGAGAAGGTTTTGGGTCGTCATGGTGTCGTGTTCCTGCGCTCAAGCGGCCTTCTTGGTGATCTGCTGCACCCACTCACGTGGTGCCATGGGGAAGCCGAGGCGCTCACGGCTCTCGTAGTAGCTCTGTGCCACGGCGCGCGCCAGGTTGCGGATGCGGCCGATGTAGGCTGCGCGCTCGGTGACCGAAATGGCCCCGCGCGCGTCCAGCAGGTTGAAGCTGTGCGCGGCCTTGAGCACCTGCTCGTAGGCAGGCAGCGCGAGCTGCTGCTCCATCAGGTGCTTGGCCTGCTTTTCGTGGGCGTTGAAGGCGGTGAACAGGAAATCGGCGTCGCTGTGCTCGAAGTTGTAGGTGGACTGTTCCACCTCGTTCTGCTTGTACACATCGCCGTAGGTCAGCTTCGAGCCGTCGGCGCCTTCGGTCCAGACCAGGTTGTAGACGTTGTCCACGCCCTGCAGGTACATGGCCAGGCGCTCCAGGCCGTAGGTGATCTCGCCCGTGGCGGGCTTGCAGTCGATGCCGCCGACCTGCTGGAAGTAGGTGAACTGCGTCACCTCCATGCCGTTGAGCCAGACCTCCCAGCCCAGGCCCCAGGCGCCCAGCGTGGGGTTCTCCCAGTCGTCCTCGACGAAGCGGATGTCGTTCTTCTTCAGATCGAAGCCCAGCGCTTCAAGCGAGCCCAGGTACAGCTCCAGGATGTTGCTCGGCGCGGGCTTGAGCACCACCTGGTACTGGTAGTAGTGCTGCAGGCGGTTGGGGTTCTCGCCGTAGCGGCCGTCCTTGGGGCGGCGGCTGGGCTGCACGTAAGCGGCCTTCCAGGGCTCGGGGCCGATGGCGCGCAGGAATGTGGCGGTGTGCGAGGTGCCCGCGCCCACTTCCATGTCGTAGGGCTGCAGGAGCGCGCAGCCCTGGGCGTCCCAGTAGGTCTGCAGCTTCAGGATGATTTGCTGGAAGGTCAACATGCGTTGGTGTGCGCGGCGCAAACCGCGCAGGAAGGGGTGTTGGAACCATGGCGCACCTGACAGGCACGCGAACCGGGGATTTTACGGCCCCGCAAAGCCGACGGCCCGCCCGCCCTGCAAGGCAGTCGGGCCGCAAGGCCACAAGAGGATTTCAGTTGCTCCTGGCGCGCGCGCTACCCGCGACGCATGAAACGGGCGCAGCCCAAGCCAGTGG
>JAANMT010003396.1_pt1 | contig 11394 bp, 9 predicted proteins | sample 7279711 | NCBI WGS metagenome assembly JAANMT01 (sample SAMN14094538, study PRJNA606508) | bioreactor metagenome | isolation source: A lab-scale SPAN reactor treating ammonium-rich wastewater day 1 | place: Ireland: Galway | collected 2017-01-16 | reverse complement strand
CTTCGAGCGGCTGCGCCGCCGCTGGCAAGGCGCACCCGTCCTGCATCTGTATCGCCTGATCGGCTGGGCGCCGGGGCTGCAATCCTCGATGATGAACCAGGCCCTGGAGCTGGGCGACCTCGCCGGGCGCACCGTGAGCAAGGAGCAACTTGAAAAATCGCGCGAGTATCAGCGCACCAACGTGAATGCCGCAACAGGCGAGGTCACCTCTGACGCCTCGGCCGGTGTTGCACTCTACGGCGGCGCTGGCGGCCAACGCGGCTTCCATTGCCATTCCTGTGCTGCACACGCTCAAGGTGCGCACCGGTGAGGCGAAGGCCGAGGTGCAGATATCCCTGCGGCCGGACGATCCAAATGCCCGATGGAATCCACGCCAGAAAACCAATGCGGCCGGGGAAGTCCTATTCGAAGGACTGCCGGCAGGTTCATACCTTGTACAGCGGGGCTCAGAACGGATGCCCGTCAAGGTGCCCGATTCCTTGGATGTGTTGTTCTCGCCCGTCGTCTTCAATGCCATGAAGGTCACCATCAATAACGAAAATGGCTACGGGGCGCAGGTGGGCTTCATGAACGATGACTTGATCATCTCCGTCAACGGAACTGAGTTCAAAAATGAACGGCAGATGAAGGCGTCGATGGAGGCCCTCGCGGACGAAGCCACCATCAAGCTTGGCGTGCTGAGAAATGGGTCAACTCTGGTGATCGAGGTTGAGCCCGCCAGATTCTTCAAGCGCGAAGGTGGCGCAGACTTCAGGCCGGCCACGCGTTGAATGCACGGCGTAGCGGCAAGCAGCGCGAGATTCAAGTCGGTGTACATGACGCGGGGCGGTCGGAAGACCGCCCCGCGTGCTCTTGTCGGGACAAGGTTCTACTTGCCGCCGGCCTTGTCATAGTTCTGCGCAGCAAATTCCCAGTTCACCAGGCTCGCCAGAAACGTATCCAGGAACTTGGCGCGAGCGTTGCGATAATCAATGTAGTAGGCGTGCTCCCACACATCGCAGGTCAGGATCGGCGTAGCGCCCTGCTTCAGCGGGCACTCCGCATTGGCCGACTTGGCGACCTCGAGCTTGCCATTTTTCAACACCAACCAGGCCCAGCCACTGCCAAACTGAGTCATGCCGGCTTCGTGGAACTTCTTCTTGAAATCGTCAAAGCTGCCGAAGTCGCGCTTGATGGCATCGGCCAGCTTGCCGGAGGGCGCCCCGCCGCCGCCCTTCTTCATGCAGTTCCAGTAAAACGTGTGGTTCCACACTTGTGCCGCCTGATTGAACAGCGGCCCCTCCGTGGTCTTGATCAGCTCTTCGAGGCTTTTGCTGCCCTCGGGCTTGCCTGCCGTCAATTCGTTCAGCTTGTCGAGGTAGGCCTTGTGGTGCTTGCCATAGTGGAAATCAAAGTGCTCCACGCTCAGGTGCGGCACGAGGGCATCCTTGGCGTAGGGCAGCGGCGGCTGTTCGAAAGGCATGTTCTCTCTCCGTAGTTGACAATGGGCCGTGAATCAACAGGGCCTTGGTGAGCGAGTTTATAAAGGGTGAGCTTTCTAAATTCAAGGGCCCTATCGCTGCTGCGATAAGCTACGCCGTGCGTTTGCGCGAACGCCAAGGCATCGATGGGTTGCCGGACTGTTTCTCTTTGAACTAATTGAAGGTTGGTGTAGACTCTGGCTGTTTGGGCTGGGCCCAAAACCTACCGGAGAGAACGCATGAGAATCTCGATGTTTACCGCGGCAGTCGTTGGCGCAGTGGCGCTGACGGCGTTCCTGCCGCCCCTCAAGGCTGGCTGATGAAAGGGCAATGGCGCGTCCCGTGTGGACCGTCCCCAAGTCAAGCGCGTGACTCCGGCCGCGCCTGTCACACCTATTGATTGGAAGAAGCCCGACGCCACGGTGCTGGAGAGCGCCCAGGCCGGCGATAAACCGATCCTGATTTTCTTCGCTGGCGAGTCGGAAGAGCAGAACTCGGCAGGCTACATGAACGAGCCGTCCATCAAAGACCTCGTCGACGCCAAGGCCATCTTCGTCAAGGTGCCCTACACCAGCGACAAAGAGAAGGCACCGTCCACAGATTCCCCGGTACCGGTGAGCCGTTTGCTCAGCGACAACCCGACGCGCGACTATGACGTACGGTCCTATCCTACGTTCGTTGTGGCGGACAAGTTCGGCAACGAATACTTCCGCATCCAGTCCAAGAAGCCGCAAGCCAAGGAGCTTGAGGCGCTCTTCGAACAGGTAGCGGGCAAGGCCGAGGACGCGAGCAAGAAGCTGCAGAAGCACTTGGACGCGGCGAACAAAGCCTGGGGGCAGAAGGACCGCGCCAACGCCCTGAAGAGTGTGCTGCGCGTGTTCAAGGAAGGCTACGTGGGGCTGACTCCGGTGGAGCCCACCGTCCGCCTTTACAACGAAATCCTTGAAGACGCCCGTGCCGAGATCAAACGCCTGCGCGAGGCCAACGACATGAAGGGTCTCAAGGCATTGAAGGCCGTGCTGCGCGGCACGGAAGCCGAGAAGGAAGTTGACGAGGCGCTCGCGGGTCCTTCGAACACCTCGAAGTAGGCCTGTAGTCTTTGCGGTAGCCAGGAAGGGCGGCCTTAGCCGCCCTTCTTTTTTTGGTCCCCTGCCTTCGGTGACCTGTCAGGCAATTGGATGCAAAGTATGCATTCAAGGCACTTTGTAACCAATGGCAACTAAGTATTCACCCACCCAATCACCCCTCAAAGGGCCCAGCACTTGGGCGCCCGTTTAGATCGCCCACGGGACTTCGTCTGTAAACTTGGCTTCTACAACACTTTACGCTTAGAGTTGGGGATGACCCAATTTTCTGCAGAACCTTTCCTAGACAGTTCCGTTTGTAGGGGAAACCCAAGATGCATCCATAATCTGAATTCATTTCGGGACCGCTATTTGCTGATGTATCCTTGAGTTGTCAGCACATTACTATTTCGGTCTGGGCGGATCGAACGGAGGAAACATGAGGAGCTTCACGAAGGTTGCCGCGCTCGCGATTGCCAGTTTCGCGATGCTCGGCGTGACGTCCCAGGCGTTGAGCGCCGGGTGATGCGGTCCAAGCGGCGGCGGGTCCGCCGGTGGAGGTGCAGCTGCGCCCAATGGTGGCGGTGGCGCGCATCGTGTTGACAAGCCCCAGGTCAAGCGCAAGGTCGTTGGCGGCGCTCCTGCGGCAGTTGAGGCTCCAAACTGGAAGAATCCCGGCAGTGACGTACTTGAAAATGCCGCGGCGGGCAAGCAGGCATTGCTCATCTTCTTCCCCGGTGAGTCCGAAGATCAGCAGGGGGACTCCTACCTCGCGGGTAAGGATTACAAGGACCTCGACGGTCGTCTCGCCCAGTTTGTCCGTGTTCCGTACACGACGGACCGTGAGGCCGCTCCCTGCGCTGACTCGATTGTTCCGACCAGCAAGATTCTCTCGGACAATCCGACCCGCGATTACAACGTGAAGTCGTATCCCACGTTCATCATCGCGGACAGCTACGGAAACGAAGTGTTCCGCCTCTCGGGCAAGAAGCCTTTGGCCAAGGAACTTGAGGACTACTTCAACAAGGTGTCGACGAAAGTCGAAGACACCCAGAAGAAGCTCCAGAAGAACCTGGACGAGGCCAAGAAGGCCTGGGAGTCGAAGGATGCCGCCAAGGCGATGAAGGCGATCCGCACCAACTTCAAGGACGGTGTGGTGGGTCTTGACGCCCAGAACGAGACGATCCGCGTTTACCACGAGATCGTCGAGTCCACGCGCGGTGAGATCAGCACTCTGGCCGCGGACGGCTCTGCCGACGCGGTGAAGAAGCTGAAGGCCATGAAGGCCACCTTCAAGGGCACCGAAGTCGAGAAGAATATCGACGAGGCCCTGAAGGCCAGCGCCGGAAAGTAAATCGGACCGAAAACGGGGAGGCTAAGCCTCCCCGTTCTTCCATTTGAACGAACGGAGTTCCCCATGTTCGCATTGCAATCAAGGCTGATGCTGGCGGCGGTCACGTTCGCCATGCTCGGCGTCATGGCCCAGGCGGCCTCGGCGGGCTGATGCGGTCCCAGCGGCGGCGGTGCCGCCGCGGGTGGTGCGCGAGGTCCTGCCGGGCCCGTGGCTCCGGGAGGCGCAGCAGGCGGTGGCGGCGGCGGGCTCAAGCCCGACGGCATCGTAACCTGGCAGTCGGCGACCTCCAAAACGCTGGAGAAGGCTGCTAACGAGAAAAAGCCAATCCTCATCTACTTCCCGGGCGAAGGGAAGGAGTACGAGTACGACGGCTACTTCTATGGCAAGGATCTGAAGGACCTTTCTGACAACAAAGCAGTGTTCGTGCGTGTTGCCTACACCTCTGACCGCACGCCCCTGCCCTACGCCGAGCAGAGCCCCGTGCCCCTCAAGAAGCTTTCCGGCGACAACCCCAGCCGCGACTACAATGTGACGCAGTATCCCACGTTTGTGGTGGCGGATCAGAACGGTAACGAGTTCTTCCGGGTAGCCGGCAAGAAACCCGGCGCCAGGGACCTCGAGGGCTTCTTCGCCGAAGTTCCCAAGAAGGTCGAGGACGCCAACACTCGCCTCCAGCGCAATCTGGACAAGGCCAAGGAGTTCTGGGGCAAGAAGGACAGCCGCGAGGCCCTCAAGCTTGTGCTCAAGAACTTCAAGGAAGAGCTGGTCGGTCTCGACGCACAGGAGCAAACGGCTCGCCTCTACAACGAGCTGCTTGAAGATGGTCGCGCCAAGATCAAGGAAGTGGGCGACAAGTCCAAGGCCGAGAATGTCAAGAAGCTCAAGGCCATGCAGCGCGAGTGGAAGGGAACCGAGCTCTTTTACGAGATCGAAGAGCTGCTTAAGGCCTAGCCTCACCTCAAACCAGACGGCCGGCCCTCAGGGGCCGGCTGTTTGGTTTTCCACCGACAATGTCTTGAGCGAACCGCGAAACACGAGCTTCCACAGCGGGTAGCTGAATGCGGCAAACACCATGAAGGTTCCCGCGGGGCGTGCCATCCAGTAAGGCGCAGGAGTCAGCGTTACCAGCAGATGAAACGCCAAGCCATTGAGCGCCAGCGTAGCGGCCTCCACGGCGGCAAACCCGGCGAGCTGCCGCTTGAGGTTGCCGCGCGCGGCAGCGAACACCAGATGGCGGCAGCCAAAGAACTGGGCTGCCGCCCCCACCAGCAGGGCCGGCACATTGGCCGAAGTCTCGCGCCAGTGCCCCAACTCGACCAGCAAGGCAAGCGTCGCCCAATCGCAAAGCGTTGCGGCACCGCCAACAGCCAGACTGCGGGCAAACCGCAGGGCGCTTGCCAGCCATGAGGCATCTTCGCTGGTGGATTGTCGGCTCACGCAGCAAAGCATACTTCCGCCGGCAGCCATGACGTGAGACGCAACTCCATGTACAATCCGTCTGTGAACCAGAAATCGACCAAAAGCCCTTCACTGCGCGACTTGCCGAAGGTGGATGCGCTTCTTTCTTCACTGGAGTTTGAAGAACTCGTGGCACGTTACGGCCGCAAGCCGGTAACCGAGCAGGTTCGCGCCACCTTGGACGACCTGCGCCAGCGCTTGCGCGGAGACGTTACGGCCTCTCCTGACGAACTCCGGGTCCCGGCGATTGCTGCCTCCGTGCGCGCGGCCATGGAGAAGCTGTTTGCGCCAAGGCAGTGCCGTGTCATCAACGCCACAGGCGTGGTGCTGCACACGTCCCTGGGACGCGCCCCCCTTGCGCCCAAAGCCGTCGAACAGGCCGTGCGCGAAGCCAGCGGTTACTCCCTGCTGGAACTGGACCGTGAAAGCGGAAAGCGCAGCGATCGAGACCTGCTGGTAAGTGAGTTGATCTGTCGCGTCACCGGAGCCCAGGCCGCGACGGTGGTCAACAACAACGCCGCCGCGACGATGCTCATTCTCAACGCCCTGGCGGACGGGCGCGAGGTGATCTGTTCGCGCGCGCACATGGTGGAAATCGGCGGCAGTTATCGCATGCCTGACGTCATGCGCAAGGCGGGCTGCCGGCTGATCGAAGTGGGATGCACCAACAAGACGCACCTGCGCGACTACGCCTCGGCCATCACGCCCAACACGGCGCTTTTGCTCAAGGTACATACCAGCAACTACGCAATTGTGGGCTTCACAGAGGAGCCGGTGCTGGAGGAACTGGTGGCGCTGGGCAAGCGACACGAGGTGCCGGTATTCTTTGACCTGGGCTCGGGCTCCTTGGTGGATCTCTCTCGCTACGGCATCGCGCGCGAGCCCAGCGTTCCGGAACTGTTGAAGTCCGATGTCGATGTGATCTGCATTTCAGGCGACAAGCTATTTGGTGGTCCCCAGGCCGGGATGATCGTGGGCCGCCCGGAGATCATCGAGCGCGTCAAGAAGAACGCGCTGTTCCGGATGCTGCGCTGCGACAAGATCACACTGGCGCTGCTGGAAAGCACGCTGAAGCTCTATCTCGACGAAGACCGCGTGTTTGAGGCCGTGCCCACTCTGCGGGCGATTGCGCGCGACCCCCTCGATGTCCGGCGCACGGCGGAAGACATCTGTGCCAGGCTCAAGGCCGCAGGTATTGACGCGTCAACGGCCGCCAGTTCCAGCCAGATCGGCGGAGGCAGCACGCCCGGCGAATACCTGCCGACGACCGTGATTGCCGTGCGGCGCCTGCGCAAGTCCGCCGATGATGCGGCCAGGGCCCTGCGCCTGGCCACGCCCAGCGTGTTCTGCCGCATCGAAAACGATACGCTGCTCTTTGACCCCCGCACACTGCTGCCGGGCCAGGAAACCGAGCTTGCCCAGGCAATCATCGCGGCCAGGTCGTGAACGACCGTTTGACCATTTTGCTTTTGACCAAAAACGAGGCGGGCAACGTCGGGCCGCTCATTGCCGGCCTCAAGCGGGAGCTTCAGTCCGCCCAGCCGGTCTTTGTCGTCATGGACGCCAGCAGTGATTCCACGGCGCGCGAGGCTGAGCAGGCGGGGGCCACGGTTGTTGTGGACCCCTCCCCCTACGGCGTGGCGCTGACGCGGGGACTGCGCGAAGCGGACAGCGAGTGGGTCATGGTGCTCGATGCAGACGGCAGCCATCGGCCCCAGGACGCACTTAGACTCTGGCAGGCCCGCGAGGAGGCCGACCTGGTCGTGGGCTCGCGTTTCGTGACGGGCGGCGGAAGCGACGTTCGCGGCTTTCGGCTGTGGCTCTCACGAAGGCTCGCCTGGCTGTTTTCGACTCTGGCCTCGTTGCCCGCGCGCGACGTTAGCTCGGGGTTCAGGCTCTACCGGCGCGGCCTTTTCGCAGACGCAAGCCCCCAAGCCCGATTCTTCAACGTGCAGCCCGAGTTGTTGGCCCATGCCGCGCTGAAGGGCGCGCGCGTGAAGGAAGTGGGCATCCATTATGCGCCGCGGGGCCAGGGGAAGTCCAAGGCCCGGGTCTTGCGTTTTGGCCTCGCGTTTCTGCGCAGCCTCTGGGCCATCCGGCGCAGGCTCAAGGCCCGTTCCAGTACGTGATTATCCACTGAAAGTCGCTATAACTCTTCGCGGGAGTGGATGCGTTCCTGGTGGACGCCCTGGTCTTCAAAACCGGTGAGAGGCGCAAGTCTCTGGTGGGTTCGATTCCCATGCACTCCCGCCAATCCCGCCTGCAGCGGCTTTGACCCAACGGCTACGGCGAGCGTCGCGCCAACTCATTCAGCAGCTTGCGTTCGAGCCACCAGCTCATCATCGCGGGCACCATGAACAGCGAGATCACGTCTACGAGCATGCCGCCGAAGATCGGCAGGGCCATGGGTTGCATCACGTCGCTGCCGCGTCCCGTAGCCCACAGGATCGGCATCACGCCAATGATGCTCGTCAGGGTGGTCATGAAGGCGGGGCGGATGCGGCGCGCTCCGGCCTCCACCACGAGGTCACGGATTTCTCCCACGGTACGCGGCTTGCGCTCCTCGACCAGCTGATCGATGTAGGTGCCCACCACCACGCCGTCGTTGAGCACCACGCCCGCCAGCACCATGAAGCCCACCACCACGGCGACGGTGATGTAGATGGCCGGGCCCTGGGGCTCGCCGCTGAGCACACTCTGAATGAAGGGCCAGTAGCGGATCATGAGCGCGCCGCCCGCGAGATTGAGCGGCAGGCCCGTAAAGACGATCAGCGTCCAGCTCCACTTCCGGAAGTGCAGGTAAATGATGAACAGGATGATCGCCAGGGCGATGGGGATGATGAAAGCCAGGCGCGCATTGGTCTTCTGCTGCTCCTGGTACTGGCCCACCCAGTTGAAGGTCGTGCCCTTGGGCCACTGAACCTCCTTGCTTTCGATGGCCTCGTTCACACGCCGCTCCACCGCGGCTATCAGGCGAGTCTCGTCAATGCCCGCGGTATTGAACGTTACGTATCCCGCAACCTTGCCGTTGGCGCCGCGAATCTCCGAAGGACCGACGACATACTCTATGTCCGCCAGGTCGGTGATTGGAACCTGGGCGCCGCTGGGCGCGGCTACGAGCACTCTTTGGAGGTCTTCGAGCTTGTCGCGCAGTTCCCGCTCGTAGCGAATGCGCACGGGATAGCGCTCGCGACCCTCCACGGTCGTGGTCACACGCCGGCCGCCCAGCGCCACCTCGATCGTTTCCTGCACCATCATCACGCTGACACCGTAATGCTGCATGCGCTCGCGGTTCAGCCTGAACTCGACGTAGGGCTTGCCGCCCGTGCGCATGGCAACAACGTCGGAAGCGCCGGGCACGCTCTTGATGACAGGCTCCAGCTTCAGCGCCAACTCGGCCAGCTCGCCGGCGTCATTGCCCAGCAGTTCGAGCCCGATCTGCGAACGAATGCCGCTGGAAAGCATGACGATGCGCGTCTGGATGGGCTGCAGCCAGCTGGGCGCAGCACCGGGCAGGTGGGTGGCTTTGCGCAGCTCCGCCACCAGTGCTTTGCGGTCCATCCCCGGCCGCCACTGGTCGCGCGGCTTGAGCAGGGCAACTGTCTCGATCATGCCGATGGGCGCCGGGTCCAGGGCGGTTTCAGCGCGACCCAATTTGCCCATGACCTGCGCCACCTCCGGCACGGTCAGCATCTGCTCGTTCTGCCACTCCATCACCCGCAGGGTCTCGGAAAGCGAGGCCTGGCTCAACAGCGAGGGCATGAACAGCAGCGAGCCCTCGTCGAGCGGCGGCATGAACTCCTGGCCAAACCCCGGGTAGTGATCTTCGAGCGCAGTGATCGGCCGCACGCGCGAGGCATCGCCGCCCATGCTTTCGATGCCGGCCTTGACAGGCAGGAGTACGAACGAAGCACCGAAGGCCGCCATGCTGCCCAGCAGGATGATCGCGAAGCTGGCGACGCGCAGCACGCGCCGGTGCTCAAGGAAGAACCGCAACATCGGGCGATAGGCCGCCACAAGGCCGCGGGCCACGGGGTTGCCGTCGATGGGCGTCAAGGGCTCCGACCAGATCTTGAGCACCGCGAGCGCCCCGAACACAAAAACGGGCACCGCTACGAAAGCAGCGTTCAGGCCCAGCCAGCCCTCCACAAACCGCTCGCTGCGCACGGTAATCCAGGCCAGCAGTCCGGCAATGCCTAGGGCGGCAACCCAGCGCAAGACCTCACCAAAGCGGCGTTGCGCCGGGGTCTTCTCGACGCGACGGCCGCCGAGAAACAGGTAACAAAGCACAGGCGTCAGACAGATGGCGAGGAACAGCGAGGCGCTGAGCGTGAGCGACTTTGTCCAGGCCATCGGCGCGAACATCTTGTAGCTCTGGCCTGAGAGCGCAAAGATCGGAATGAAACTGATGACCGTGGTGGCCACGCTCGTAACGATGGCACCGCCCACTTCGCCCGAGGCATTCTTGATGACCTGTAGTCGCGGTGACTTGCCGCCGTCAGCCAGGATGGCCACGTAGATGGTCTCCACCATGATGATGGACATGTCAGCGATGTCGCCAATGGCAATGGCGATGCCGCCCAGGCTCATGATGTTGCTGGAAACGCCGAAGACCTGCATGCCGATGAAGCCGAGCAGAATGGCCAGCGGGAAACTTGCCGCCACGATCAGGGCGCTGCGCAGGTGAAGCAGAAAGATGAGGATGATCAGCGCCGTAACAATGATTTCTTCCAGCAGCGTGTCGCGCAGTGTGTCCAGCGTCTCGTTGATCAGCTCGGTACGGTCATAAAACGCGTTGACCTTGACTCCCGACGGCAACGTGGGCTCGATGCGAGTGATCTCTTTCTTCACACGATCGATAGTGTCGAGCGGGTTGGCGCCGTAGCGGATCGTGACGATGCCGCCCACGCGCTCGTGGTGGCTGTCGGCCAATGCGCCACGCCGGAACTCGGGACCAAACTGCACTCTGGCCACATCTGAAAGGCGGACGGGCACGTGGCTCTGCGTCTTGATGACCAGTTGTTCGATGTCATCGAGGCGTTTGATGAAGCCGATGCCGCGCACAAGGAACTCGCTGCCGCCACTTTCAATGGCCTTGGCGCCGACATCGAGATTCGAGTTCTCGAGCGCCAGGACCACTTCCTCCAGCATCACGTCGTGGGCGCGCAGGCGCTCGGGGTCGATTTCCACCTGGTACTCGCGCACGAAACCGCCGATGCTGGCCACCTCCGCCACGCCATCCACCTGCTGCAAGGAGTAGCGCAGCGTGTAATCCTGCACGCTGCGCAGCGTGGCGAGATCGTAGGGGCCGTCGACGGTGTACATGAACACCTGGCCCAGCGCCGTGGCGTCGGGTCCCAGCGCGGGTGTCACGCCCTGCGGCAACTGGCCCTGCACCACGGCCAGGCGTTCGAGCACGCGTGAGCGCGCCCAGTAAATATCGACGCTATCTTCGAAAATCACGTACACGCGCGACATGCCAAATCCGGTCATCGTGCGCACGTCTTCCACGCGCGGCAGCGCCTGCATCGCCACGGAAATCGGGTAGGTCACCTGATCTTCGACATCCTGCGGGCTTCGGCCCATCCACTCGGCCGAGATGATGACCTGATTCTGGGAAATATCGGGAATGGCATCCTTGGGGTTTTCAAGCAGCGCCTTGAAGCCCAGCACGACCACCAGCCCCGTGGCCAACAGGACCATGAGTTTCATGTCGAGGCACGCGTTGATGAGGCGCGAGATCATGATCAGTGTCCCGAGTGCCCGCCGTCCGTTGAGCCGCCTTGCGGCCTGAACAGGGAGGGTTTGCCGCTGAGTTCCTGCTGGCTGTCGATGAGGAATTGCCCGTGGGTCACGATGCGCACGCCCGTGGGCAGACCTTCGATCACCGGGTAGTAGTCCCCCAGCTTGTGCAGCGTGCCGTCCTCCTTGCGGTGAAAGGCGCTGCACAGGGGCCCCAGATGAACCTCGAAGCCCTGGTATTGCGGCTGGGCGAGCCTCCTGGCGTTGCCCGCATGGTCGTGTCGGATGCTGCCGTCGGGTTCGCGCTCGGCCCACC
>JAANMT010003388.1_pt1 | contig 11413 bp, 7 predicted proteins | sample 7279711 | NCBI WGS metagenome assembly JAANMT01 (sample SAMN14094538, study PRJNA606508) | bioreactor metagenome | isolation source: A lab-scale SPAN reactor treating ammonium-rich wastewater day 1 | place: Ireland: Galway | collected 2017-01-16 | reverse complement strand
TCGATACGCGAACCAATCTCACACCACAACCTTACGCCCCACCGCCAGTGAAAAGCTTTGAAAAGCCGCCTAAAGCAGCGCACCGTGGGGACTTTACCCTCGTATTGCCTGTAGGCTGCAAAGTTGTCAGCCTAACGCGGAGGCAGTGAAACGATGTAAATCCATTCGTAGTCATCGGTTGCTCGGCTCTCCCGCTTTTTTCTGCGTGATAGGCTGTTTTCGCCAATCGCTCATTGGAATCGCGAGCCAGTCCGTCCGCCGGGCTGCGAACGCCCCGGTGAGCGGCGCTGCTTGGAGTACGCCGACACCCTGCGTCCCGGCCCAGTTAATAGAAGTGCAACCCCAAGAATGCCGCTCACGAACAACGTGATTGTGTCCGGTGGCATCACTGGTTGCAACTCAATTGTGGAAGTGCTCTTCGGCGTGAGTTCGCAACTCAACTTAGCCCGCCGTGCGATTCAAGAACCGATTACCCTCATAGCCTCGTGAGCCCTCCGATGCACGCACCCATCGGTCGGAAAGATCCCACGATGCCGGCCTGCTTTTAAGATCGGTTCGCAGCGAACGACGTCGGCTTTCGGCCCGCCGCCTTCAAAACGTTCGCAGCGGCAGCGAAACCTCCTGGCCCAGCCGGCTCGAATCGAGTCCCGCCTGCAGAATCTCTTGCGCGTCGCGGGCAATTTCCGCGTCGCACAACGAAAGAAACGGTTCGCCCGTCCGCAACGCCTGGGCAAAATGCGCCGCCGCCGTCCTGCGCTCGGGCGGAAGCGGCGGCACCTCCAGCGGCGTGCCTTCGGGATCGGTTTCGCTGGCCAGCAGCAACCGTCCCTGGGGGCGCGGCTCGACCAGCAGCGTGCCGGTCGTGCCGTAAATCACCGTTTGATAACTGGTGAGCTTGCCGACCTGCGTCCACGAACCTTCGGCCGTGGCCAGCCCTCGCGGGTAGCTCATCACGATCAGCCCATTGTCTTCCACGGTCAGGTGCTGGTGCTGCACGCGGTTGGTCCAGCCGTACACGCGCGACGGCACGCCCAGCAGCGACCGCGCCAGCAGGGCGCCGTAGCAGCAGTAATCGATCAGGGCCCCGCCGCCGTTGCGCTCGCGGTCGAACAGCCATTCGCAAAAGAAGGGGCTGCAACCCAGGGCCTCGGGACCGGCGTGGGCCGCGCGGTACTTCACCTGCCACACGCGGCCAATCTCGCCCAGCGCCGCCAGTTCCACCGCGTATTGCAATTGCGGCCACCACGCCAGCGGCCAGTTGACCATCAACCGGGTGCCGGCCTGCGCCACGGCGGCCAGGGCCGAATCGGCGCCGGCCAGCGAATGCGCCAGCGGTTTCTCCACCATCGCCGGCAAATGACGCTGCGCCGCCAGGCGAATCAACTCCACGCAACCGGCATTGTCGGCAAACAAGAACAAGGCGTCGATCGACTCGCGATCGAGCAGTTCCTCGGCGGTGCTGTAGGTGGGCCGGCCATATTCCGCCGCAAATTGTTGCCGCAACGCCGAGTGCGGGTCGGCCGCGGCCACCACGTCGATCCCCGGCGCCAGGTTGGCCTCGGCCAGGTTCGACCACACGTGGTCGTGCGACAGTCCGAGAACGGCCAACTGCAGGTTTTTGGTCATGGTGCAATGCAACCTGGAAAAGATGAAACCGAATCGTCGAATCGCCATCCACCGGCAAGGGGGAGCGGCGAACCGCGCCCCGCTCTCCCAGCGCCCCGCTCTCCCAGCCCTTCGTCCCTCGCCGGCGATCAGTCGCGATAAATGTCGGCGGGAATGTCGATCCACTTCCGCTGCTCGTGCGAGGCCAGCACCGCGTCGGCGACCACCTGCGCCCGCCACCCATCGGCAAAACTCGGCGTGGCTTGCCGACCTTCCACAATCGCCGACACAAACTCCCACACCAAATCGTAACGAAACACCGTGGCCGGTTCGCCCTGGGCGGGGTCGCGAGGGCTGCCCTGCGGCTTGAGGAATTGGGCATCGACCGCCACCGGCCCCAGATCGTGGCCGGTTTTGCCCAGCAAAATGGTGTTGGGCTCGTGCATGCGATACACCGCCGAACCTGCCGAACCGTTCACTTCGGCCCATTCGTGCCCAAAGCCGTTGAGGTGGTAGCCCTTGGCCAGCGTGGTGCCTTCCCACACCCCCGTCGCCCCGTTCCGAAACTCGCCCACCATTGCCGACCAGTCGTCGACCTCCGAGGGAGGACATGCCTGGCCGTCCTTGGTGCGGTCGCGGGGCACAAATCGGGCCACGGCCCCGCACACGCTGGCGATCGGTCCCAGCAAATCGACGGCGAAATCGATCCGGTGGATCGTCATGTCGTAGAGGTCGCCCGCCCCCGCCGTCTTCTTGTATTGCCGCCAGCCCCAGCTCGTTTCGGGCCAGTCCAAAAACCGCTGCGAGCGAAAATGCCGGGGATCGCCCAGCTGGCCGCTGACCAGCAAATGCTTGAGCTGCCGCATGCTGGGAGCAAACCGGTACGTGAACGCCGTCATGTGCACCACCCGGTTGTCCCGGGCCGCCTCGTACATCTGCCGGGCTTCTTCCGCGCTCACCCCCAGCGGCTTTTCGCACATCACGTGCTTGCCGTTTTTCGCCGCCGCAATCGCCATCGCGGCGTGGGTGAAGTTCGGCGTGGCAATGATCACCGCGTCCACGCGATCGTCGGCGCACAATGCTTCATAATCGCTCGTCACCCAGTCCACGCCCCAGTCGCTCTTGCGCTGCTCCAGCAATGCCGGATCGGCGTCGCACACCGCCACCAGCCGCGCCCGCGGATCGATGTTGATGCCCGGCACGTGGTGGTAATCGCTGACGGCGCCAGCACCAATGATGGCAATATTGATTTGCGAAGCGGAAGGCATGGGCAACACACCGGCAAAAACAAGGGAGTGACGTTCAGAACCTGCATACGCGATCGACCGGCTAGCCTACGGGCGCTGGCCGGCTTACTCAAGAGGGGGAGGGAGAAGTGCTTAACGCGACAGCAGATGGCGCGCCATGCCCTCGCCGCGCAAAATCACGGCCTCGAAAACGCCAATGTGCCGCGCCCGTTCTTCCCTGCCCGCCGGCAAACTCGGCCTGGTCGCAATTGCGACACGCGCCCACCCGCGTGAATCGCCCCGCCCCGCCCCGCCCCGCCGCGACAAACCGCCAAACCGCCAAACCGCCAACACGGCGGCAAACCACGGCAAACGCGTCGCATGCGTACCACCTGATATGAAGCGCCGGGGGGGAGACGCCGCGCCGCTGCCCGTTATATCTGTTACCGTCCGCAGGACGCGATTGGCCGTTACCGGGCGGTCGGCAATCGCCGCATAAGCCGCAAAACGCGAGCGCGATTTCACGGGCCAAGACTTCATTCCACGCCACGCCCCGCCCGATGTTCGAAGAGGATAGGAAGCACCCGAGTCCAAGTGGGGGGGCCGCCCAACTGGGACTCGCCTGGGGAGACGGATCACCATGTCGGAAAGAAAATCGTATGCGCCGCATTTCGCTCTCTTGTTGCTGGCCGCATTCGTGGCAACCTCGATTCTGTGGCCCTGGCCGACGCCGGAGCCCGGCTGCTTCCAATCCGCCGCCCGCGATCCCTTCTCGCTGAGCCCCGCCCCCCACCGCCCGCAACTGGGGGTCCACCGCTCGCGGTTGGCCGTGCGGCGCGACACCGCCGCGGGTCGGGTGGGCAGCCAGGTCGATGTCACCGAATTTCTGGAGCGTTTGGCCGTCGTCGCCAAGATCGACGGCCGCTACTCCTTGGCCGCGGTGAGCGGGCCGCCGGCGGCGCCCCGGCTCTCGGGACCCGAACTCGTCGAACTCGAACAAGCAGCCGGTCCCCAGTGGCGCGATCTGCATGCCGAACTGGCCTTGGAATCGGCCAGCGCCGGCGCCTCGGTCGACCAGCTCGAGACGGCGGCCGCGGACGATCCCGCGCAGGGAGACTGGGTGGTCCCTCAAGCGCTCCTCGAACGGTTGGCCCAGTTGCAGCGCCATGCCGCGTGCCGCGATTGGGCCCGGGCCACGGCCGAGCGGGTAAAGCAACTGGGCGGCGATGAATCGGCGGCGCGCGAAGCCATCTCCGCCCTGCAAGCCCACACCCAAACCGCCGAAACCCTCGCCGCGTCGCTCGGCAACCGCGAAGTCGCCAGCGAACTTCGCCGGGCACGCTACGCGGTGCTGCGCCACGTGGCCCTGTGGAATGGCCTGGCCCAACTGCAGGCCAACAGCCGCGGGGCCATACCCGTGGCCGTCTATCGCACGAACGACCTCATCCCCTCGCTGCGCCGCGTCGCCGACACGCTGAAAGGTTCGCCCTACGAAGCCGGCTGGCGCGACTACTTGCTGCTGGCAGCGCTGGAAGACACCGCCCTCCAGGTTTCGCAATCCGATGGCAACGCGGCGCTCGCTCGCCGCGTCCTGCGGCGGATCGAATCGCCGGCGCTCAACGAGGCCCAGCGGCGGTTCTTGCAGTTGCCCGCCTACCGCGAGCTGGTGGCCGAGCTGCGGCGTCTGGCCGACGAACCCCTCGATCCGCAGGAAATGCTGGCCAAGCTCGAAGCCTACGAGGCCTCGGGCCGCATCAGCCTCGCCAGCCTGCTGGCCGTCGACCTCGACCGCCTGCGGCTCTCGCCCCGCGACGACGAACGCGCGCTGGCCCACCAACTGGAAAGCTACTACCGCAACACCAACGTGCGCATGAGCGTGTCGCCCGATTTGCTGACGAAACTGGCCGCCGGCCAACACCAGCAGCAGGGCGCCGTGCAAGGCACCATGTTTGGCGTGCCCTACCAGGGCTGCCAGGTGGCCAACACCACCACCACGGTAACCGTGCTGCCCGGCGTGCAGCCGGTGCAATTGCTGATCGAAACCCAGGGCCGCGTGGTTGCGGATACGTCGGCCAGCCAGGGCATCGTGACCACCCAAAACCGATCGGTCTCGCAATTCACGGTGAAGAAGCGGATCGAGTTTAACGCCGATGGCCTGCGATACTTTCCGGCCGAAGTCACCGTCGCCTCCCAGCAGGCGCTGCGCGATATCGAAACCGGGTTCGATGGCGTGCCGGTGATGGGCGGACTGATGCGGAACATTACCGCCCGCCGTTACGAAGACCGCCGCGCCGAAGCCTTGGCGATCACCCGCCAACGGCTGAGCACCGAAGTGGCCGCGGCCACCGATGCCCAGGCCGACGCCCAGCTCGCGCAGCTGCAACACCAACTGCAACGCAACGTGCTGATCCCGCTGCAACGGTTAGGGCTTTCGCCGGCCACCGTGGTCGAACGCCCCGCCGACGATCGGCTCAACGTGCGCTGGCGGCTGGCCACCTACCGCCAGTTGGGCGCCCATACACCGCGGCCGGTGCCCCCCGCCGACAGCCTCGCCAGCGTGCAGTTGCACGAGACGGCGCTCAACAACCTGCTCGATCGGCTGCAATTGGCGGGCCGCGAATTGTCGCTGACCGAACTTTGGCAAGCCGCCACGCCCGATTTGGCGCGCGAACACCGCCTGGTTCCCACGCCCGCCGGCTCGGCCCACTCCAACCACTTCGACTTGCGGCTGAAATTCGCGGCCTACGACCCGCTGCAGGTGCAATGCGGCCCCGGCAAACTCAGGGCCACCCTGCGGCTGGCTTCGCTCGATGCCGGCTATTTCCACTGGGAGCGGCTGACGATCCACGCCGATTTCGAACCGGTCCGCCAAGGGCGCAACGTGCATTTGGTGCGATCGGGCCCGGTCGTGGTCGTGGGCGCGCAGCTCACGCCCTCGCAGCAGAATATCCTGCAGACCATGCTGTCGAGCCTGTTGCCGCGCGACACCGGCCTGCCCCTGGCCCCGCCGGCGCTGTTGGATCACGCCCGCCTGGCCGACGTGGCCGTCACCCAGGCAGTGATCGAAGACGGCTGGATCGGTCTGGCGCTGGGCCCCGCCGAATCGGTGCGCACCACCCGCCGCGGCGATCGCGACGCCCACTTTACCCGGTAATCACCTCGCCAGGGTTTGATCTCTGGCGCTCCTTCCACGGCGAACCGCTCCTTCCACAGCGAACGGCGCTGTTCAGCCTCGACCCGCTCGCGGTGCGCCGTCACCACCATCGGGCGAATCGAAGGCGTGGGTCGATCAACCGGGAATCCCCGCGGTTCATCAACCCTGCCCAACCGCTTCACAAGCGATTCTTCGGTCCCAGGCACTCGAATCCACCCTCCCTCCGCTGACGCTGAATCTCCGCGAAGTGCCCCAGCAAACGACTCTTTTGCTCCGCTGTCAGCGGCGTGTTCATCTCGGCTGAGTTCTGGGATGTGTTGGGCAAATCGTTGTCCGGAGGTGAACATCTTCGCGGGCCAAAGTGTCTGCCGATTGCCGGCCGACCGCCGACCACCCGCCGCAAGTTAGGCTCGCCAGAGAACCCTGGTCCGTTATAATCAAGCTTTGAACTTCCCCCGCCTTCCTTCCACCCCAATCCCATGAAGGGCACTCCCCCGCCCTCGGGCAACGCGAACCCCTACGCCTCTCCCCCGACACCGCAACTTCCCGACCTCGCCGGCACTGCGGATTCTCTCACTGCGCCTTATGGGCTGCCATTCTGGTTTACCTACCTGGGCAATTCCGCCCTGATGGCCGCGATCAGCCTGCTCTATCGCTACTCCGACTACGTGAAGGTGCTCGGCGGCGACGACATCGACCTGGGCTGGATCGTCGGCGTGGGCATGGTCGGCAGCCTGCTCATGCGTCTGGGACAAGGCGTGTGCATCGTGCGAATCGGCGCCCGGCAGGTCTGGTTCTGGTCGGTGCTGGCTTTCATCGTGGTGTGCCTGGCCCATCGCCTGGTCACCACGGCGCACGGTCCGGCGATCTACCTGCTGCAAATCGGCTTTCGCACTTCCGTCGCCGGCGCCTTCGGCGCTTCCATCACCTACGTTTCCAGCCGCGTGCAGGTCTTCCGCGTGGCCGAAGTGATCGGCATGCTCGGCACGTCGGGCTTCATCGGCATGCTCGCCGGAACCTGGGCAGGCAAACTGATCTTGGGGACGGGCCCCGTCGAGCGCGCCCATGTCGACGCCATGTTCGACTTCGCCGCGTGGATGGGCGTCCTGGGCTGCATCTTCGCCTGGCTGGCCACCCGCGGCGAAGTTCGCCCCATTCGCCGCCGGCAACCCCCGCTGGGTTGGCTCCTCAAGCGGTATCATCCCGGCGTGCTGCTCCTGGTCGCCATGGCCGTGGGCATCGGGGTGAGCCTGCCCACCGCCTACCTGCGGCCGTTCACCGAATCGCTCGGCATTGGCGGCGTGATGCTGTTCTTCTGGATTTACGCCCCCACGGCGTTTCTCACCCGGTTTCTCACCCGGCGGGCGCCCGAACGAATCGGCATTCGCCCCATGATCTTGCTGGGGCTTACCGCCCTCTCGCTCAGCGTGCTGCTCTACCTGATCGTCACCACCACCTGGCTGCTGGTCATTCCGGCGCTGCTGGCGGGCTTCGCCCACGCGTTCCTCTTCCCTTCGGTCACCGGCGGCGGCAGCACCTGCTTTCCCAGCCGTTACCGGGGAATCGGCGTCACCGTGATGCTCGCCATGTTCGACCTGGGAAGCCTGATCGGCGCGCCCATGGCCGCCATGATGCTCTACAGCGCCCGCAAGGTGGGACTGCCGGAATACCCCAGCATGTTCATCGGCATCACCGCGCTGCTCACCGCCATCGCCGTGATTTACTTCTTCAACAGCCGGCACCATCGAGGACCCGGCCTGCAGCGCAAGCCGCGCCGCAAGAAGCGAACCCAGCGGGTTGCCGCCGCCCGAGTCGCCGCCGCCAACGGCGCGCACCTCGCCACCAGCGCGGACAACGGGCACTGGCAAACCGCGGGATCGGAGCGGCCGCTGCTGCCAGGGCGAGAACCGGCCCGGCCGGTCTTGGAACCTCGCGCCAACGGCGAACTCACGCCCCCCAGAGCCGACGAACGCTCCCCGGCCCCGCGCCCCGACGATGCCAAAGGCGAAGCCAAGCCCGACGCCAAAACCGAAGCTGGCCGCAGGGTGTGCCGCAACTAGCCGGTCGCCTCGCCTGCGTCGGCCATTCGCCGCCTGCCGTTCGCTACATCGTGTTCGCCCCGTTGGCTCGCGTCATTCCGTCAGCTTGGCGTACACGCCCAGCGCGGTTTGATAGGCGAGCACCATCACCATGGCCAACCCGCAAAATGCGAGCAGCTTCATCCACCATTTCGCCAGGCCCGGCATGAGGTCGGGCCGAAACGCCAGCCAAATGATCGCCGCGGCCAAAATGGGATTGCCCAGCACCGTCAGCGATTGGGCAAAAATGATCAAGTCGACCGGTTGGAACTTGGTGGTGACGATCAGCACGCCCACCGTTCCTCCCATCACCAGTGCCAGCGTGGTGCAGACCTTGGGGCCTCGCGCATCCATCGATCCGCCAAACCCCAGGCCGTCGGACAGCACCGTGCCGCCGATCATCGCATTCACCATGAACGAGCTGATCGCCCCGGCGAAAATGCCCATGCAAAACAGGATTTTCGCCGCCGGACCAAAGGTGGGCTCTAGCTGCTTCGCCACGTCGGCGGCGGTTTGAAATTGCAAGCCCGGCTTGCCGTGCAGCACGGCCGCCGCGGTCACCAGAATCATGCCGGTCACCACGGCCAGGGTGGCAATGCCCGCCGCGCTGTCGAACAGGCCCTGCTTCAAATCCTTGGGTGTCCACCCTTTTTGCCGCACCAAATACGATTGATAAAACGCGCCCCCCACCGAAAACGTCGTGCTGAACATCGCCGTCAGCGGCACCAGCCGATTCGCCAGACCCGTGGGCGCCGCGCCGCCGGCCGGCTCGGGCGGCAACTCCGGAATCCTCGGCGCCAGCCCGGTCAATACCTGTAGCCAATCGGGCCGCGCCAAAAACAGGTTCGAGGCAAAGCCAATGATCATCAGGCCCATCAGCACCTTCATCATCCGCTCCACCGGTTGATACAACGCCCGGAAAGCGAACAGCGCCGCGATAATCATTCCGTTCACGCCGACAATGATCGCCAGCGAGATGGCTTTGCCCGTCGTGGTCGTCGAATCGTAAAACGGCTCGACCGAGGCCAGCAGGCCCAGGTTGTTGCTGAATTGAAAGCAACTGGCGATCAGAAACAGCGTCACCCCCACAAACGCCGCCGCCGGCCGGCCCAGCCGCTCGGCCAACTCGTCGCACAGCGTGCCGCGGAAGCCAACGCCCAGGCGGGCCGAGAGCACCGTCATGCCGAACATCAGCACCCCGGCCGCGGCCAGCACCCACACCGTTTGATAGCCAAACTGGTAGCCATTTTTCGATGCCGACAAAATGCTGCCCGGCCCCAGCACGACCGAGGCCACAATGATGGCCGGACCGACGGAGCGAAGCAAACCGGGGCGAGGTTCCGAAGCAGGCGTGGTCATAACGGCAAGTGCGAATGAAGGAGGGAGCGGCGCGTGAACCACCAAGGTACGAGACCCGCGACGACGAGGCAACCAGCCCCGGCGCGTTCCCCCCAGCGCGTTCCCCCCAGCGCGGCCGCCACCCCGCACGCTCAACCGCCCGATGCTTCGGGTCCGGCCCTGCTCCCCTTGAGAATCGCTTGTGCCCACTCCCGCTCGGCGGGAGAAAGCTCGGGCTCGACCGGCTGGTCGTACCGCAGCGCATAGTCGTAGCCCGCCCGATCGTAAACCGCGCTGGCCGCGGCCTGCAGATCGAGGGGCGCGTCGGTATCGCCTTCGGCCAGCGGCACGGCGATCCGCGGCCAGGGGTTGGCCAGCGACCACGCGTAAATTGCCGCCTGCTTCCGACCCGGCCGATACACATTCACGAAGTAATCGCCCGGCGGCGAAGGATCGATCAGGTTCAGCCGCTCTCCTCCTCGCAGCAAGTCCATCTCCACCAGGTTGACGTCAATGGACCGCAACGCCCACCGTTTTCCTTCGTATGCATGGCGTGCGCCAGCGACAACGCTCTTGATTTCCGGCGACAAAAACTCAATGACGGTGACGAGCCGCAAACGATCGGTCTCGCGAATCGAGAGGTAAGTTTGCCCCTGGTCTTCAATCTCCGGCAGTTCGGCGACGAGCGGTACCGTCAACTCTTGCGTGGCCACGGCCGCGCTGGCCGAGGGCTGCCCTCGTCCCCGCTCGGCGACGGTGACGTCAGGGCGGATGGTCCGGCTGGCGCCGTTCCCTCCCGGCTCTTCGATCGACACGTTGCGTTCAATTTGCACAAAGTACCGGGGGCGCAACCGCGGCATCAGCGCTTCGCGAATCACATTGATGAACGCACTGTGAAAATCGGGCCACAACTGCGACTCCAGGTAAGGATCGACACCGGGAAATGGCGATGGCATGGCTGGCTCTCCAACCCCGCGATTCACTGCTTGGTGAGCGGCGTCAAGTGGACGTTGCGAAACTGGATCTCGGCGCCCTCCGATTGCAGGCAGACATAACCGGCCACCTCCGCCACCTCGGTCGCTTCGTTCTGCAGGTCGCCGTTCACATACAGCTTGATGTTGCCGCCGTCGACCACGATCCGATAATGGTTCCACTCGCCCAGCGGCTTTTCATTGCCAGGCTTGAGTTTGGTGGTGCGGCGGCCGCTGGTGCGATCGGCGTCGACCCGCATGGCAAACATGTCGATGTTCCAGAAATCGCCGGCATTCTGGTGCTGCAATTGGGCTTCCACGCTCTTGGGCCACACCTTGTCTTCGCCCACCATCCGCAGCAGCACGCCGCTGTTGCCGGGTTTCTTTTCGGGATCGAAGCGCCATTCGAGTTCGAGCACGTAGTTGGTGTACTTCTCTTGGGTGCGGATGTACCCCACCGGCTGGCCCTTGCAGATCAACACGCCTTCGTCGGAAACGCTCCACACGTCTTCCATCTTGGAGTTGGGATCGCGGAGGAAATAGGTCCAGCCGTCCAGGTTTTTGCCGTTGAACAGTTTGACCGTGGTGTTTTCCGGACGATCCGCGGCCATCGCATTCGCCGCGATCAACACGGCGCACAGCGCAAGGCACAAGCTACGGCAGCGCATGGCGAAACCCTCCCGAGAATGCTCCCGTGCGACAAAATCCCAACGTGCAACAAACCCCCAACGCTCCCGGCCCAGTTGCGATTCTAGGCCCCGCCCCGCGGCGAAGCAAACCAGCCCACCTCGCGCACCACCGTCGCCCTCGCCGCACGCAAAGTAGGTACCGCTTGCGGCAGCGGTACCTTAAGTTCCATCCGAGCATTGGAGGACACCGGCGGATGGCGTTCTGCTGCACGTTGGGGCGCGGCGTCTTTCAGCGGGTCGAGGTACCTTCCGGCAGAAGGTACCTACTGAACCGCGGCGGACAGCGCTCCTCGACCGCAGACCAAAAGACGTTGCCGACCAGACAAAAACTGACAACTGACAACTGACAACT
>JAANMT010003386.1_pt1 | contig 11423 bp, 9 predicted proteins | sample 7279711 | NCBI WGS metagenome assembly JAANMT01 (sample SAMN14094538, study PRJNA606508) | bioreactor metagenome | isolation source: A lab-scale SPAN reactor treating ammonium-rich wastewater day 1 | place: Ireland: Galway | collected 2017-01-16 | reverse complement strand
GACCTGACGATGGTCTTCAAATACTGGGGGCCGGATCGCACCTACCACCACACCGCGCCGATCACGATGAACTACGCGCTGCGCGAGGCGCTGCGCCTCGTCGACGAGGAGGGGCTGCAAGCCCGCTTCGAGCGGCACGCGCGCAACGCCCAACTGCTGTGGGATGGGCTGTCCGACCTCGACCTCGTGCCGCACGTCCCACTCGACTACCGCCTGCCGACGCTGACAACCGTCCGCGTGCCGGACGGGGTGGACGAGATGGCGGTGCGTGGCCGCCTGCTCAGCGAGTACGGGATCGAGATCGCCGGAGGGCTGGGCGCGCTGAAGGGCAAGGTATGGCGCGTCGGCCTGATGGGCTATTCCAGCCAGCCGGAGAACGTGATCACGCTGCTGGGTGCGCTGGAGCGCATCCTGGCCTAATGGGCATCACGCCCGTGGAGTGCAGACAATGAATGACCCGCATGTCGTCTGGCTGCGCTACCGGCTGGAAACAACAGAGTCTCTCGGCTTCCAAGACCCTGATCCAATTGAAGGGACAACCGATACCTTCGATTGGCGGCTGAGCGACAACGAATTGACGCTGACCATGAAGCAGCATTTTGCGTCTGAGGAAGAGGCGAAGCAGGCTGTAGGCGGTTTTCTGCGCAGCTGGGAACTGGATGTGGGCCTGCAAGAGGGAAAAGAGTCCGTCTCTTTCGAATACATCGATGCTGATGTCATCGACCGGAATCCGCCCCCGCCGGATTCTCCACAAGTGATTCAGGCAAGCGTTGGCTCAGTACTCATCAGTGCCGGAACGGTTAGCATTCATGTCACTAGAAAAGACTATCCAGAACCTCCAACAAACTTTGCAGCCTCGCCCGATGTCGAGTCGCTGTGGCACCGATACCGGGGCTACGTGGAAGGGCGCGAACCACTGCTGTCTATGGCCCATTTCTGCTTGACCATGCTGGAATCAGGCTTCAGGGGAAACCGGAGGCTAGCAGCAGCGGCCAAGTACCGGATTCACCGCAGTGTGCTGCGCAAGCTGGGTGAGCTGACGAGCCAAAGAGGAGACGAGAAGACCGCTCGGAAGGGTGGTCGTCCCTTTGCCCCGTTGACACCCAGCGAAGAGAACTGGACACAATCTACTATCAAGGTGATTATCCGCAGAGTTGGCGAACACGATGCACGGGGTACAGCAGCAGAGCTGCCGGTAATCACTATGAAGGATTTGCCTTCACTATAACGGGCAATGCTGACTGAATGCCAGATGACAGAGAGGAGAGGCTTTCGCCCGGCTCAACCGAACGTGGGGGGCTTAGTGAACAGGGTTAACCAGACATGATCCCGCACGAGATATCCGAAGCCAACCAGGAATTCGTCCGCGAGCTGCGCGGCGCCGTGGCCGATGCCCACTTCGACCGGATGACGCGCCTGCTCTACAGCACCGACGCCAGCATCTACCAGATGATGCCTATTGGCGTGGCCCTGCCCCGCGACGACGACGAGGTCGTTGCGGCGGTCGAGATCGCCCGGCGGCACGGCGTGCCCGTGCTGGCGCGCGGCGGCGGCAGCAGCCTGGACGGGCAGACCGTCGGGCACGCGCTGGTGCTTGACTTCACCCGCTACATGGATGCCGTCGTCGAGGTGGACGCCGGGGCGCGCCGGGTGCGTACCCAGCCCGGCATTACGCTGGGCAGCCTCAACCGCCAGCTTAAGCCGCACGGCATGATGTTCGGCCCTGACCCGGCCAGCGCCGACCGGGCGACGATGGGCGGCATCGTCGGCAACAACTCGACCGGCGCGCATTCCATCATCTACGGTATGGCGTCCGACCACGTGCTGGCGCTCGACGCCGTGCTGGCCGACGGCAGCATCGCTCACCTGGACGCGCTGAACGGCGATACCTGGGCCGACCGCGCCAGGCGCCCCGGCCTGGAAGGCGCGATCTACGGGGCGGTGTCGGGCATCCTGGAGCGCTACGCCGATGCAATTTCCACCGGCTACCCGAAGACGTGGCGCAGCGTGGCGGGCTACAACCTGAACCACATCGTCGAGGACGGGGCGGCCAACCTGGCCAAGCTGCTCGTAGGGTCGGAGGGAACGCTGGCCGTCACCACCGAGGCGACGCTCAACCTCGTCCCGATCCCGAATATGACGCGCCTGGCGATGGTGCACTTCTCGACGATGCGCGCCGCGCTGGAAACCGTGCCCGCGCTGCTGGAGAGTGGGCCAACCGCCATCGAGCTGATCGACAAGATGATGCTCGACCTCGCGCGCGACCGGATCGAGTACCGCCGCCTGCTGACCTTCGTCGAGGGCGACCCGGAGGTGGTGCTGATCGTCGAGTATTCCGGGGATGCTGAGGCGGAGCTGGACGCCGGGGTCGAGCGGCTGGGCGGTGTGCTGAAACGCATCAACCATCATGAGCCGGTGGTCGTGGTCGCTGACGCGGCGGGGCAGGCCAACGTGTGGTACGTGCGCAAGGTCGGGCTGGGCATCCTGATGAGCATCCGGGGCGACGCCAAGCCGCTGCCCTTCATCGAGGACACTGCTGTGCCGGTCGAGAACCTGGCCGACTACGTCGACGGCGTATTCGATATCGCCAAGTCCGCCGGGCTGGGCAAAGTCGCGATCTACGCTCACGCCAGCGCGGGCTGCCTGCACCTGCGCCCGCTGATCAACCTCAAGACGAAGGACGGCATCCGCCAGCTTCGCGAAATCGAGGAGGCGGTGATCGACCTGACGCTGGGCCTGGACGGCGCGGTGAGCGGCGAGCACGGGCAGGGGCTGGCGCGTGGCGAGTTCACCGAGCGCATCTTCGGCCCGGAGTTGATGCAGGCCTTCCGCGAGGTCAAGGCAGCCTTTGACCCCGGCAACCACATGAATCCCGGCAAAATCCTCGATACTCCGCTCATGGACGACGAGTCGATCCTGCGCTTCGGGTCGGACTATGCCGTGCCGCACGAGCCGCGCGAAACACTGTTCAGCTACGAGCTTGACGGCGGCTTCGCCCGCGCGGTTGAGATGTGCAACGGGGCGGGCGTCTGCCGCAAGGTCGAGCAGGGTGTAATGTGCCCCTCGTTCATGGCCACGCGCGACGAGACGCACAGCACGCGCGGGCGGGCCAACGCGCTCCGCTCGGCGATGATGGGGCTGCTGGGGCCGCAGGGTATGGCCTCCAAAGAGGTTTACAGCGTGCTCGACCTGTGCCTCTCGTGCAAGGCATGCAAGGCCGAGTGCCCCTCAGCGGTGGATATGGCCAAACTCAAGGCAGAGTTCCTGCACGGCTACTACCGGGCGAACGGCACGCCGCTGCGCGCCTGGGCCTTTGGGAACTACGCCCGGTTGAGCCGGCTTGGGCAGGCCGTCGCGCCGCTCGCCAACGTGATGCTCAAGGGGCCGGGCCGCTGGGTGATGACCGGCCTGGGCGTCCACCCGGAGCGGTCGCTGCCGCGCTTCGCCGGGCAGCCTTTCTCACGCTGGTTCCGCCAGCACAAGAAGCAGGCGAACGGCGCTGCGCCGCAGGAGCGACAGCGGGTGGTATTCTTCCACGACACGTTTCTGGAGCACAACGACCCGCACATCGGGCAGGCGGCGATCAAAGTGCTGGAGGCAGCAGGCTTCGAGGTGACGCTGCTGGAGAAACGCGAGTGCTGCGGGCGCACGGCGATATCGAAGGGGCTGCTTGGCGAAGCGAAGCGGCTGGCCGAGCGCAACGTCGCGCTGCTTGCGCCTTACGCCAAGCAGGGCATCCCGATCGTCGGCATCGAGCCAAGCTGCATGTCGATGCTGGTAGATGACTACCTCGACCTTGTGCCGGGGCCACAGGCGCAGGCGGTAGCCCGCATGACGATGCCCATCGACACATTCTTGGCGGAGTCAGCAAAGAAAGACGTGCTCGCCCTGAGCTTCGACGAGACACCGCGCCACGTGCTGTTTCACGGCCACTGCCACCAGAAGGCGACTTTCGGCACGGCCAGCACTCTCGCCATGCTGAGACTGATCCCGAACTGCACGGTCGAGGAAGTTGACTCAAGCTGCTGCGGGATGGCCGGATCGTTCGGCTACGAGACGGAACACTACGATCTTTCGCTGAAGGTGGCTGAGATGGCCCTCGCCCCGGCGGTGCGCGCTGCCTCCGCTGACACGATCATCTGCGCGGCGGGCACTTCCTGCCGCGACCAGATCGACCACACCACCCGGCGCGCCGCCCTGCACCCTATCGAAGTGCTGGCGGAGGCGCTGGCGGCTGAGCAGCCGTAACCGGCGGGGTTTGCAACGCGAAAACGGGGCGCGGTCGTTGCGCCCCGTCTTGATTCATGTGAGCGGGGCGAGCAGGGCGGGTCGGCGACCTTCGGTCGCATAGACCCGCCCCTACGTCCAGTTTCTCGTGGGAAACGGGCTGAGGCAGGGGAGCTCCACGCGGGAGACTCTAGGCTTTCAACCTAACTGGCCCAGGTAGCGCGCCGCCCACACCAGCCCGATCACGGTCTTGCTGTCCTCGATCTGGTTGGCGAGGGCCATCTGGAGGGCCTGGGCAAAGGGCAGCCGCTCGACGGCGATGCGCTCGTCTGCGTCGCCTGCCAGGCGGGAGGGACGCAGGCCGCGCGCCAGGTAGATAGTGATGAACTCGGTAGTGTACGAAGCGGCCACGTAGAACCCACCCAGCTCAACCAGCTCTTCGGGGAAGTAGCCAACCTCCTCCTGAAGCTCGCGGCGCGCGCATTCCTCGCGCGGCTCGCCCGGCTCAAGCCCCCCGGCGGGCAGCTCCAGCAGGGGCTTGTGCGCCCCGGCGCGGTACTGGCGCACGAGCAGCACCTCGCCCACGTCATGCGGGCCAGCCTCGCTCGACTCCATCAGCGCCACCATCGCTACCGCGCCGCCATGCTCGATGACCTCGCGCTGATAGGTGTGGCCGTCGTCCAGGGCGATGGTGTCCACCCGCAGGTGGACGACGCGCCCGCTGTAGATTTGCTGGCTGTCTACGATCTGCTCTTCTGGCATAGGGTTGGCTGTCTCCTGGCGGCGGTGAGCTAGCGCGGCTGCTTGCGGGCCATCTCGGCAGCGCGCTCGATGGGGTCTTTGTAGCCGGTCCGCTTGCGGCGGGCCTGGCGGGTAGCCATCGCGCCGTCGATCTGCTGGTTGAGCAGCATCGGGTCGTCCACGATGAAAAGCAGGCTGCTGCCGTCTGCGGTGAACATACGGCGATGCCAGAGCTTCTTGAGCGGCTGCCTGGGCCAGGAGCGCAGGTCAACCGCCGTGCAGGGCTTCTCCAGCAAGGGGGCGAGCAGCGCACGCTCACCCGCCTTCAATGTGTCCGGCGGGAACTGCACACCGACCTGCACCAGCCGTATCTGACGGATGCGCCCGTAGGAGATGTCGAGCGGGGCGAGGCCCGCATGCACATGCAGCGCCCCGGGGCGCGCTTCCACATAGCTGTTGCGGGCGATAATCAGCAGGAGCGCATACAGCAGCAGGCAAGTCGTGATCAGGATGAAAAGCAGCGGGCGCTTCTCCCAGAGCATGCCGAGCAGCCCGGCATCGCCCGTGACCAGCACAGAGCGGCTCGCCAGCCAGCCCAGCCCCACCAGCGCACCGCCCAACAGGGCGGTCAGGAGCGGCATTGTGCGCCAGCGCTGCCCAAGGCGGTAGTAGACCAGCAGACGGTGGCGGCGCGGCGGTTTCTTCCTGGCCATACTCTCTACTCGCTAACTGGCAACAGGAACGCGAAAACGGACCCGTCGCCCTTCTCACTACGCACTTCCATCACGCCTCCCTGCATCTCGACCAGGCTGCGGGCGATAGCCAGCCCCAGGCCAGTGCCAGGCTGCTCGCGCACGAAGCGGTCATCGGAGCGCCAGAATTTGGTGAACAGCCGCTCGATCTCCTCCGGGGCCATCCCCACGCCGGTATCGCGCACCTCACAGCGCACGCGGTCGCCCTCGCGCTCGGCGCGGATCGTGATCGCGCCGCCGTTGGGCGTGTACCTGAGCGCGTTGGTGACCAGATTGGTGAGCACTTGCGCCAGTCGCTGCGGGTCGGCGCGCAGGGCGGGCAGGCCATCCGGCAGGTCGACCACCAGCGCGTGCTCGCGCTTCTTGATCTCCGCCTGGAGCGAGGCGAGCACCTCATCGAGCGCCTGGCGGAGGCTCACGCCGTCCTCGATCTCCAGCTTCAGTTGCCCGCTCTCGATGCGCGAGATGTCGCTCAGGTCGCTGACCTGCGTGCTCATACGCGTGATGTTGCTGCGGATGATCTCCAGAAAACCCTGCTGCTGGCCGGTCAGCTCGCCAACCATGCCGAGCATCTCGGCATACCCCTTGATCGAGGTCATCGGCACGCGCAGCTCGTGAGCCATCACCGAGACAAACTCGCTCCTGGCCTGGCTGGCGCGCCTGACCTCATCGTTGAGGCGGGCATTCTCGCTGGCCATATCCGCCTGACGGGCAAGCATGGCGGGCAACTCCTGGGCAAGGCCATCGAGCAGGTTGTCTAACTCGCTGAGTTGGGCGGCCCAACGCTCCGGCTCGACCGCGCCTGCCTTGAGCTGATCCCTGAGCAGGGTGAGCGACTGGCGGGCGCTCGCCAGCCGGGCGACGATCGCCTGCCGGTCGGTGGAGGGCAACTGCTGCGCCATGCATCCATCCCTTCTTGTGCCGGTGCGCCCCGGCACGCCTGTATTGTACGCGAGAATCGCGGAGCGTCGAATAGCCCTTCGGTGGGGGGTGGGGGCTGGCGGGTGGCAGATGGCAAATGGCTGATGGCGGTGGCTAATGCCGCAATGGTGAGCCGATCATCGCTGACCCGCTATTGAGGCAGCTCGATCTCCTGGAGAGCGACCAGCACGGAGTCGGGGGGCAGGAACAGCTCCGGGTACTGGCCTACCGTGCGCTCGACCGCACCGGAGAAGAGCACGCGCAGCGCGGCGGGGAGGTCGTCCTGGCCGGTAGCCTGGTAGAGCGCGGCCACGCTGATCGCGGCGATGTGCAGGTCAGAAGGATTAGAGTCGCCGAGGGTGACCGTCGCGACGCGGCCCATCGTCTCGACACGCCCATCGTTGGCAAGCGCCTGCCGCTTGGCTTCAGCATTGCTGCCCTGGAGCAGGTGGGTGTAGCACAGCAAGACCGGCTGCGGCCCGTCCTCCCCGGCAAGCGTGACGAGGTACATCTGCGTCTCGCCGGACAGGTCGAGGGCGATGGCGAGGTAGGTGCCGCGAATGAGATAGGCAGCAGCCACCAGGATCGCATCCGGGTGGGGTGGGACAAGCACCGGATCGTCATAGATGAGGTAGTCCGCGCCCAGGTGGAGCAGAGAATTGTTACGGCCCTTGGGGATCAGGTAAGGGCTGGCGGGGATGACGCGCCCATCCTGAACGGGTAGCAGTAAATCCTCGGCGGGCACCGGCTCCTGGGGCGGCGTGCCCGGCCCGGCGAGCAGGTGCAGGTAGGGCGCGCCTACCCAACTGGCAACGCGAACTTCCTCCAGCCCGTAGCCGGAGCTGGCGGGCGTGGGCGGCAAAGCCGTCGCCGGGCGGGCGGTGGGGGTAGGCGACGGCGTGGCTGCCGGAGTGGGGGCGAGGGTGCTCTGCGAACGCGGCGTGGGTGACGGCGACGGGTCGTGCGCCGGGCCGGAGGCAGCAATGGTATGCTCCGGCGCGCAGCCAGCCAGCAGCCCGCAGACGGCGGTCAGAACAACGGCGAACAGCGGCAGCGCCTTGCCGCCGCCCGGCCAGGCAGGTGAGGGGCGCGCCAGCCGCGCCATGCCCCGGATCAGGCGCGGACGACGACGCGCGTGCCGCTCCCGCTGTCGGGAGGGCGGACTACCAGCGCGTCGAGGTCGGCGGCGAGCGGGCTGGCCCAGCGCCACACCCAGCGGGCAAGATCGGGTGGGAGGTTCACGCACCCTGCGCTGCGCGGCTGGCCGAAGTCGTTGTGCCAGTAGCAGCCGTGAACGGCGATCCAGTTGCCGGTGAAATAGCAGGCGAACGGCACACCAGCCAGATTGTAGGTGTTCGGGTCATCGTCGTCGATGACCCCGGCGCTGACCATGCGCTCGCTGACCCGCTTGTCGAAGATGTGGTAAGTGCCGTGGGGCGTGCCTTTGCCCCGGCGGCCCGACGAAACCTGGATGCGGGCAACAGGCGTATCGCCCTCGTAGCAGGTGAGCACCTGCTCCTGCGTGGCGATGTCGATCCACTTCTCGGCGGGGCTGACCTCGGGGTGGATGGGCGCAAGCTCGGCGTCCGGGATCAGGCGCAGGTGGGTGGCGCGCATGTAGACCTGCTGGTAAAGCTCCTGCACGCGGTACCACGAGAGTCCGTCCGCGCCCTCAATCAGCTCGATGACGCGGAACGTACAGCCGTAAGCCATGCGCGAGATAACCTCGTTGCCTGGGGTGGCTTCGCCCCCTGGGTGGCGGTAGGCGTCGCTGTAGGGGACGGTCAACTCGGCCCAGCGTCCCGCGCCCAGGTTGGAAACCGGCGGGTTGGGCAGGTGGTAGCGCACGGGCTGGACGAATGAAGAGTAGACGTAGCCGCTGCGCGTTTCCAGCCACAGGTCGTTGTGGGGCATGAAAGGCTCGCCCTGCACAGTGCGGCGCACACGGATCACGTCGTCCTTCTTCAGCTCGACCACCACATCGGCCTCGGTGCTCGGCTCGGTGCGCACGCTCATGAAGTCACGCGTCATGCGGCCCAGCGGCTGGCCGTCCCAGCGCGGACGCAGATCAAGCACGCTGGCAGATTGCGCGTGAAGCCTGCGGATATCGGCGTGTGAGAGGGCCAGCAAGCCCATGCCGACCAGCCCGATAGACTTGAGAACCTGGCGTCGAGAAGCCGTCAAAGCACCCTCCACAGACAAACCTGTGCTGGCGTTCGTGGGTGGAGAAGCACCACGCCGGGGCATCTCCATACCATGTGCTGAGTATATGACTCTACCCGGTGGGGGTGGGCCAGCGCAAGAAGCGCGCTTGCCAGAGCGGCGCAAGTGCTCTATCTTGGTGGCTGCCCTGAGATGTAACCCTGACATGAGTGGAATAACATGCAGATCGCCGTCTCGTCACGCTCGTTCCATCCCCTGTTCAGCGCAGGCCGCATGCACCTTTGGGACGTGCCGGGCGAGGCGCGCGTGCTGGGCCTGCCCGGAGTCGAACTGCACGATGCTTACCTCCAGCCGCCGGGCGGCGGGCTGCGGGGCCTGCGCCGCCTGCTCAGCCCGCCCAGCCCGGCCCCGCCTGATCGCGTCTATGACTACGGCCTGCTGCGCCGCGTGCGGCAGGCCCTGGATTACTATCACGTGCGGCCCGTCGCCTGGGGGTGCGATAGCGCACTGGGCGTGCCGGACCTGCTCCCGCGCGCGCGGGCCTACATCCGGCTGGCGCTGCGCGCCGCGCGCCAGCTTGGCGCGCCGGTGCTGTGCGTCACGGCTGACGGCGCGATCTTAGAAGACAACCCTTCCCCGGCGGTTGAGACGCTCGGCATGCTGGTGATTGACGCGGAACAGGCCGGGGTGCGCCTGGCGCTGGAGGACAGCGCGCCAACAGCGGACGTCGACACGATGCTGGGCATTATCCAGGGGGTCAACTCGCCGTGGCTCGGCGCGTGCGTGAGCTTTGGCAGCCTGCGAGCAGGCCACGTGGAGGATGACTTCGAGCGGTCGGCGGCACGCGCCATCCACGTGCGCGCGACGAGCGAGGCGTTCGACGCGCAGGGAGAGGAAACGTCGATCCCGTACGCGCACAGGCTGGGCGTGCTGCGGTCGGTGCGTTATACCGGGGCGATCAGCATCGAGTATGGCGGCGCAGGCGACCCCGCTGAAGGGGTGCGGCAGACCCACCGCCTGATCCGCCGCTACTGGGCTTAGCTGGGCGGGTCGGCAACCTGAGGTTGCAAAGACCCGCCCCTGCCAGAAACGATCGATGATAAGCTGCTGATGGATACCAGTTGCACCCGCAGCGTTAGCTGCGCCCGTATCCCAGGAAGCCGCGCCTGACGCTGCGCGTCTCCCCGACCGTGATAAACGCCTTGGGGTCGATGCTGGTCACGATCTCGACGACCTGAGGCACGTTGCGCCGCCGCGCGACGACATAGATCACGCCAACCGTCCCGCTTGTACCCTCACCGGAGGTGCGGGTCGCGCCGAAGCCCGCCTCCCGCACAGCCTGGACGAGCAGCAGCGATTTGCTCATCGAGATGATGTTGATTGACTGGTATCCCTGGGCCATCCAATCCTCGATGAGAATCCCGACCCACGTTCCCATGGCGAAGCCAGCGCAATAGGCGAACAGGAACCAGAGATTGGTCAGGTCGCGGGCGACCACGCCGAAGGTCACGGCGAAGGTGAGCGCCTCGAAGAAGGCGATGCCCGACACGAAGAAGCGGTTGGCCCGCCCCATAGTCAGATAGCGTATAGTCGAGAGGGTGATGCTCAAGACGCGCACGGTGAAGATCAGGATCATGCCCAACCAGACGTTGCTCAGCAGCGTTTCCATAGCCCCTTCCCATCAGCCAAGACAAATAAAACCGCCGGGCGCGTAGCACGCCCGGCGCAGGGTTTGAACCCATGCCGCGCGGCGTCAGCCGTACCGTCGCATGAAACGCTCGAGGCGCTCCAACGCCTGCTCGATCTTCTCGTAGGCGGTGGCATACGAGCAGCGCACGAAACCCGCGCCGCTCGGCCCGAAGGCGCTGCCCGGCACGACGGCGACACGCTCCTCGTGGAGCAGCTTCTCGGCAAAGTCGTTCTCGTCCATGCCCGATGCCGTGACCGAGGGGAAGGCGTAGAACGCGCCGCGCGGCTCGAAGGTTGCCAGGCCGAGCTGGTTCAGCCCGCCGACGATCAGCTCACGGCGGCGGTTGTACTCGTCCCGCATGCCGTCCACGTAAGGGTGGCCTTCGGTCAGCGCACAGATCGCGGCTTCCTGGGCGACGGTCGGCGCAGACATGATGGTGTACTGGTGAATCTTGCGCATCGCCCCCAGGATGTCAGGGGGGGCGGCGGCGTAGCCGATGCGCCAGCCGGTCATCGCGTAGTTCTTGGAGAAGCCGCCGAGCGTGATCGTCCGCTCGCGCATGCCCGGCAGGCTGGCGAAACAGACGTGCTCGATGCCATATACGAGCTGGTCGTAGATCTCATCGGAAATGACCAGCAGGTCGCGCTCCGCGGCCAGGGCGGCGATGTCGAGCAGGCACTCACGGGTCATCACCGCGCCGGTGGGGTTGTTGGGATAGCTGAGCAGGATGGCCTTGGTGCGCGCGGTGACCGCCTGCTCGATGGCGGCGCGCGTCACCTGGAAGTCGTCCTCGACTGAGGTGGGAACGGTGACCGCCTCACCGCCCGCGAGCACGATCTCCGGGACGTACGAGACAAAGCACGGCTCCGGCACGATGACCTCATCACCGGGGTCGAGGACGGCGTTGATAGCCAGGTACAGCGCCTCCG
>JAANMT010003385.1_pt1 | contig 11425 bp, 11 predicted proteins | sample 7279711 | NCBI WGS metagenome assembly JAANMT01 (sample SAMN14094538, study PRJNA606508) | bioreactor metagenome | isolation source: A lab-scale SPAN reactor treating ammonium-rich wastewater day 1 | place: Ireland: Galway | collected 2017-01-16 | reverse complement strand
CCGCTTTTACCGCGCCATCGAGGACACCGCCGCCACGCTCACCGATTTCAGCCTCAAACAGAAGTTCCTGAACACCGTCTATGAGAAGTTCCTCCAGGGCTTCTGCGTGAAGGTGGCGGACACCCACGGCATCGTCTATACCCCGCCGCCCATCGTCCGGTTCATGGTCGCCAGCGTCGAGCACCTGCTGAAAAAGCACTTCGGCAAATCCCTCGCCTCGCCCCACGTCCACCTCCTCGATCCCTTTGGCGGCACCGGCAACTTCACCGTCCACGTCATGCAGGCCATTCCCAGGACGGCCCTGCCGCACAAGTACGCCCACGAGCTCTGGACCAACGAGATCATGCTGCTGCCCTACTACGTCGGCTGCATGAACCTCGAACACGCCTATTACGAGGCCACCGGCGAATACGTCCCGTTCCCCGGCGCCTGCCTCGTGGACACCTTCGAGACGGCGGAGAAAACCCAGCACGAATTCGGCTTCATGGCGGCGGAAAACACCGAGCGCGTTAAACGCCAGAAACAAGCCCCCATCTTCGTCGTCCTCGGCAACCCGCCCTACAACGCCAGGCAAGCCAACGAGAACGACAACAACAAGAACCGTAGGTACCCCGAAGTTGACGGTTTGGTCGCTGACACTTACGCCGCCGACTCGAAGGCGAGTAACAAGAACTCGCTCTCCGATCCATACGTCAAAGCAATCCGCTGGGCCAGCAATCGCGTCGGTGAGGAAGGCATCGTCGCGTTCGTCACCAACAACGGTTTCCTCGACGGCATCGCTTGCGACGGCATGAGGAAACACCTCGCTCAGGACTTCGACGAGATTTACGTTCTCGATCTCACCGGCAATGTGCGCAGGAATCCCAAGCTCTCGGGCACCACGCACAATGTCTTCGGCATCCAGGTCGGCGTGAGCATCAACTTCTTCGTTCGCAAGAAGGCCGGCCAGCGGCCCGGCAGGGTTTTCTATGCCCGCACCGATGAGTCTTGGCGCAAGGAGCAGAAGTACCGCTTCCTTGATAACCAGGAACATGTCGGCAAGATCCAGTGGACGCAACTTACCCCGGATCAGCGTTTCAACTGGCTGACCGAAGGGTTGAGCGATGAATTTGCGGAGTTTCTTCCAATTGCCAGCAGGCAAGGTCAGGCAGCAGCCATTTTCGCTGACTTCAGTAACGGCGTCACAACCAACCGCGACGTTTGGGCGTGGAACTTTGGCCGAGACGCGCTGTCCGCGAACATCCGGCGCACCATCGAGACATACAACGACCATGTCGCCCGATGGTCGCGTCGCAGTCCGCAAGCTCAGAAAGTCGATGATTTCGTGATCCACGACGACAACAAGCTGAAGTGGAGCAGCAGTCTTAAACTGTTTTTGGCATCTGGTACCATGGCGGAGTTTTCTGAATCAAATCTCCGCCGTGCTCTCTATCGCCCCTACACCCTGCAATATCTCTTCTTTGACCCTGTCCTCACTCACCGCCGGGGGCATTGGCCAAGAATCTCGCCAACGGCAGAAACTCAGAATGTAGTTCTTTGCCTCACCGACGTTGCTTCAGAGAAACCCTTCATGGCATTGCTTTCGAAATGGATTTCCGATCTGCACCTGGCGAGTCCGGGTTGTGGCACGCAATGCTTCCCCTTCTACACCTACGCCGAAGACGGGAGCGGGCGGCGGGAGAACGTGACGGATTGGGGGCTGGCGCAATTCCGGGCGCGCTACGAATCGGCCATCGGAAATCGTAAATCGGAAATCACGAAGTGGGACGTGTTCCACTACGTCTATGCCGTGCTGCATCATCCCGAGTATCGCGCCCGTTACGCCGCCAACCTCCGCCGCGAACTGCCCCGCATCCCGTTCGTGGGCGAGGTAGGGCGCGTCACTCCGTGCGCGCCGTCGTCCGACAAGCCAACCGCGGCGCGCAGGGGACTGACGCGCCCTACCCACGACGCGGAGGTTTTCCACGCCTTCGCCGCCGCCGGCAAACGGCTCGCGGAGCTTCACGTCGGCTACGAACAGCAACCGGAATATCCCCTCCACCGCCGCGAGAACCCCAACGCCCCGCTCAACTGGCGCGTGGAGAAGATGCGCCTCTCGAAAGACAAGTCCGCGCTGGCCTACAACGATTTCCTGACCCTGGAAGGCATCCCGCCCGAGGCGTTTGAATACCGTCTCGGCAACCGCAGCGCGCTCGAATGGGTGATTGACCAGTATCAGGTGAGCACCGACAAACGCAGCGGCATCACCAACGACCCGAACCGCCCCGACGATCCGCAATACATCGTCCGCCTGATTGGCCAGGTCATCACCGTGAGCCTGGAAACGGTAAAGGTGGTGCAGGGCTTGCCGCCGATGAACACGTGAGGGGCGCATGAACACGGTTGAAAAGTATTCCACGATCTACAAATAGTCCGCGGTGGATCACGAGGATCAGGTCATAGGGAGCAGGGGTCGTCACTTGCCTTTGGTTGTGGTTTTCGGTTTTGGGCTTCCCGCAAGCTTGACCCGGCAACGCCAATATAGAAGAGTCGTCCTGTGATTGAGACGCCCTCTCGAGTAGTCGTTGAGGGTCCAGCCCCGCCCGACGGGCCGGTCGGTAAGCTCATCCGACTCCGCTCGGAAGCTATGGCGGACAGGAAGTCGTTGCGACGACTGGTCGTTCGCAGACCTGGCCCGCCGGGGCGGGAAAACCGAGTGACACGGATAGTGAAAACCCACCGTCTGCACCATCCGAATCGGGCCGCAGACTTTTTGCGGCGACGAAGTTATTCACGGTCTGGCGCGCGAGCTTTCCGCACGGCTCGCGCGCAGCCCATGAATAATTCGGATAACCTATATTGGTCGTTAGGTGTCAGCAGTCGTTTCCCAACCGCGTATGCGACCGCCACGAAAATGCCGAGAAGGAACGCAAATGTATGGGTGAAGACATCGCCCCGATATTGATTCCGATTGGCACTGGATTGCTTGGTGTCTTGGTTGGCGCTCTGGTGGGCCATTATCTCACCAAGAGCCGCGAGTCTGAGAAAGATGACCGCGCCGCCATGAAGGAGCGCAAGGCATTGGAGGTGGCCATGCGTCTCAGCGATTCGGAGCGCGAAATTCTTCGACAGTGCGTTGCCTCCAATGGTTTCGAGAGAGGGAGAGTCTGGATACTGCGAGTTGGTGCGTTCGGATCGTGGATTCGAGCCGGGAAGCATGATTTTATGGATCAGCATGACAGTTCCGTTCAGGCCAGATACATGGATGCTTTCGAATCGCTGTTTGGCAGAGGCTATTTCCGTAGCGAGGGCCGCACACTGTTTCACCTTACAGGCGCAGGATTTGAAAGGGCACAAAATGACACCTAACAGGGCGCTGCGAACCGCCGCCCTGCTTCTCAGTTCGAGAGTCGCGGGCTTCGGCGACGCGCTCTGGTTGTCGAGCATCACGGGCGTTATCACGGCGGAGCGGTTGTCGTTCGGCAGCGGTCAATCGCAAGCGAGTGAAACTTCACCACAAATGGGATTACGCGCATGAACATCATCGATGGCAGGCTTGACGATCCTCGCGTGCAGGCGCTTCTGGCTCACCATTTCCGGTCTGCACGCGCCGAGACGGCCCCCGGTAGTGCGCATGCCCTTGATCTGAGCGGATTGAAATCACCAGATATCCACTTTTGGTCAGCTTGGGATGGAGATTGCGTGATCGCCGTTGGCGCTTTGAAACGACTCTCGGAATCCCACGGAGAGGTAAAATCAATGCACACGGCGCAGTCACACAGACGCAGAGGTGCCGGGAGCGCGATGCTCCAACATATTATCGCAATGGCCCGTCAAATGGGATTGTCCCGTTTAAGCCTCGAAACGGGTTCGTGGGCGTATTTCAAGGCGGCTCGTGCATTCTACAAACGACACGGATTTGCCGAATGTTCGCCTTTTGGGAGCTACATTCCTGACCCGAACAGCGTCTTCATGACTCTGGAACTTCCGCCGGAAGCCTTGGCACACAGGATCGTGATGCACAAGGTGAACACAACGACAATGGCTGAAGTCACCTGGAAGTCTCCAAAAGGAAAATTTATCGGGGCTGGCAAGGAGATTTCGGAGGAGTTGGGCCGCAAACCTGATTCGACGGATTTGAACGAGCGACATCCGTTCGATGTCGAGATTTGCCGTATTCCCGCGGGGAAGACGCCGTATCCGTATCACTCGCATAGTGCGCAATGGGAATTCTACCATGTGATTTCAGGCAGTGGAGTCGTCCGCCACAAGGATGGCAACTCGCCGATTGAGGTGGGTGACGCGTTCATTTTTAAACCGGGCGGGCCGCACCAAATTGTTAATGATGGCACGCACGATCTGGTTCTTTACGTGGTGGCAGATAATCCGATTGGCGAGTCTTACTATTATCCAGACAGCAACAAGTGGAGTGTGCCGATACCGGAGCGCAGATTGCTCCGGTCAGACGCGCTGGAATACTACGATGGTGAAGAATGAAACCGGCGTCACCTGCAGCCGACCGGGCGTTGAGCGTTCCCAACGCCGCTACCAAAATGTTGCCCAAGTTAATGGCTTCGCGCTCCGCGCACCGTGGTCCGGCGGCGGTCGCTGGTCGTTGATATGGCGGCTTTACATTTATGACACCCTTTGATTCAGGAGAGGAGAAAACGGTGCCGTTGCCTGGCGACGCGCCCAACGCTTCCACCCGGCGGGCACGGGCGTCTTTCGCGCTCGCCCTCGTCGCCCTTGCGCTTGGGGTTGTTTGCATCATGGGCGGACAATGGGGCCCTGGTCTCATCCTTGTGTTCGCTGCTGTGGCTGGGGTCATGACCGCATGGCGGCTACGCAGCCACATGAGACAGCGGAGCACAGACAAATGACTACGCGCTCCAGCGAACCCGGCCATCGCGCTCCGGTTGCAATCCATCCGTCCCGCGCGCCGGGTCGCTGAACTCGTTCGGCGGCATTTCGACCGCTGGCACACACCCCACAACAATGAGAGGAATAATCATGAAGACAGCACTCACAGCATTCATGGCCGTAGTCGCATTGGCTGCCGCATCCGGTCTGCAAGCACAGCAGGAGGCAGCATCAGCACGCGCTTTGAGCGGTGCCCCGGCGCGGGGACCTTTGGCCTTTTCACCCAACGGACAAATCCTGGTTACCGCAGTCGACGGCCTAAGTTTACAGCTGAGGGACACGGAGTCGGGCGAGTTAGAGACGCAATTGACGATTCCCAAAGGCCTGGGTCCGATTGCCATTTCGCCTGACGGCACAATGGTGGCGTGCGCCAGATCTGATGGCCTGGAAACAGTAGTCCTGCTGATGGACGTGGAAACCGGTCGCCAGGCACACACTTTGAGGGGGCACAGTGCCATCGTTCACTCGGTCGCCTTCTCGCCCGACGGCACCACATTGGCCAGCGGTAGTTCCGACAAGTCGATTAGACTATGGGACACGAGAAAGGGAGAATTGACCCTGACACTCTCCCAGCCAGATAAGGTAGTTCCGGGACAGCGGAATCTCGGACGCCCGGGGATGGTCTTTGCGGTCGCCTTCTCTCCCGACGGAACGCTGCTGGCCAGTGCTGGGGGCGATGGCGTGGGTGAGTATGGGGAAGTGGTCCTGTGGGATCTCCCTTCAGGCAAACAACGAGCCAGGCTGCTGGGATCAGGTGAAAAACAGGTCTGGGCCGTCGGCTTTTCACCCAGTCAAAAGTTGCTGTTCAGCGGTCAAGTCGATGGCACGATCACATTAATTGACTTCTCAACCGAGGCCGTCACTCGACAGTGGCATGCCGGGGAACAACTCCGCTCGCTTGCCGTTTCACCTGATGGGAACATCCTGGCCACGGGACTTCGGAAGGACGTCAAACTCTGGAAGGTTGAGACAGGAGAGCTTCAAGGCACGCTGAGCGGACACGGTAACTGGGTGGGCTCACTCTCGTTTTCAACGGAAGGGGATGGAAAGCTACTGGCAAGCGCAAGCAGTGACGGTGTAAAGCTGTGGTATTTGGATAAGGAGTGACAATGGATTGGAAACCGCTCATTGGAATGGAGGATTGCCGAACCAGCCTGGAGACGGTGAAGGTGGTGAAGGGCTTGCCGCCGCTGGAAATGGGGGGCATGGATGGCTAATCCTGAACAACTCGCCCGCCTTAAGGTTTTTGCCCGCAGTAGCTGCCGTTCATGAGCAAGGAGTTAACATGAAGAAATTGTTGCGGTGGCCGGCGCTCCCGCCCGGAGGGCCGCCAGCAGTCTTGCTCGCTCATCCTCGCATCAGGGCTTGGGTTGAGGATGAACGCCGCAATGCCTTACCCCCATGACCATCCCAAAAACGTGTTACGAGAGCCAGCAGCGGGCACTCAAAAAGCTGACGCTCCAGGCGTTGCACCTGAAGCAGGATCCCCGGGGTGACGCGAGCATTGGCGATACGCGCATCAACGCCGAACAGATGTTCCTGGCGGAAGTGGAAGCCACCGGCACGGTCTTCGCATCATCCGGGTTATTCGATTTCATCAGGAGTCTTTGGTCTCCAGCCAGCCCGGGACGGTCAGAAGTCCGGCTGAACCGTTTTCTGATCAAGCTGGGACGGGCGCTGGCCGCCACCGGCAAACGCCGGGACCTGCCGGATTGGCGCCAGGGGGTTGATCAAACGGAATGGTTCATTGCCGAGGGCTGGTGTGGGAACATTTCCGTTGAGGGGGAGAACTGGCCACCGCTCTGTTGTTTCACGACTCCTGCGTTGGTGAAGTTTCTGCGCCTCTGCCGGGTCAGCCACTGCAAGCTGGCGGCCAAAGACCCCCGCACCATTGAACGAGCCATCACCCGGCTTGGGCTGGTCCGAATCCCCCGTGGTCGCATCCGCCACGTCCAGAAGCGGTTCGGGGAGTTCCGCTTCGCCTGAATTCTGCGACACCGGATTGGACACCTGTTTGTCGCACTTCTGACCTGAGTCAGGGGGTAGGATGCCCCCGATGAAAGTACATTGCTTCCTGCCGATGCCACCTGACCGGTGGCCATCCAGTCGAGATTTTCGACCGGGGCGGGAGGCGGTTGCTGCCATCCGGATTCGGTGCGGCGCCGAATTCCGTTCACCAAACATCAACCAATCAAAAGAGAAATCACGTATGATCACCATCGAAATTCACGACCCGGCCACCCCCGCGCTGGAGGAATTGCGGCACCGCCTGAGCCATCGGCAGTTCATCCTGCACACGACCTCCAGCGGCCCGACGCTGTTGCTGCCGGCGAATGTCGCCTCGCACGCGCTGCGGATCCGGGCCTGGCTCCGGTGCCAGCGCCGGGCGGCTGCACCACCTCCGCCGCCAGTGTGCGGCTGCTGTGATTTCATGCTCGTTCCACGCTTTGGCCCCCGCTTGGTACTGAGGCGAAATCGCGGACGAATGGTTGAAGACCAGGACTCAATAGCAAACCACGCATCCGCATGATACCGGCCAATTCGAGCGCAATTCGCGCAGTCGGCTACAACCCGATCACTAAAACACTCGCTGTTCTCTTCCGCACCAGCAACACGATTTACGAGCATCCCGGCGTGCCCTACGCGCTTTATGCCGGGTTGATGCGGTCCCCTTCAATGGGCGCTTACTACAATCGTTTCATCCGGGGGAAATACCGATGACACGTAACGGCAAGATCGCCCGCCTGCCGAAAGTGGTCCGGGAAGAGTTGAATCGCCGGCTCGAGGACGGGGAACCAGGCAAACAACTCGTGGCTTGGTTAAATGGACTGGCGGAGGTGAAGGCGGTGCTGGCGGCGGAGTTCGGGGCGCAGCCGGTCAATGAGCAAAACTTGACCGCGTGGCGGCAAGGCGGCTATCGCGAATGGGTCTTTCGGCAGGATACGCTGGGGCGCGCGTGTGGACTGTCTGACCTCGCTTACGAGATCGAGGACACGGTGGGCGATTCACTGGCCGACGAACTGGCCACCGTGCTCGTTGCGCGGTATGCCGCCCTGCTTGCCGGGTGGGACGGCGAGTGGAGCGATGAAGTTCACCGCGACCTTCGCACGCTGCGCGAACTCACTCACGGCGTGGGGCAATTGCGCCGGGGCGCCCACAGCGCGGCGCGGTTGCGCGTTGCGGAAGAGCGCTGGGCGGCGGAACAGGCTGCGGCCAAGGGAAAAGCCGATGCGGCGACGCAGCTCTGGCCACTGCAAATGCTGTTGCTGGCCACGATGGTCGGCAACGTGTACGAGGGAAAGGTAAAAGCCACCGGGCGGGTGCCTTCAGAAATGCTCGACTTCTTCTCCGCGGTCACACCGGAGCAAAGCGAGGCCGCCGGGGTGAACTGGGAGGAGCTTCAGGCGCACTTGCAGTACGCGATCAAACTGAATGAAGGTGAATCAAGGTGAATCAAGGTGAATCAAACCCAATGTTCGGCTCCAACCCCATCCCATCAGCACGGGAGAACCCCGCAGCCAGTCGCCGGACTTCCGGTTGGGTGACCCCATTGGCTGGCTGGTTCAACGGGCGGTGGCAGCCCGGTTTGCGGCGCGTTCCCGAGACGCCGCGACGCAGGTTAAACCGTATAGGTGCTGCTGGCCACGCGACCGCCGGTGCCGGTCCAGTTGGTATGGAAGAATTGCCCGCGGGGTTGGTCCACGCGCTCGTAGGTGTGCGCGCCAAAGTAATCGCGTTGCGCCTGGAGCAGGTTGGCGGGCAACACCGCCGCGCGGTATTGATCGTAGAATGCCAGCGCGGTGCTGAAGGCCGGGACCGGGATGCCGCGTTTGGCCGCCGTGGCCACGATCTGACGCCAGCCTTTCTGGCAGCGTTTGATTTCGCCCCGGAAGTAATCGTCCAACAGCAGGTTCATGAGCTTCGGGTTGTTGTCGTAGGCTTCCTTGATCTTGCCGAGGAAACGCGAGCGGATGATGCAACCGCCGCGCCACATGAGCGCAATGCCGCCGTAGTTGAGATTCCATTTATATTCGGCGGCGGCGGCGCGCATGAGCATATAACCTTGGGCGTAACTGACAATTTTCGAGGCGTACAGCGCGTCGCGGATGTCGGCAATGAACTGTTTCTTCCTGTCGGCGTTTGCGGCAAGGCTGGTGAGCGCGGGGCGCGGACCTTTGAGTTTCTTCGCCGCTTTCACCCGCTCGTCCTTGAGCGCCGAAACACAACGCGAGTAAACCGCTTCCGCAATCAGCGTGATGGGAATACCCAGGTCCTGCGAATTCACAACCGTCCATTTGCCCGTGCCTTTCTGGCCGGCCGTGTCGAGGATTTTGTCCACCAGTGGCTGGCCGTCTTCGTCCTGCTTGGCCAGAATGTCGCGCGTGATCTCAATGAGGTAGCTGTCCAGTTCGCCTTGATTCCATTCCGCGAAGACTTCGTGCATTTCCGGCGCGGACAGGCCGAGGCCGAGCTTCATGATATTGTAGGCCTCGCAGATCAACTGCATGTCGCCGTACTCGATGCCGTTATGGACCATTTTCACGTAATGGCCGGCCCCGTTTTCGCCCACCCAATCGCAGCACGGCACGCCGCCTTCCACCTTGGCGGAAACCCCCTGGAAGATATCCTTCACGTGCGGCCACGCAGAGGGCGAACCGCCGGGCATGATGCTCGGGCCGCGGCGCGCCCCTTCCTCGCCCCCGCTGACGCCGGTGCCGATGTACAACAAGCCTTTGCTCTCGACGTATTTGGTGCGGCGATTGGTGTCCTCAAACAAGGAATTGCCACCGTCAATGATGATGTCGCCGGGCGCCAAATGCGGGAGCAGTTGTTCGATGAATTCGTCCACGGCTTGGCCCGCCTTGACGAGCATCATCACGCGGCGCGGTTTCTTGAGTTGGGCGACCATTTCCGCGATGGAGTGCGCCCCGAGCACCTTTGTGCCCCGGGCTTCGTTGGCGAGGAAGTCGTCCACCTTGGACACCGTGCGGTTGTAGGCCACGACGGTGAACCCGTGGTCGTTCATGTTCAGAATGAGATTCTGGCCCATGACGGCCAGACCAATCAGGGCAATGTCAGCTTGTGGTTCCATAAAGGTACATCTGTGATTTTCGGCTCAACGGGTGAACGATCCGGCTTGGCACCGGCGCCAGCCTCGGGGCGCGATTCTCTTGGTTCGCCGCGCGTCGGTCGCGCATCAACCGGTCGCTCCGAGTTGCAGCCGGGCGTCGCCCTCGAGCATCGTCTTGAGGACGGTCCAGTTCGCTTCGTTCATGTCGTTGAACGCGTTGAGATAAACCGCGACGGTTTCGTGGGGGTACTTGGCGAGCAGGACCTCCACGGCGGCCTTCAATTTCTCGTCGTCCATGGCCTCCGGCAAATCCTCCACCACGCCCTCCTTGTTCTCGATGCCAAGGGCGTTGAGGAAATCCACCAGCATGGCGTTCTGCTTCTTCACCAACCAGGTGCGGAGCAGCGTACCCGCCGCCAGGTCGAGGGCAGGCCGCGTGAGCGTGGCGAGCATGGTGGCGTGGCGTTGCGGCTTGGGCTGGCGCTCCAGAAACACGGGACGCAAGTGCCGGGCGTTCGCCACGGCGGCGAGCGCGGCCTTGTACGTGGGTTTGTCCTCCTCAAAGATGGAGGCAATGATTTCGTTGGCGAGGCCCGGCGACATGAAGCCGAGCAGTTCGTGCGACTTGAGCATGTGTTGAATCCTTCCGCGAAATTAACCCAATCCGTATGTCCTCAGCGGCCTTACCCGACCGTTGTGCGGGCAATCTTGCGGCGTTTCGGCAGGTCTGCGCAAGTCTCTTATTCCCGTAATCCGCCCGCCCCCCGTTTGCATCAAACCATTGAGAGGAGTTGGCGTGACCAGTGGGAAATTGAAAACGGTGGCTTGCCAAGGGCCACCCCTGGTCCATATAGAAATGCGAGCAGATGCTGCTGAAGGAGTGGCGACCCGTGCGGGTTCGGGCGCTGGAGCCGGTAGATCGCCGGACGTGACTCCGGCGAGTTGGCAAACGGCCGAATCCTGGGCTGAAACCTGCTGGAGGAACTGTTCCTATGGGGCAAACAAGTGCAGGTTGACGGCCAACCCGTCAGGCGGTTTTGATGAACCATCGGTGGTATCAGCGGGTCGGAGGACGGGCTGTCAACGAGGACAAGTAAGCAATGCGAAGAGCTGATTGTGTATGACGCCGTTATGGGTTGAGCGAATCGCGGGCGGAGTTCCATCTTCCGCGTCTGGCCGCGTGATCTTGGCCTTGACCCTTGCGGCCTTGGCCTGCGTCGGCAGTCGCGCGGGCGAGATCACCTCGACCGACATCGTGGCGATACCGCAAAGCGTCACGGCTTCGGGCAATGGCACACTCGACTTGCGGATGTTCACGTTTTCCGGTTCCGAGATCGCCAACAGTTCGGGAACATTCAATGGTGACAATGGCAACAACTCCCTGCCCCAAGGCGGCGGGGCGGATGTGGACTGGTTCACTGAGTCCTATGTCACCACGGCGGGCAAGATCAAAGC
>JAANMT010003384.1_pt1 | contig 11426 bp, 8 predicted proteins | sample 7279711 | NCBI WGS metagenome assembly JAANMT01 (sample SAMN14094538, study PRJNA606508) | bioreactor metagenome | isolation source: A lab-scale SPAN reactor treating ammonium-rich wastewater day 1 | place: Ireland: Galway | collected 2017-01-16 | reverse complement strand
CTTCGTTCTCGATGGGCGCGTCGGTGCCCTTCTGGTTCATGCCGGGCTCGAAGCCGCCGCCCTGGACCATGAAGCCGGGGATCACGCGGTGGAAGATGGTGTTGTTGTAGTGGCCCTTGTTCACGTAGGACAGGAAGTTCTCCGTGGACTTGGGGGCTTTTTCAGCGTCGAGTTCGAGGGTGATGACACCGTAGCCGGTGATGTGCAGTTCGACCTGGGGGTTGCTCATGGTGTTTTCCTTCAAGAATGGGTTACTTCACCAGCGTGGCGGAAGTGATGGTGACGGGCGTGGTGGGCACGTTCTGGAACGGGCCCTTGTTGCCCGTGGCCACGGCCTTGATCTTGTCCACCACCTCGGTTCCGCTCACCACCTTGCCGAACACGGCATAGCCGTGACCGTCAGGCTGGGGGGCGTTGAGCATGGCGTTGTCTTTCACGTTGATGAAGAACTGTGCCGTGGCGGAATCGGGCACGTTGGTGCGCGCCATGGCAATCGTGTATTTGTCGTTCTTCAGCCCGTTGGCGGCTTCGAGCGGGATCGGGGAGCGCATCGGCTTTTGCGTCATGTCGGCGGTGAAGCCGCCGCCCTGGATCATGAAACCGTCGATCACGCGGTGGAAGATGGTGCCGTCGTAGTGCTTGTCTTTCACATAGGTGAGAAAGTTTTCCACGGTCTTGGGCGCCTTGGCGGGGTCAAGCTGCACGACGATGTCGCCCATCGAGGTGGATAGCTTGACCTTGGGGGCTTCCTGGGCGTGCACGGGCGCTACTGAAAGCATAGCTGTAAGCGCAATACCAGCAAGCGCCAGAGTCGAATTTCTTCTGGAAATCATCCAATTACTCCTTCGAAAAATATCTGCCAGCGGTCGCCCCGGCGGGCCCAGAACTGCCGCTTGACGGGCCCGGTGCGGGCGCCTTCGGCCACCTCGCCGAACGTCACCACCATGGTATCGGTGGTATCGGTCCAGCGCAGGTAGGACTTGTCCTTGAGTTCGATGTCCCGGCCGCCCAGCGCACGGGTTTCGGCCTGCAGCACGGTGGACCACTCGGCCAGCGTCTTCTTCTTGTGGCCCTGGAAATCGGGGGCATAAAAGCCCATCAGGCGCTGCATGTCACCGTTGGTCTTGGCGCTGCGCCAGGCATTGAGCACAGCCTCGAACGACTGGCGGTCGGCCTGGACGCTGTGCGGCTGCACCCAGTCCAGTTGCCGGGCAATGACCACGGGCGTGGTGCGCGGCTCCACGGTGCGCAGCAGGCGCTCCAGGTCGGGGTTGGCCAGCGCGACGCAGCCGTCGGTGGCCTGGGGCGCGCGCGCGAACTGGTCGGGTGGCGTGCCGTGCAGCCAGATGCCGCTGCCGGTCTTGCCGCGCAACTGGTCGAGCGCGTTGGGGTAATTCAGGGGCAGCGCGCCCGAGCCGTAAAAGTCGCGCAGCGTGGCAGGGTCGAGGCGGCTGGTGATGAAGTACACGCCCAGCGGGGTGCGCTGGTCGCCTTCGACCACCTTCTCGATACCGAGTTTGCCCACCGAGGCGTAGTAGTCGGCCACCAGCCGCAGGCCCTTGGGGGTGTTCTCGAACAGGTACAGGCGCGAGAGCGCCGCATCGACCGCGATGGCATGGCGGTAGCGGGGCGCCAGTTGCAAGAATTGCGAGGGAATGCTGTGCTCGGCCGGGCGTGCGCGCCGGGCCACCACGCGCTGGCGCGATTCGGTGCGCAGTTCGTCCAGAACCGTTTTGGCGCTGGCGCTGCCGGTCCCAGAGGGGGCGGGCACGTCGCCCAGGCGCTGCAGCGCCCGGGTGCGCGCCGAGAGCAGGTCGCCCAGGGCGAGCTGGGCCAGCTGGAAGTTGGGATAGTCGTTGACCAGGCGCTCGGCGCTGGCCAGGGCCTCGCGGGTGCGGCCTTCGCTGGTGAGCTGAAAGACCTGCAGCAACCGGGTCTCGGCCTGGCCGTCGCGCAGCGGGGGAGTGGGCTGGGTGGTGGCGGCACGCCGTGCCTTGCCCTTGCCAGCCGTTCCCTGGGAGAGCGCTGGCAGGGCCACCAGCTGCGAGGCAATCAATACACCCACGGCCACCAGGCGACGGCCCGTGGAGGAAACCACAAACATGCGTTGTCTCAAAGTCGGGTCAGGGCCACCGGAGCGGGCCACGGTGCGTGGGTCAGAAAGTGCGCCATCAGCCCCCCGTCGATTCGCGCACGATGGTCCAGCGGCCCTGGTGTTGCACCAGGTCCAGCGTCTTGCGGCTGGAGACATTGAGCGCGTCTGCGCTGTAGGCCTGGTGGAAGCGGGCCGTGGCCTTGTTGCCGTCCACGGTGACCTGGATGTCCGACAGTTTCACGCTGATGCGCTTTTTGTTCACGATGCGCGCCTCGCGCTCTTTTTCCCAGGCGGCGCGGGTCTGGCGGCCAGGGGGGGTGAAGTCCTTGCCGTAGGCCGCCAGGTAGGCCTTCATGTTCTTGGCGGCCCAGGCGTCTGCCCAGGCCTGGATGGCGGCGGTGACGGCCTTCTCGGCGCCGGAATCGCTGTCGGGGGCTTTGGCAGGTGCGGGCGCCGGAGTGGCCGGCGCAGCCTGCGGGGCAGGAGCCGGCGCTGCGACAGATGCAGGCGCCGGGGCGGGCGCTGGGGCCGGGGCCGGTGCGGCGGCCGGTGCCGGGGTTGCGGGTTTGACCGCCGCCACGGGCGCTGCTGCGGCCGCCGGGCGGGGCGGGGCGTCTGCAGTGAATATGTCGCGGATCAGTGCCAGCTTGGGTTTGACCGAGCCGGCGTTGTTGGCATCAATCTGCAAGGCCTTGTTGTAGGCCTGGCTGGCCAGCTTGGCGTAGATGTCGCCCAGGTTCTCGTGCGCGGTGGCGTAGCTGGGGTTGGTGCGGATGGCCATCTCCAGCGCCGCGCGGGACTTGTCGAGCTGGTTCTGGCTGGCGTAGATCACGGCCAGGTTGTTGTAGGGCTCGGGCAGCTCGGGGTACTCTTCCGTCAGCTTGGTGAAGGTGACGATGGCGTCGTTCTGTTTGCCCGCATCGGCCTGTGCCACGCCGCGCAAAAAGCGCAACTGCGGGTCGCGCGGTGTGGCGGCCAGGCGCTGGTCGGCCTTGGCCAGTGCTTCGGTGGGCTTGCCGGCCTTGAGCAGCTGGGTGATTTCGGCGTAGTCGTTGGCCTGGGCCAGGCCCGTGCCTACGAGAGCTGTCAGGGCCAGCAGGCGCAGGAGACGGGGGAGGGTGCGGCGGACTTGCTTCATGGGCATGCGATCGTGTGGGGGGGCGTGCCCGGACCCGGGCCGGGCTTATACTGCGGCGGATTGTAGCTGAGGGGGTGTCATGACAGTGTGCTGTTGCCGCTGCTGATTTGCATGGCGCCCGGTGCCGGGCGCGCCCCTCGGGCGGTGCACCGCATCCCCGTGCTGCCGGGTGAACCCGCTTTGCCCATCTCCCCCGTTTTCCGTGACTGACATCCCATGAGTTTGCGCATCTACAACACGCTTTCGCGTGCCCTGGAGGACTTTTCCCCGATCGAACCCGGCCGTGTGCGCATGTACGTCTGTGGCATGACCGTGTACGACCTGTGCCACCTGGGCCATGCGCGTTCCATGGTGGCCTTCGATGTCGTGCAGCGCTGGCTGCGCGCCAGCGGCTATGCCGTGACCTACGTGCGCAACATCACCGACATCGACGACAAGATCATCAAGCGCGCCGTGGAGAACGGCGAGACCATCCGTGGCCTGACCGACCGCATGATCGCCGCGCTGCACCAGGACGCCGACGCCCTGGGCATCCAGCGCCCCGACCACGAGCCGCGTGCCACCGAGTACGTGCCGCAGATGCTGGCGATGATCGGCCAGCTCGAAGGCAAGGGCCTGGCCTACCAGGCGGGCAATGGCGACGTGAACTATGCCGTGCGCAAGTTTCCCGGCTACGGCAAGCTCTCGGGCAAGTCGCTCGACGAGCTGCAGGCCGGCGAGCGCGTGGCCGTGCAGGAGGGCAAGGGCGATCCGCTGGACTTCGTGCTCTGGAAGAGCGCCAAGCCCGCCGAGCCTGCCGAGGTGAAGTGGCAAAGCGCCTGGGGCGAGGGCCGCCCGGGCTGGCACATCGAGTGCTCGGCCATGGGCTGCGAGCTGCTCGGCCAAAGTTTCGACATCCATGGCGGCGGCGCCGACCTGCAGTTTCCGCACCACGAGAACGAGATCGCCCAGAGCGAGGGTGCCAACGGCCAGCCGTTCGCGCGCTTCTGGATGCACAACGGCTTCATCAACGTGGACAACGAGAAGATGTCCAAGAGCCTGGGCAACTTCTTCACCATCCGCGATGTGCTGAAAGAGTACGACGCCGAGACGGTGCGCTTCTTCGTCGTGCGCAGCCACTACCGCAGCCCGCTGAACTACAGCGACATGCATCTGGATGACTCCCGCGCCGCGCTCAAGCGCTTGTACACCGCGCTCTCGCTCGTGGCGCCTGCCGAGGTGGTCATCGACTGGAAGGAGCCCTACGCCGCGCGTTTCAAGGCGGCCATGGACGAGGACTTCGGTACGCCCGAGGCCGTGGCGGTGCTGTTCGACTTGGCGGGAGAGGTCAACCGCAACAAGTCGGCGCAGGCCGCCGGCCTGCTCAAGGCGCTGGGCGGCTGCCTGGGCCTGCTGCAGGGCGAACCGCAGGCTTTCCTGCAGGCGGGCGCGGGTTTCGACGAAGCCGCCATCCAGGCACAGATCGCCGCACGCGCTGCCGCCAAGGCCGCGAAGAACTTTGCCGAGGCCGACCGCATCCGCAACGAGCTGCTGGCGGCGGGCATCGTGCTCAAGGATTCGCCTACGGGCACCACCTGGGAAGCTGCCCAGTGACGATTTTTATGAAAAAAATGGCCTCCAGGGCAATTGGGGTATGCGGTGCCAGCTACTAAAAAGATAGCTATCGAGGCGTCCGGCCTGGCTTCGCCCGGCTACTGGACCGAGGCCTGCAAGCACCTGATGAAGAAGGACCGGGTGATGAAGCGCCTGATCCCGCAGTACGGCGATGCCGCGCTGCAGTCGCGCGGCGACGCCTTTGTCACGCTGGCGCGCAGCATCGTGGGCCAGCAGATCTCGGTGAAAGCCGCGCAGACGGTGTGGGAGCGCTTTGCCGCGCTGCCGCGTGCCATGACGCCTGCGGCAGTGCTCAAGCTCAAGATCGACGATATGCGCGCCGCCGGCCTGTCGGCGCGCAAGGTGGAGTATCTGGTGGACCTGGCCCTGCATTTCGATGCCGGCAAGCTGCATGTGGACGGCTGGCACGGTATGGAGGACGAAGCCATCATCGCCGAGCTGGTGGCCATCCGCGGCATTGGCCGCTGGACGGCCGAGATGTTCCTCATCTTCCACCTGATGCGGCCCAACGTGCTGCCGCTGGACGACGTGGGGCTGATCAACGGCATCAGCCAGAACTATTTTTCCGGCGACCCGGTCAGCCGCAGCGACGCCCGCGAGGTCGCCGAGGCCTGGAAGCCCTGGTGCAGCGTCGCCACTTGGTATATTTGGCGCTCGCTGGACCCCCTGCCGGTGACGTATTGAAGTGGAACACCCCCCTGAGGCCCTGCGGGCCTTCCCCCCGCTCTCGCAGCGCTATGCGCTGCGGGCAGGGGGACGCTCCCAGCGCGGCGGGGCGGCCCTTGCGCGGGAGCCCTGGCCTGGGCAGCGCCAGTTTCGCGTGTCGCGGGTGGTGCGCAGCGCAATGAGTATCTGAAAGACAAGAGGAGAACCATCTTGGCGAAAAAAACTTTCCTGGACTTCGAGACCCCGATTGCCGACCTCGAATCCAAAATCGAAGAACTGCGTTACGTACAGACCGAGAGCGCGGTCGATATCTCCGACGAGATCGACCAGCTCAGCAAGAAGAGCCAGCAGCTCACCAAGGACATCTACTCCGATCTGACCCCCTGGCAGATCACCAAGATTGCACGCCACCCCGAGCGCCCCTACACGCTCGACTATGTGCGCGACCTGTTCACCGACTTTGTCGAGATGCACGGCGACCGGCATTTTTCTGACGACAAGTCCATCGTCGGCGGTCTGGCACGCTTCAATGGCCATGCCTGCATGGTGATGGGTCACCAGAAAGGGCGCGACACCAAGGAGCGCGCGCTGCGCAACTTCGGCATGACGCGCCCCGAGGGCTACCGCAAGGCGCTGCGCCTGATGAAGACGGCCGAGAAGTTCCACCTGCCAGTGTTCACCTTCGTGGACACGCCCGGCGCCTTCCCCGGCATCGATGCCGAGGAGCGCGGCCAGTCCGAGGCCATCGGCCGCAACATCTACGAGATGGCGCAGCTCGAAGTGCCCATCATCACCACCATCATCGGCGAGGGCGGCTCGGGTGGCGCACTGGCGCTGAGTGTGGGCGACCAGCTGCTGATGCTGCAGTATTCGATCTACTCCGTCATCAGCCCCGAAGGCTGCGCCTCCATCCTCTGGAAGACCAGCGACAAGGCCCAGGAGGCCGCCGAGGCCTTGGGCATCACGGCGCACCGCCTTAAGGCGCTGGGTCTGGTGGACAAGATTGTCAGCGAGCCCGTGGGCGGCGCGCACCGCGATCCCAAGCAGATGTCGTCCCTGCTCAAACGCGCCCTGGGCGACGCCTTCCGCCAGGTCGCCGACCTCAAGGTGAAAGACCTGCTGGAGCGCCGCTACGAGCGCCTGCAGAGCTACGGCCGCTTTACCGACACCAAAGCCGATAGTCGCTGACCCACGCCTGCGCGGTCGGGCATCCCCGCCATGACGCAGACCGTTGACGCGGCCCTCGACGCCTTCACCCCGGCCCTGCCGCTGGCCGTGGGCCTGAGCGGCGGCGCCGACTCCACCGCCCTGCTGCTGGGCTGCGCAGAGCGCTGGCCCGGTCAGGTGCGGGCCATCCATGTGCACCACGGGCTGCAGAGTGCGGCCGGTGTTTTCGAGCGCCACTGTGTGGACCTGTGCGCGCGCCTGCAGGTGCCGCTGCAGGTGCAGCGCGTGGACGCGCGCCACGCCCCCGGCCAAAGCCCCGAAGACGCCGCCCGCATCGCCCGTTACAAGGCTTTTGAGGCTGCAGCGCAAGCTGGTCCAGCGGAATTCGCTATTCAATCTATAGCGCTGGCGCAGCATGCCGACGACCAGGTGGAAACGCTGCTGCTCGCGCTCTCGCGCGGTGCCGGCGTGGCCGGGCTGGCGGCCATGCCCGCCTTCTGGCAGCGCGGCGGCCTGGAATGGCATCGCCCGCTGCTGACGGTACCCGGCGCCGAATTGCGCGTCTGGCTGCACGCACGTGGCCAGCACTGGGTGGAGGATCCGAGCAACCAGGACGAGCGCTACACGCGCAACCGCATTCGTGCGCGCCTGCTGCCCGCGCTGGAGGCCGCATTTCCGCAGTTCCGCGACACCTTCGCGCGCAGCGCACGCCATGCGGCCCAGGCCAGCGAACTGCTCGACGACCTGGCCCGGCAGGACCTGGCCGAGGTCGGTGACCCGCCCCGCATCGCGTCACTGCAGCCGCTCAGCCCGGCGCGCCAGGGCAACGTGCTGCGCCTCTGGCTGCGCCAGGCGCACCAGACCACGCCGTCGAGTGCGCAGCTTGATGCGCTGCGCGTGCAGATCACCGCCTGTACCACGCGCGGCCACCGCATCCACATCAAGGTGGGGCGCGGCTTCGTCGAGCGCGAGGGGGCGGTGCTGCGTTGGTACAATCCCTGAGTTTTGGCCCCAACACGCACGAGAGCCGGCGGCGCCCCAAAACAGTGTCCACCCCGCGCCGCGGACCACGGCTTCGTCACCAAGCTATCCCATGCCATTGATCGTTCACAAATACGGCGGCACCTCGATGGGTTCGCCCGAGCGCATCCGCAACGTCGCCAAGCGCGTGGCCAAGTGGGCGCGTGCCGGCCACCAGATGGTCGTGGTGCCCAGCGCCATGAGCGGCGAGACCAACCGCCTGCTGGCCCTGGCCAAGGAGCTGGCCCCATCGCGCGTATCGCCCGCCTACAACCGCGAACTCGACATGCTGGCCGCCACGGGCGAGCAGGCGTCTTCGGCGCTGCTGGCCATCGCCCTGCAGGCCGAGGGCATGGAGTCCGTCAGCTATGCCGGCTGGCAGGTGCCCATCCGCACCGACAGCAGCTACACCAAGGCACGCATCGAATCGATTGACGACCAGCGCGTGCGCGCCGATCTGAACGCCGGCAAGGTGGTCATCGTCACCGGCTTCCAGGGCATCGACGAGCAGGGTCACATCACCACGCTGGGCCGCGGCGGCTCCGACACCTCGGCCGTGGCCGTGGCGGCCGCGATGAAGGCCGACGAGTGCCTGATCTACACCGACGTCGATGGCGTCTACACCACCGACCCGCGCGTGGCGCCTGCCGCCCGTCGCCTGACCACGGTGAGCTTCGAGGAAATGCTGGAAATGGCCAGCCTCGGCAGCAAGGTGCTGCAGATCCGCTCGGTCGAATTCGCCGGCAAATACAAGGTGCCCATGCGCGTGCTCTCGAGCTTCACGCCCTGGGACATCGACATCCACGAAGAAGCCAAGTCCGGCACGCTGATCACTTTTGAGGAAGACGAAAAAATGGAACAAGCCGTCGTATCCGGCATCGCCTTCAACCGCGATGAAGCCAAGATTTCCGTGCTCGGCGTGCCCGACACCCCCGGCATCGCCTACCGCATCCTCGGCCCCGTGGCCGATGCCAACATCGAAGTCGACGTCATCATCCAGAACCTGAGCAAGGACGGCAAGACCGACTTCAGCTTCACCGTGCACCGCAACGACTACGCGCGCACCATCGAGCTTCTCAAGGAAAAGGTGTTGCCCGCCCTGGGCGCCCAGGACGTCGTGGGCGACGCCAAAATCTGCAAGGTCAGCATCGTCGGCATCGGCATGCGCAGCCATGTGGGCGTGGCCAGCACCATGTTCCGCGTGCTCAGCGAAGAGGGCATCAACATCCAGATGATCTCCACCTCGGAGATCAAGACCTCTGTCGTCATCGACGAAAAGTACCTCGAACTGGCCGTGCGCGCACTGCACACCGCCTTCGATTTGGACAAGCCCGCAGAGTGAAACGGCCCTCAATCTGAGGCATAATAGCGGGATTGGAAACGTGACCGAGTGGCCGAAGGTGCTCCCCTGCTAAGGGAGTATGGGGTGTAGAGCCTCATCGAGGGTTCGAATCCCTCCGTTTCCGCCAATACACAAGCATAAAAGCGCCCCTCAGGGCGCTTTTTGTTTCTATCTACCAATCTTTCTACCAATAGACGTTGTCATTGGATTGGCATTGGATGGAAGGGATTGGATGGTCGGCAGGCGCGTTGGATAGCCTAAGGGTCCGCTCAAGCGTTTCAGTGAAACCGTAGCTCTTGGAGCCAACACCCATGAGATGGGGTTCAACGGGGTTTATGGATGTTTTCGACCCCTCGCAGTATTCGGGCTTGGGGTCGGCATGCAGCAGTACCCTGGATTGCCTCCTTTGACCTTCCTGCCTAGTGCTTGGCGATGCTGGTGAACCTGCCGTGTCAGGTGTGGGTGGCTGCAAAAATGATTGCGGAATCCATTGCTGTCGCTGCTAATTCTGCTAAAAACAGCAGAAAAAGCACGGTCAACGCTTCGGTAATGGGTAAGTAGACAGGCTCAGGGCCTTCGGCTGCTTCCTTCATCCGTTTGATTCGTGCCTGGCCCAAGTGCCGGCCTGGAGCGCTGGCGATGCCGCGTTCTTTGTTGCTGCGGTGGTCAACACGTGCCGTGTGACCATGGCGCTCGAGATGCTGGTTGGTCAGGTTTGCCCAGCCCTTGCGCAGTTGCAGTGCTGCTTCCTTGAGGGCCTGCCTGTCCTTGCCGCCGCTGTCTTTCTTGCATCCGCCTTGTTCAGGGTTCTTTGGATTGTGGCGCCTGAAGTGTTGCTCAGGTACCCTCTCAATTCCGTCAGGGATCCGGTCTGAGAACATGATGTGCGCATGGTCGTTAAAGCCTTGCCCCAAGGCCGCTTTAGATTTGTGGATGGCTGCTTGAAACGGCTTGGAACCAATTTCTTGTTCAATGAACTCATTGACCAGGGCTTTCTGCTGATCAAGGCTCAACTCTAAAGGCAGGGCTACTTCGATCTCCCTGTACGCGGCACCATTTGCTCGCTCATGCCGGTCAGCCATGTTCCAGAACACTCGTGGATTGTCATGTGCCCAATCAGGTAGGTTGCCGTGTTGGCAATCAGCCAGATCATTTTCTTTGAGTTTTTTGAGATACTTCCCATCACGCGCTATGTAACGCGCATGTTCTGCAGCTTTACCGCGTTCACCGCTCTTGATGCTGAGATGAAATGTTGCCATGATGCAAACTCCTGATAGTTTGTGATGATAGAGTTGGCATAAATGAATGGGTTTATTTTTTGGATATTATGAGAAAGGGTAAGTGCGCATCCCTTATTCCTCTATGGAATACCAATCATGATCTCCATTCAACTGCTCAACTCATACTATTAGGGTGTTGTAACTACACATGTGCTTTATGCGTATTCAAGTGGAATCATCAATCAATTCATCAAGAATTGATGTGATTCACGGAATTTGATGATCAATGAAGAGGTTCGGTACTATTGTCAGTATGGAGCTTCTGTGGAAGTAAATCTTTGGAGATGTTGATGACTGCTTATAAGGACCTTCTTGCACAACGTGAAGCGTTGAACAAACAAATTGAGGAAGCTAGGAAGACTGAGATCGCAAGCGCGATAGCCAAGGCCAGAGAACTGGTGGCTGAATACAGATTGACGGTTAACGATATTTTTTCTAAGGCTACTTCCAAGGCAGGCAAGAAGACTGGTGCGGTTGCACCCAAGTACCGTGATCCACAGACAGGTGCGACTTGGAGTGGGCGTGGTAAGCCGCCGCTGTGGATTGCACACAAGGATCGCAGCTTGTTAGTGATCTGATGCTGAAGGGCGTGCCCTGCGCTATTTTTCATAGCGGAAATTAATCAAATCTAAGGGGCATACTTCTTAGTCTCTTTGTAACCAGGATTTTCAAGGTATCTGGTTGGCATCTGGCGCCGCAGCTGGTCTCGGTGTTTTTTGGCTTTTATGCCTTACTTGTGAACTTTTGGCGTGTCTATATGCACGTGTCCTTCTAAAAATCGAAATGGGTCAAGTGTTCAGTGGTCTTTTGAATGTCTGCACATTGATGCCTATCGGCTGGAAATATTTTCAGATTTGGGCTAAATAGTGAAGGTGTTAACTAATGGTGTGAGTGGTTCGCAATATCGAATCACTCCATTGTTAATTAATCTATCTGATGGAGTTCATCATGCCTTCAAGTATTCCGGTTCGCATAGCCGAGCATCTTTTTCCTAGCCTCAACCAGGCGCGCCTTCATTACCGTGACATCCTGCATCGGTACCAGCCTGGGCAAAGGTTGCAAGAGGAGGATCGCCTGCAGGTGAAGGATCTCATGGCTGGCAGT
>JAANMT010003375.1_pt1 | contig 11460 bp, 9 predicted proteins | sample 7279711 | NCBI WGS metagenome assembly JAANMT01 (sample SAMN14094538, study PRJNA606508) | bioreactor metagenome | isolation source: A lab-scale SPAN reactor treating ammonium-rich wastewater day 1 | place: Ireland: Galway | collected 2017-01-16 | reverse complement strand
GCCGCCGGCAGGGTGCGGAACTGGCCGGAGCGGGCCAGGTCGGCGCCGACCACCGCAGCCACGTCGGTTTCCGGCGCAGCGCCGCCACCCTGGTAAGGCATCGGCACCACCGTGATCGGCAGCGCCGAAGCGTTGCCACCGACGATGTCGATCTCCAGGCCACGCTCCTGCGACAAGGCCGCCAGCGGCAGCAGGAAGGCGAACATCGCGACGAAGGCGGCGAAAAGGCGCGGGGATGCTTTCATGGGCAGGCCGAGTCCGGGAAAACTGAATGTTGGCAGGGTCTGTGTGAACGGCGTCTCAAAGCTGAATGCGGGCTTGCTCGGATGGTCTTGACGACGCGGATTTGCGTGTCTGTTGCCGTTGGCGAAGCCGTCGCCAAGCGTGCGACCGGCGCCCACCACAGTGCGAAAGCCTGCCCGCGACGCAGCCGGAACGGGAAAACGATGATCACGCGACTCGATGTGGACAACGACAGGTGTCTGGTGAATTTCGAGCTTCGTCTCGATGAGTTGACGCTCCTTCCGTTTCGCGTCCTGCAGGTTCGTCGTATCGAGGCGCTTGCGGTAGCGACGGCCGTCGACCGTGAAGTCCGCCCAGTACTGGCGCCCGCGCTTCCAGAGGCTCATGGCCGTAACTCCTCGTTGCCGCTCTGTCGATCAGACGACGGTTCCGGGCTGGCGTCAACGGCGCTCGCGCGGACGAAGTCCTCGAGGTCCGACGGCAGGTAGCGCACGGCACGGCCGAGGCGCAGGAACCGTGGTCCCTGTCCGCGGTGGCGCCAGGCGCGCAGTGTCGCAACAGACAGGCCGAGCAGATCGGAGACTTCGCGCTCGGTGAGCGCGCGGGTCGCGTGCGTATTCACCTGCGCGTTCATGATGCCGCTCCTGTCTGCGCGCTCGCTGCGCTGCGCGCGCTTCTCGGTTCACGTGCGTGCTCTTCGAGCCAGGCGTCGATCCACATCGGTCGCAGCCGGATCGTCCGTCGTCCGCTGATGCGCACGTGCCGAAGCTCCTTCCGTTCGCACGCGGTGTAGATCGTGTCCCGACTCACGTTCGCGTAGTCGGCGCCTTCGCCGACCGTCAACCAGGGCTTCATGGTGCACCTCGCAATGCGTGTTGCCGAACGTCCACGAATGGCGCGCTCGGACGCGGTGGCCTGAGCCCACGCGCCGCAGGCAGTTGCGCGAGATGCCGGCGTCACGCCGAACATCGAGAACGCGGGGCGATGGGCGCCGCGTTCATGCACGGCCTGAGGCCAGTGCTCCCCGAAGCCCTCGGTGCGCTGACGTGCTGCCTTCTTGAATCGTCAGCGGGACAACCGGGCGCCCGATCACCGCTGCGGCAGGCCGTTGTGGCACGCCGCGAGCGATGGTGGAACTCCGAGACGCCGCACTCGCTGCGCGCCCTGGAGTTCGAAGCCGTGCTAGTCAGGAAGTGTGTTGCTGGCGGGAGCCCTGAAGGCGCCGGCCGTCAGCAACCCGCGCCGAGTGTCCCTCGCGCGGCAGGTGTGCAGTGGGGCACGGACGATGAGGACAGGCTAACGCCGCCTCGAATCGAGGTCAATAGGCAAGATTGCTGCTGTCGAGGTTGCTGCCTGCCCAGTCATTTGGGGCCGGGTGGCCGGGACGGCTAAACTACCTGCAGACATCCTGATTCGAGGCATCCGATGACCCACGTAGACGTTACCGTCCCGGACGGCCTGCTGGCGGCGCTGAAGAAGGCGCCCCACGAGGTGGCTGCGGAACTCCGTCTCGCGGCGGCCATCCACTGGTATCAGCAGAGTCTGCTCTCGATGGAACGGGCTGCGGAAACGGCCGGCATGACGCGGGGGGAGTTCCTCGCCGAACTCGCGCGACGTCGCGTCGATGTCTTCGTGGTTGACGATCAGGATCTCGCCCGAGAGTTGGGGGATGTCTGACGTTCTCCTTGTCGTCAACGCCTCCCCGCTCATCTTTCTCGGAAACGCCGACCGTCTCGACCTCCTGCACACCCTGGGCGTGGGTCGGATCATCGTTCCCGAGCCAGTCCTCGACGAAGTGATCGCCGGTGGACACGCCGACAAGGCTGCGCGAGCGATTTCCGACGCGACTTGGATCGAGAAGCAGCCGCCACCTCCCATTCCTGAATCAGTCCTCGCATGGGAGATCGGGAAGGGCGAGTCCTCGGTGATCGCAACGGCGTTGCATATGCCCGGCGCGCGGGTGGTCATCGACGATCTGAACGGCAGGAAGTGTGCCTTGGCACACGACCTCGATGTCGTCGGCACCCTCGGCGTGGTCATCGCAGCACACCGGCTGGGGCGAATTGATAATCCGCGGGCCGTGCTGTTGGAGTTGCGGTCAGCGGGCATGTGGCTGTCCGACGCGGTGATTGCACGAGCGCTGCGCATCGCCGGGATCAAGTCGTAGATTGCGAGGCCCACTCCTCCTGTAGCTGCATTCCGTGCCGGCCATCACGCAATTGCCAGAACACGATCTGCGCGCAGGCGCGGTCAAGGCCGCAGCCGCTGACGATTCACGCGGGCGGAGCGAAGCGACGCGCCTTGACGGCGCCGAGCACAGATCGAAGCTTGAATGCGTGATGGCCGGCGGTCACTTCTCGCCGAAGATCTGGGCCGGCGACCGACTCTGATCTTCCCGCAAGAACGGGCGACGAACTGGCCAAACAACCTGGCCGACATTCGGCGCGACAACTACAGCAGAAGCAGCGGCGCACACTGGGCAGGATCGAGACCCACAACGACAGCGACGCCGGCACTGGCAGCCATGGCGTGAGCGACCCCTCCGGACACGCGCGGGACGGAATCGAGCGCGCCAACCGGGGTCGCTCACGCCATGGTTTCCTGCATTGGCGTCTGCCCGAGCACCTGCCGGGGGCGGCACAGAGCGCCGCCCGTCGACAGCGGCGCTGGTTGCTGCCCGGCGAACTGGCGCGCAGACAGGCGGTTGTCGCGCTCCAGGGCAGGTAGCTGTCAACGCCGGCTGCGCACGCGACCAGGTCGTTGAGCAAGCACTGGGGGGACGACCTCCTAAATCGAGGTTGTCCCATGGGGTCGTCCTCGGCTGTTTCGCGCGAACGTCTGTCTGGGGTGGAACGACGACGGACTCGCGTGCAGTCTCGATACGCCGGTCGAGAGCGGTCGGACGGGTGGCAATGCCATGCCGTCCTTGCGTACTTCTGCCCTTGAATCTGAGGCGGTGCGGCGGCGTGACAGGCCGCTCAGGCGACGTCGACCAGGGGTGAGAGATGCAGGTACTGACGGGTCAGCTCGACGCACTCGACGCGTACCAGCCCGCGCTCAATGGCGTCCGCGAGGATATGGGAGTCGGCCATCCAGAGGGTGCGTTCGGGGTCGACCAACCACTGGCGATAGAGGGCCTGGAAGCGCGGCCCGGAGAACACTCGCCCGTCCTCTTGGTACTCGCCGTACGAAGGCCCGGGATTGGGCTGGGTCTGCCGTAGGCGCTCCTTGAACATCCGCTCGATCATGCTCACGTTGCGCCCGCGCGTCGTTCCCATCAGATGCTCGCGGGCGGCGTGCAGGTAGACTCGTTCGGCCTTCACCAGGGGCTTCGGAAACAGCAGCCGGATGGTCCACCGACTGAGCTTCCACAGCAGCGGCAAGTGCCGCAGCAGGAACAGCCTGAAGTCCCACGGTACCGGCGTCGTGACGAGATAGACGAAGACGTGGTGGTCGGTGCGCTCCGGGTCGTCGATCGGGAGCTTGTCCGGGAAGTGGCGATACATCGGTCGCGGGCCGTGGCCGAATTGCAGGCGTGGTAGATCAGCGAGATCGTAGCGGTCACCCAGGTGGGTGGTGAAGTGTCGACGCTTGTCGGTGGACGGCCCAAGCCAGACCATCGAGCGATCGTCCAGGACCGCGTCGAGCAGCATCACGCGCTCGATCATGCGGCCGGGCGCCGCCCGCTTGCGGAACCGGCTGTCGGGCTCGCGGATGGCGGTCCAGAGCGGCTTGTAGTGCAGGTGGAACATCCGCCCGCGATGCAGCTTGCCCGGCGCGATAGGCATGGCGAACTGGCGGTCGACGAGGCTCCTGATGAAGTCGGTGCTCTTCTGGCCGTGGACGATGCCGGCGAACTGGCAGTACTGGCGTTCGAGGAAGACGCCTGAATGCAGGAGGACCTCCAGGAGAAAGCGCGACTGCCGGTCCGTGAACCCGAACGCCGATATCGCGTGCAGCCGTTCTGCGTTCGTCTCCTTGATGAACCAGAACTGGGGCTCGGGTGGAAGCGGCGTCGGCGCCAACGGCAGCGTGCTCACAGGAACTCCTCCATGATCCGCGGGGTTCGTCCGCCCCTGCCGCCGCCACGTCCGCCAACGCCGGACCCCATCGAGAAATAGCAGGTGAACCCGGATCTCGCCGCGCCGGAGGCGTGCGCACCGCGATAGTGCGGCGTCACGATCTCGAGGTCCTCGAAGCGTGAACGGCCGTCACGGTCCTCGAACTCGATGCGTGCGTCCGGGAAGTGCACGTGCCCGTCTTCCTCGTAGGGCAGGTTGTGCTCCTTCGCCCAGTGGACGATCTCGTCGGCCTCGCGATCGGGGCGGCCGTCGCAATCCTTCCTGCCGCGATTCCGCTCGTGCAGGAAACGCTGGTAGTCGCGTTTCATCTCGTAGTCGAGGACGACGCGCTGGACGGGGCCACCGTCCTCTCGGATACGTCGCTCGGCTCGCTCGTAGGCGCGGTAGACTGTGACGTCGTGGGTCAGCTCGCGCGGCTTCCTGAGGCCGGCGTAGAACTCTTGGCGGGGCTCGTGTGTTCGCTCGTCGCGCGGACGCGATCGGTTGGCTTCGAGCAGGTCCCGGCCGCGGTCGGTGAGGACGACGGCGCGGTCGTTGGCATCGAGTGGCGACCGCCGAATCAGACCCTCGTCTTCGAGGTGACGGATGCTCTGGTGCGGGTTCCGGGCGCCGTCGCGCAGCGCCGCCAGGTCGCGCTCGGCGACCACGCGAAACGAGCCGACCGTTGCCAGCATCCGGCCCTCGGAGCCGTCGATGTGGTAGACGCGATCGCGGTCTCTGGCGCGTTCCCGCTCGCGCCCGCGTGGCAGGTCGAGGTCGCGCGTGAAGGCGTCGCGCGGGTCACGCTCCCGGCGATCAGGCGCGTCGCCTCCGCCACGGCCGCCGCGATCGAGATCGCGGCCTCGGTCGTCACGGTCATCGTCGCGCGGATCGTAGCGGTCGAACATCCGGCCACCTCCCAACTGCGAATATGGGCCGATCGCAGGGGCGCCGCAATTCATCGACGGGCGCTGTCGGGCCGCTTCGGGTCGTGGCGAGTGCATGCGATTTGGAGCAGAATCAGTGAGGAACTGGTAGGAGATCCACCGTGAATATCAGCGCCTCCGTGCGGTGCACTTCCAGTGGCACTCGGACCGCATCGAGATCAGCAGCCCCGGCGGGTTCCCGGAGGGTGTCCGCCTCGATAACTTGCTGGTCACGGCTCCTCGCCCGCGCAATCCGCTCCTTGCTGACGCGTTCAAACGGGCCGGCGTCGTCGAGCGGACCGCGCGCGGGATCGACACGATCTTTTTCGAGCAGTTGCGAAACGGCCGGCCAGCGCCATCCTACGCGCGCAGCGACGCGACCGGTGTGGTGGTGGTCATTCCAGGTGGCGAGGCGAATCTGGACTTCGTGAGGCTGCTCGTCACCGAGGCGCAGCACGAGCGCGACCTGAGCCTCGACGAGCTGCTCGTGCTGAATGCGTTGTGGCACGAGCGGACTCTGGCGACGTCTGATGCCGCCCAGCTCATTCAAAAGCCGGACGGCGACGCACGCGCCGTGCTACACCGCCTGGTGGAGGCTGGTTTCGTCGAAGAGCGTGGCCAGAAGAAGGGACGCACCTGGCACCTTTCGGCTGCGACGTATCGAGCCATGGGCGACAGGGCCGCGTACGTCCGTCAGCGCGGGTTCGAACCGCTGCAGCAGGAGCAGATGGCGCTGCAGTATGTCGAACGACACGGGCGGATCACCAGGGTCGAGGTGGCCGACCTGTGCCGGATATCGGCGGACCAGGCGTACCGGCTGCTCACGCGCCTGACCGAGGATGGCCGTCTGGTCCAGCGCGGCAGCAAGAAGGGGGCGTGGTACGAACGCGCGTCGGCCGGTAGGCCTTCGTGAGGCGGGCGAAAATAACCGCACCGCGGTTATATAACCGCGGAACGGGCCCCGCTGACCTTGAGGCGGTCCATCGAGCTTCCTTCTGCAGCAAATCTATGGCATCTTTTGCTTCGAATCTTCATGGCGAAGCGCCCACAATCGGCTGAAAAGTCGATACTTGACCGCATCAGGGGACACGGAAGGGGGTGGGTGTTCACCCCACGTCACTTCCTGGACCTGGCCACCCGGCCGGCCATCACGTCTGCACTTCGCCGCCAGACCAGTTCCGGCACGATCCGCCAGCTCTGTCGTGGCTTGTACGACTACCCGAAACTGCATCCGACACTCGGTGCCCTTGCGCCCACTCCGGAGGCGCTGGCAAGGGCCATGGCCGGACGAGACCGCGTCAGACTCCAGCCATCAGGCGCCTACGCGGCGAACCTTCTCGGCCTCTCTGAGCAGGTGCCGGCGAAGGTTGTCTTCCTCACCGACGGTCCGAGCCGCGTCGTCCAGGTCGGGCCGACCACGCTGCAGCTGCGCCGGACGACCCCGCGCAACATGGCCGCGGCAGGGCAGCCATCAGGACTCGTCATACAGGCGTTCCGCCACCTCGGTCCGGAACATGTCACGCCCGAGCGCATCGCCAAGCTGCGGCGTACGTTGCCGGCCGACGAGCGGCGCGCGCTGCTCAAGGACCTGACGCTCGCGCCGGAGTGGATGCATCGTCCTTTGAAGGAACTTGCAGCCTCATGATGCCGACGTTTCTCCGACTCCATCCGGGCGAACACGAGGCCGTCATCGAGAAACTCGCGGCCCGTGGAGACGCAACCGCATGACTACCGAATCCAAAGGCCGCGATCTGTTCATCGTCGACAACAGTGTCTCCGGCTGGACCGGGCTCCGCTACCTCGAGGAGTGGTCGGGCATCGCGAAGTCGTTCGACATCGCCACGGGGTACTTCGAGATCGGTGCACTCCTGGCGCTCGACGGCAAGTGGCAACCACTCGACAAGATCCGGATCCTGATGGGTGCGGAGACGACGCAGCGCACGCGAAGGGCGCTGCTCGAAGCCGTACGCGCGCGCGCAGTTCAGATCCTGGACCGAAGCATCGAGGCCGACAAGAGCGCCAACCCCTTCCTTCACGGCGTTCCGGCGATTCTCGAGGGCCTCCGCTCCGGCCAGATTGAATGTCGCGTCTACGACAAGGACAAGTTCCACGCCAAAGCCTACATTACGCACGCGAAGCTGGAAGTAGTGGGTTCGCAGGCGCTCGTGGGGTCGAGCAACTTCACCGGGCCTGGCCTTACGAAGAACATCGAACTGAACATCCAGGTGCAGAGCGCCCGCGAAGTAGCGCAACTCCAGGAATGGTTCGAGACCCACTGGAACGAGGCTAGTGAGGTGACGGACGCGGTCATCGAGACCATCGAGCGTCACACGCGCCTGTACAGTCCCTTCGACGTCTATGCGAAGGCACTACATGAATACTTCCGGGGGCACGAGCTGACCGCGACCGAGTGGGACGAGACCCGCTCGAAGATGTTTCCTCGTATCGATCGCTACCAAAAGGAAGCGTATTGGGCGCTCATGAAGATCGCGCGGCAGCACGGCGGTGCGTTCCTCTGCGACGGCGTCGGTCTCGGCAAGACCTTCGTGGGCCTGATGCTGATCGAGCGCCTCGTCCTGCACGAGGGCAAGCGCGTCGTCCTGTTTGCTCCCAAGGCAACGAAGGAGGGTGTCTGGGAGCCGCACCTCCGCGAGTGGCTTCCGCACATCGGGGGAGTCGGCGGCGGCTCGGACTTCAGCAATCTCGCGGCCTTCAGCCACACCGACCTCGGGCGAAAGGGCGACTTCCCTGAACGATTCCGCCGCATCGCCGAACTCGCTGATGTCGTGGTCATCGACGAGGCACACCACTTCAGGAATCCGGGGAAGAAGGGTAAGACGGACGACGAGGACGAGCCCTCACGCTACTACAGGCTGTTCGACCTCCTCGACGACGCCAAGAGACCCAAGTCGGTCTTCATGCTGACGGCGACGCCGATCAACAACCGGCTGAGCGACTTCCGTCACATGGCGGAGCTGTTCACGCGGCGCAGAGAGGACTACTTCGGCCGGACGCTGGGCGTGAACAACCTGCGGGCGCACTTCAACAACCTGGAGAAGTCCCTGAGGACCGTCGTCGGTCATGAGGTGGCAGACGTGTCAGGTCACATGGCAGAGGTTCAGGAGTTCCTGGCCTCGGACAATGTGTTTCGCCACCTTGTGGTGCAGCGGAGTCGCGCCTACGCACGCGAGAGCCAGATCCGGGAGACGGGCAGGGCCGCGGCCTTCCCGGACCGCAAGGCGCCGCAGGTGGCCGAATACTCGATCCGCAAGACGTACGGCCGGCTGCTCGACATGTTCGAGAAGGCCTTCACGAGGAAGAGCCCGCTCTTCACGCTGCCGATGTACTACCCGCTCGCGTGGTACAAGGGGCCAGACACGAGCATCGATCCCCTGGAAGAAGGGCGGCAGGGTCAGATCGTTGGACTGATCAGAACAAACTTTCTCAAGCGGTTCGAGAGTTCGGTGGTCGCCTTCGAGCTTTCATGCGACCGCCTGCTACAGAAGCTGATTGCCTTCCTTCAGGTCCACAGCGTGACCGAGGCGGAGAAGAAACGCCTGGAGCGCTGGAAGTCTCAAAACGCCGAAACTCTTGGCTACGCGACGCAACGAGTGCTGGATCTTTGGGGTGAGGACGGCGACGAGGACGAGGACATCGTGCCCCAGGAAATGCTCGACGCGGTCGAACGCCTCGATCGCAAGGAGTACGACGTCGAAGAGATGATGTCCGAGACTTTCCTCGACCTCGACCAGGTCGTACACTTCCTCGACGAAGCCCGGAAGTTCGAACCCAAGCACGACGACAAACTCCAGAAGCTCGTCCGGCTGCTCAAGTCCAAGGACCTGGCCGACCAGAAGGTGCTGATCTTCACCGAGTTCGCCGACACGGCCCGCTACCTGAAGCGTCAGCTGGACCAGGCGGGCATCGACGGTGTCGCCCAGGTCGACAGTGCGACCAAGGGCAATCGCGCCGACGTCATCCAGCGCTTTTCACCGTACTACAACGGCGCGTCGTCGTCGGCGCTCGCTGAGGAGGGCCGCGTCGAAATCCGCGTCCTCATCTCCACCGACGTTCTGTCGGAAGGCCTGAATCTCCAGGACGCCTCGCGGATGATCAACTACGACATCCACTGGAACCCGGTCCGCCTGATGCAGCGCATCGGCCGCGTGGACCGGCGCATGAACCCGGAGGTCGAAGAGCGTCTTGTCGCCGACCACCCGGAGGTGGCCTCGTCCCGAGGGAAGGTGAGCTTCTGGAACTTCCTGCCCCCCGACGAGCTGAACGCGATCCTCACGCTCTACACCAAGGTGACGCAGAAGACCTTGCTCATCTCGAAGACGCTCGGCATCGAGGGCAAGAAGCTGCTCACGCCCGAGGACGACTTCGACGCCCTCAGGGAGTTCAACCACGCCTACGAGGGCACCAAGACGGCCGTCGAGGACATGCACCTGGAATACCAGGCGTTGCTGCAGGCCGACGCGGAGCTGGAGTCCCGCCTCAAACGGCTTCCGGGCGCCACGTTTAGCGGCCGCAAGCCCCCGGCAAAGGGCGCACGCGGCGTCTTCTTCTGCTACGCGCTGCCGGCCCTCGACAAGGAAGCCGGCGAGTTCACGGAAGCGGCGGGCACGACGCGCTGGTATCTCTGCGACCTCGACCGCGACACGATCCTGGAGGAGCCGGGCGAGATCGTCGCCAGCATCCGCTCCAGGCCCGAGACGCCGCGCAAGTGCACGACCGAGGAGAAGACTCTCGTCGAGCTGCGCGCCAAGGTCGAGAAGCACATCAAGAACAGCTACCTGAAGCGGGTCGACGCGCCCGTCGGGGTCAAGCCGGCGCTGCGGTGCTGGATGGAACTCAACGAGGGCTGAGCCGATGTCGACCGACCACCGCGCCAAGCTCGCCACCATCAAGCGCTTCGACCAGCTCATCGCCTACCTGCGCGACGAGATGGGCTGGCCCATCGCCCGCGACTCGTTCGAGGAGGTCGACGACCTCTTCTACGACTTCACGGCCGACGAGTTAGGACTCGACCCAAAGACGGCCGCCAAGATCCAGGAGATCAAGCGCCTGCGCCCGCTCTCGCCGAAACAGCCGTGGGGCATCTTCTTCGTCAAGTTCGAGCCGAAGAAACTCCCCGTCGTCGCTCTGCGTCGCATCCTGAGCCAGGTGGCGCTCAAGAAGCGCGCCTCCGCCAACAGCTCTGAGCGCGCTGCCTGGGCAGCGGACGACCTGCTCTTCGTCTCCAACTACGGCGAGGGGGAGGAGCGCCAGATCAGCTTCGCCCACTTCTCCCGGCCGCAGGACGGCCACGACCTGCCGACCCTCAAGGTGCTCGGCTGGGACAACCGCGACACCGCGCTGCACCTCGACGCGGTGGCCCGCGAGTTGAGCGAGCACCTCGCCTGGCCCGACGACGACCGCGACGCCGAGGCTTGGCGCACGCGCTGGCGCGCCGCCTTCACCCTGGGCCCCCGCGAGGTCGTCACCACCTCGAAGGAACTCTCGATCCGCCTCGCCGAGCTGGCCCGCGACATCCGCGACCGCATCAGGACCGCGCTCGCCATCGAGACCGATAAGGGGCCGCTCACCCGGCTGATGAAGGCGTTCCAGGAGGCGCTGGTCCACGACCTCGACTCCGACGGCTTCGCCGACATGTACGCGCAGACCATCGCCTACGGCCTGCTCTCGGCGCGCATCGCCGACCCGCACAAGAAGACGGCCGACGACTTCGCCGCCTACATGCGCACGAACCCCTTCCTGCGCGAGCTGATGGAGACCTTCCTCAAGGTCGGCGGGCGGCGCGGCAAGGCGGGCGGGCCGGGCATCGACTTCGACGAGCTGGGCGTCTCCGAGGTCGTCGAGCTGCTCGACGACGCCAACATGGAGGCCGTCGTCCGCGACTTCGGCGACCGCAACCCGCAGGAAGACCCGGTCATCCACTTCTACGAGCTCTTCCTCAAGAAGTACGACGCCAAGAAGCGGATGCAGCGCGGCGTCTTCTACACCCCGCGCCCGGTGGTCTCCTACATCGTGCGCTCGGTGGACGAGCTGCTGCGCACCGAGTTCGGCCTCGCCGACGGTCTCGCCGACACCGCCACCTGGGGCGAGATGGCGAAGCGCCACAAGGACCTGAAGATCCCCGAGGGCGTCTCGCCCGACCAGGATTTCGTCCAGATCCTCGACCCAGCCTCCGGCACAGGGACCTTCCTCGTCGAGGTCATCGACCTCAT
>JAANMT010003366.1_pt1 | contig 11489 bp, 11 predicted proteins | sample 7279711 | NCBI WGS metagenome assembly JAANMT01 (sample SAMN14094538, study PRJNA606508) | bioreactor metagenome | isolation source: A lab-scale SPAN reactor treating ammonium-rich wastewater day 1 | place: Ireland: Galway | collected 2017-01-16 | reverse complement strand
CCAGCAACTCACTCATCCGCTGCTTCATTCCGTTCAGGTATTCTTTTACATCAGCATCACGTACTGACGATGGTGCCGGGAACCCGTTTGCCTTCGTTACCTGTTTACGCCAGTCTCCCGTTTGGGTGAGCAGGAAATCCGCCATACTTTCCCAGACAAGACGATCTTCAAGTGCGTTACCAGGCCAGCGGGCTGTATTGCTATCGACTGATCCTGCTTCTGACAGATTGACCGCGGCAAACTGCATCAGCTCGATAATTTCCGACTGGCAGCCGGCAGGAACAGCATCAGCCAGTCGCTCTATTGCTTCCGCAATCCGGCCTGACAGCACGGATTCCAGACGATCACGCATATCATCCGAATTAGCGGCATCAACCACACCTCGCAACCATAAATCGCGCCGCGCCAGCATATCGGCAATCAACTGCTGCAATCTATCCAGACGATTATCCAGATGACCGATCAGATGTTCGATTGCCGCAGTCCACTCACCCTCTTCCTCCAGTGCCTCGACTGTCAAACGAGCTGCTTCCAGATACAATCTGTTCGCATCCTCTGCCACTGATGACAAGGCGCCCTGCCGGGAACAGACCGGCATACGATCAACCAGCCAGGCGCACAAGGAATCGATCGTCTGGATACGCAAACGTGACGGATTTTGCAGCAACTGCCAACCCCGCGCCTGATCATGCGCCAGTACCCGGTTTGCCAGCTCCCGTAACTGGCGCTGGTAAGCATCGTTCAGCAGTGCGGTTTCACTCTCCGCATCGCTATTTATATCACCAGCTGTATCGCGCAAAGCCTGCAGAATCCGATGCTTCATTTCACTGGCCGCCTTGCGCGTAAACGTAATAGCAACGATCTCCTCCGGCTCCTCCACCGTAGCAAGCAGCACCAGAAACCGCTGCGTCAGCAATCCCGTCTTGCCTGATCCAGCGGGTGCCTGAATGATGAAGGAATGCCACGGATCGAGCGCCTGCTGGCGTTCTCTCTGATCTGGAATCTCCTGTTGCAAGACTGTGTTCATCGTTCTAGTCCAGGTACATTATTAGAAACCATCATTGCCAAAAGCTACTGAGCGGCCCGGGGCAGTTCACACAGCCTGAATATAAGATTCGATTTCTATTCAAAGATCGAATTTACTTGGTTATTAATAGACCAGGCTTTATATCCAATTGAGGATATACAAATGACAAACTCTTAATTAAAGCTACCCTGTAGATGCACCTATAAAAAGTGCTAAAACAAAAAACCTGGAAACCGGTGGATACAATTGCGACGAAGACTATGACTTTTTCTCTTTGAGAGATCAGCTAACAGCTTTACACAAAACCTCAACGACCCGGTCTTGCTGCTCTACTGATAAACCAACCCAGAGGGGTAACCGAACCAATCTCTCAGATTGTTGAGTAGTAATTTTCAGGTTGCCATGTATACGTCCGTACCGTAAACCAGCCGGGGAGGAATGAAGGGGCACATAATGGAACACAGACCAAATATCGTTTCTCTTAAATTCGTCAAGTACTTCTTGCCTATCAATTTTTGATGCCAATAATACATAATACATGTGGGCATTATGCTGACACTCTTCCGGAACGATTGGACGACGCAGAATCTCTTTAGCTTCAAGTGGCCCAAGCAACTCATGATATCGTTGCCAGCTTGCCAGCCGCTCGTTAGTTATACGGTCTGCTTCTTCAAGCTGCGCCCACAGGAAGGCAGCGATCAGCTCACCCGGTAAGAATGACGAGCCCACCTCCTGCCAGGTGTACTTGTCCACTTCGCCCCTGAAGAACTGACTGCGATCGGTCCCTTTTTCGCGGATGATCTCTGCACGAAGGCTCAGATCAGGTGTATTAACGAGTAGCGCTCCCCCTTCCCCTGAGATCACATTTTTTGTCTCATGGAAACTGTAAGCTCCAAGATCACCAATGCTACCCAATGCCCGCCCCTTGTAGGTGGCCATCATCCCCTGCGCCGCATCTTCAACAACTTTCAATCCATGTTGCCGGGCGATGGCCATGATGGTATCCATCTCGCACGCAACACCCGCGTAGTGAACCGGGACTATGGCGCGGGTATGTGGCGTGATTGCGGCCTCAATCAACCTTTCATCCAGATTCAATGTATCTTCCCGGATATCAACAAACACAGGAACACCGCCACGCAATACAAAGGCATTGGCAGTGGAAACGAAAGTAAATGACGGCATGATAATTTCGTCGCCAGGCTGAATGTCCAACAGCAAGGCAGCCATCTCGAGTGCAGCAGTACAGGAATGAGTCAGCAAAGCCTTACGACATCCTGCACGCTCTTCCAACCAGCTATGGCAACGCTTCGTAAACGGCCCATCACCTGCCAATCTGCCATTGAAATGCGCCTCAGCAATATAGTAGAGCTCCTTACCTGTCATGTAAGGCCAGTTGAAGGGAATGCGGTTATTTGTATTTTTCACGCTCTCTCCAAAACCCTGCGTCGAAACGTTTGCGAAAACTTGAAAATAATCAGAACAAACAAGAAAATCCAAAAAACATGAGCAATCCATGCGTAGCGGGCAAGAGGCTTGAAATCAAGGCGCACTCGGCGAGTCTCTGGGGGCAACAACACCCCTTGAAACACCCCATTGACTTCCACAGTCTGAGCTGCCTGCCAACCCTGATTGGTCTCTGCAAGTGCCTCCCAGTCGCGATGAAACTTCTGACTCAATAAAAAAACAGATGGTGCGGAGGAATTTACCTCAAACTCTAATACATCACCCTGATCCAAAATCTTGACGGGTGTGTTCGTAACCATACCTCGCGGGTCATCGAGCACAAGTTTTGTCAAGCTCATATCAAGCTGCGGAAGGGTTACTTGCATGCTGTCGCCCATCCGTGAAACCACCCGGTAAAGGTGGATACCCGATTCCTCACTCAAAAACTCCAAATTTTCATTCACCAGCTTGCCCGGCGAGAGGATCAAGCTGATATTGCTCATCCAAAACATTGTGCCGGCATAGTCTGGGTCGATGGCTCCATTCCAGCGACCATATGTCTGCATTTCCCCACCAAGCACCTTGATCAAGGTATGGTATCTGGTAGAAGAGAGGCTGTTATAGCTATGCACAGAAGACAGATCAAGTGTGGCGTTAAGGTTCGGCGGCAACACTGAAATCCCTGGGGCTGCAACCGCATAACGACTGCCAGCCGGCAGATTTTCCCTAACCTTCTCAACCAGAGGCGAGGTCATCGCTATCTGCGCCGGATCTTGCTTAAGCATCAGCGGATAAGAGGTCATACCCAGAACCAACACAAGAGCCATCATCAAAAATAACGGACGATACCGATCGTATTGCGCGATTAGTAGTCCAGTCATAAGTAACAGGCCAATGACTACCCCCCAACGGACAGGGGCATGCTGTGAAACACCGTATGCAACGCCAATTGCAATCACTACCAGCGCAACTGCCGCTCCAGCAAATACGGCGCTCGAAAATTGACGGTGATGCGTGCGCCTGGCAAGAGCGTCAATACCGAACGCAGTGATAATGGTAAGAGGAAGTGTGATACTCCCCAGTGGCGTGCTTCGCGAAAGATTGAACCCAAAGTATTTAACACCCAGGACGTACAGTGGATGTACGAAGGCAAGCAGGCATAACACAAGAATCGCCAGCCACCACCCCCAGGTTTCCTTGAATGAAGTGACTAACGCCACGACTCCGAAGAAAATAGCGATCAACGTTACGCTCAGACCGTCGTAAGAAAATGGGAAAGATGGCGCGATCGGATTGCCAAAAATTTCAGGGATTGTACTCAGTACAAAAAAGCGGGCCAGTTCATTAAAGCTGGCAAATTTTGGTAGCACAACCGTAAAAAAAGAAGGATCCGGCGCAACTCGCGCAGACTCGGATGAGAGAATGATCAAATCTCGATAAACCGGAAGAGCGAACGCAGCTCCAACAACAAGTGCAGATGCGACAAACGCCAAGAATTTAATGACTGCAAGTTGGCTGATACGTGCTTGGCGGTAGGCCAACCACAGACCATAGCCACCCAGTAAGTAGATATGAAAGACAACGGGCTGCGGATACGCCGTCATCAGCAAGCTGTAGCCGCTGAATGCTAATACACCCCAGCCCAAAATATCCGGATGTCTCGCCAAACGAGTAACGGCCCACAATGCCCCCGCTGACCAGCACCATACGGCTGGAAACATGGGAAAGGTAAGCCAATACATGAAAAGCGGGGACGCCGTCAGTCCGAGCCCCGCAATCAAGCCCGATAAAGGGCTTAGGCCAGCCTCTCTGGCAAACAACAATATGAATAAACCAGCGAGGAAGCAAGTTCCCAGCGATAAAATCGTAATGTACCTCCAAGGGTTATCAGTGCCCTTAGAGATCAACCAGGTCGGCATGTAGGCAGGGCTAAAACCTGATATCTGATAGGCCGGGCGGCCAAGCTCATTTTGAGCGACCCACAACGTCAACCAGCCGGATCTCGCTCCGTTCAGATGTTCGGAAATTTCTGGAATATAACCATTAGTGAAGTCACTAAATTTACGGTTTTCAATTTGCTTCGATCCTGTTTGATCCGCGATCGCCAATTCGGATAATTGGCGATGAGGTGCAATCACATCTCCTCCAAGCCAATACGGCCAGATAAGCACAACAAACAGAAGCGCGTAGGGAATCAGGGCCCCGCGGTAAGTCAACTTCATCAGTGGGCCAGTGTCATTACCCACGAGCCGCTACCACGGTGCCGAGGACAATCAATCCAACTCCCAGTGCTTTTTGCATGGTCATGGGTTCACTCAAGAGCCAGCCACTTAACAGCAAAACCACGACGAAATTAAGGCTCATGAAGGGATAAGCATGACTCAAATCAAATTTCGTCATGGCAGCCATCCATGCAAGAGAAGCCAGGAATGCGGCTGCGAACCCTGAAAATATCGCCGGATCCAAAAGAAGCCCGAGGAGAAATTTGAGCTTATCTACCAACTCTGCGGGTAGCGGACCAAACTGCGCAATTCGCCATTTGAGAATTAGCTGCCCATAGGCTGTAAAACCCAAAGTGGCAAAGATGTACAGATAGTCAAAATAGCGACTCATGAGCACCCCTCTAGAACCGCCAAACCAAACCCTGTTTTCCCGTAGCCGTTGCCGTTGTAAAGCATATATCGAGCTCCATCATGGTCAAACACAAAAGGATACTCAATCATTTCAGAGTCCCAGCCGGATTCCGAAACATCAATTTGACAATCGGCGTCTAGCCTCTTCCAGTGAATGCCATCTGGTGACTCAGCATAACCAATTCGATATGCAGAGCCTCTATGAGAAAACCACATCCTCCAGCAATCCCCATCCCGAATAACAGAAGGTCTAGAAATGGCATATTCAGAGTCATCAGCATAGCCTATTGCCACAACCCCCTCCCGCCTCCACGAGATCCCATCGGTTGATTCAGCATACTTAATGTGATATCGGTGCTCAGGCTTTCCGTTCCGTACTTTCCAGTCGGTACAAGATAGATACCACATGCGCCATTTATCTTGATCAGGTATTACACAGCAGCTGGCAACAAAGTGAGGCTCAGTCATCGAACGATCAACAACTGGGCCTGCGGCATATCTTCTGAATTCCCCGCCATGGTCGCTTATAGAAAGACCGATGGAATTTCTAAATGGCACCGTTATACCCAGATTCCATCCAATGTAGTAGAGAAATCGCCTGCCACCTTGGTGGGCAAGCCAAGTGGCCATCGCTCCACTATCGTCGAACTCACCTAAAGCACCAGGGCCAATCACTGGACTATCTGACAACTCAAGGATTTCTTGAGGTCGGGTTATGTCTATTAATAGATACCCGGTAAAACTTTGATTGTCTTTATTCCTTGAGCTGAAATAGATCTTAAAAATATTCCCTTTGACATGCTCCGCAATAGGCACAGCAGCGTGAGAATGCATCCATTCTTTATGACTTGGCGGACAATAGATCTGCCCAAGTTTTCGCCAGCAGTGCTTCATATGCCTCTCAACCTTGTACTGGGCACCTTTGAACGCTCGGTAGCGGTGCCAATATAAACACCTTCGGGTGCTGCATCTGCGAGCAGCAGCGCTCCAGCACCGACAACACATCTATCCCCGATTTTGATGTGATCGCGTAATGTCGCGTTCACGCCGACGAAACACTGTTCGCCAATTTCTACCCCGCCAGAGACAACCACATGCGATGCAATGAAGGTGTGATCGTGAATCACTGAATGATGACCGATGTGGTTACCACTCCACAAAGTCACGTTGTTACCTATCGTGACGAACGGCTGAATGGTGTTGTCTTCAAAAATGAAACAATTTTCGCCGATTCTTCCTTCATTGAGTACGGTTGCACGCGAGCTAATGAAGCTCACCAGTTTGTAGCCCATCTCCTTTGCAGCGAGAAACTTTTCTTTCCGGACAGCATTCAGTTTCGAGTAACTAAGAGCAATAAAAAAATCATTCGAATCGGGTGGATATTTTTTAGCGACATCCTCAAACGCGACAACTGGCAATCCGCAAAACTCAGATTCCTTGATGTAATTTGCATCTACAGTGAAGGCAACGATTTCGTAATTGGAATCCGTGCTGAAGTAGTAATGTGCGAGTTGAGCAATGTCGCCAGAACCAAAAATTACCAACGGTTTTTTCATGGCATCTTCCTCACCAGAATCGTAAACTCATAAAGCCCATAATCATGAAGTAACGCGACTTGGCGGGAATAGCGGCGCTTGCATAAATCAAACAATCGACACGGGTCAGCATAATAGAGATAGTCGCGCTTTTTGTCCTCGTCGGAGTAAGAGGTCAGGCAGTTGAAAGCGAATCCAAGACTGCTGGTTCGGTTCAGTACGTCCAATGTACCCAGCAGATAGTCAAACCACTCAGCATCCGTTCGCCCCAGACGCACATTGAAAATGCCGCTGGCGACACCATAGTCCGCCACCTGGTCTGGTTCAGTTGAGGTGATAAAGCGAGCTTGATTGGCGACAGTGTGTCGCTGCCTGGCAGCTTTGATCATTTCGTGGGAAACATCCACCCCGAGGTATATACAGGCTGCATACTTGTCTCGCAGATAGTCCAGCAATGCGCCATAGCCACAACCCAGGTCGTTCAAGGAAAAACCAGGCATCTTCTTCGGATCAATCACTTTACAGAGCTGCTCAAATCGAATCGTTTGGCTTTCTTCACCATTCCAGTCGACCCCGCGAGGCGTATCACCATGTTCCGCAAGTTTTTCAGCGTAATACGTTGCAACTTCGTCGAGCAGCTTAGTCTTGTTGTTTTGCATAAATCTGCCTCACGATGGTATAGGGGCGCTGCTTGGTTTCCGAGAATATCTTGGATAAGTAGATGCCCACCACACCAATGAAAGAGATAATCATCCCACCAAGAAGCCAAATAGAAGCCATTACGGATGTCCATCCGGCTAAAGGTTTTGCCAAGAAAAGCCAGTGAGTAACCAGATAAGCGATATAAGCCAAAGCAAACAACGAGATCGATATACCGATATAAAAAATGCTGACCAGTGGGGTGTTACTGAATGATGTCACCGAGTTGACCAGCAAGGACATTTTTCTGCGGAAGGTGTATGTGGTCTCGCTAGTATTGTGCTTTTTGATGACATAAGGGCGCTGGTCAAACCCGGTGATGTACCACAAGCCAGCCATAAACACCTCTCGCTCCTCGTGGCGCAGCAAAGCATTAACGTACCGACGAGTCATCAGGCGCGCGGTGACAACATTTTCCGGCAATGCAAGACCCGTCAGTGCTTTGAAAAAGCGATAGAACCACTGTCCACTCCAGCGCTCAAACCAGCTCCCTTTTCTGCGTTCCTGAATTCCGTACACCACATCACAACTCTCCTGCTCCATCTGCTGCACGAATGTCTCTAGCCATTCAGGCTCCTCCTCCAGGTCGCTATCAATCAAAAAAACTCGCTCCCCCTTTGCGTGCGCCAAGCCAGTCATCATCGCCTTGTGGTGTCCAAAATTACGCGACAAATCAACAACAACAACGTGCGAATCCTGCTCCGTGAGTTTGACGGCCAGATCCAAGCTGTTGTCTGGTGATCCGTCGTTTACAAGGACTATTTCGTAATCGTCCCCAACCAGCCGCCTTGCCGTGGCACTCGCACGCTCGTGAAATTCGTTGATGTAGGGCGCAGACTGATAGAGAGTTGCGACGATCGATAGCTTCATTTGAACAGTTGATCAAGGTTGAATGGGATATGCACTGCCAACAACCACCAAAAGGTGTTCTCAATCAACACAATCCCTCACGATTGGTTAGTTCACCAGTAACCAGGCTGTGCAAGATCTTGTCATGGGTCAGTAATTGCGCGCTGCAAGTGAGCGCACTTGCAGCAATGATGGCATCCGGCAGCTTTACGCGGTGGCTACGACGCAAACCAATAACCATATCTTCAATCTCTTTGGTCAGGGGCAGATACTGGAGGCAGGCCAGTTTTCCACTAATCAGGATTTCTTCTTCCGCAGTCAATCCCGGAAAGCCCAGTAACTCCATACGAGTGATTGCGCTATAGCCGCAACGCCGGGTATCAATCTGCTGATTACTGATCATGGACAATGTTTCAGGATTGGATTTCAATAGCCCAAGAATAAAGTTGGTATCAAGCAGCCAGTCAATCCCATTCACGGCGCAGTGCCTCCTGTACTGCCAACGGTTCCCCGGCAAAGCAGGCTGAATGTTCCAGCCCACCGGCCATATCAATCAGCCGGAAAGGCTCATCTGGTTGCGGAGGCATGTTCTTCTGGTGTAGAAATTCGGCAAAATCCAGCAACTCTGCCAGAGCAGCAGGTGGTAGCGTACTACTGAGTTTGTAAAGCCGTTCGATTGTTGACATTGTCATTCCTCTTTCCAACGTATCGTATCGATTATCCGATCAAATTTCCTGCTCGTCATATCGAAATGATCGTGAGATTATTCCACATACTTCATATAACGCTTCGCGTTCTTCCCGCAATTGAGCAACAAATCAAGAATGGTAACGCCATGTGTGAATTCCCCCCAGAGTTGCTGATATTCCGGATACCCGATGTAATCAAACCAGGTGAGTTTGATGCCATTCTCTTTAAAAACCTGCTCATCCACGTAATCTTTTGCCGCCGGGCCTGAGATGTACTCAGTGCCACCAGCCTGCACACAAAGGTCAGCAAGGCGTTCGGTCTTGCCATCGAGCAGGGTGTAATCCCATGAATTTTTAATTACCGTCTTGATCCCCAGGTAGTTACAGATAGCTTCAATAAATCTCCTGTTCAATTGTGAAATATGGGTGAAGGTCTCTGCGAGATAGAGTGGCTCCAGCCATGCAGCAATCTCAGTAAAATGCGGTGAACGACGATAGTTCTGCACCAAGGCTTTCCAATGCGCAGCTGCCCAATCAGTACCGTCGATTTCGGTCTCGCGAATCTTTTGATGGTATTTACCCTTCACCAGAACCGGAACCGTGAGCCACTGAACACCTTGAGGTGTTTTGATCTGATTACGATTTCGCCAATCGCGGCGCGTATATTGCATATCATCGTAGAGGATGAACTCATCTACGGCAGCAATCATATCGAAGTAACCCTTCCACGGTATGTAGTTGGATTGCACGATGGCGACTTTTTTCATTGTCCTGCGTTTCTCGTTTTATAGATTTGATACGCTGGATTATGTGAATTTGGCACCAATTCAAAATTGTTCAGGATAAATTGGTAAATTAACGGATGTGTATTTTTAAAACGCAGCTCGTCACGACCATCAAGAGGCAGATCAAAAATAAACGCAAAACCAGGGTCAGATGCCTTGATGCGTTCGATCTCTTTTTTCTCGAATGCTCCTGTGCGGGGAAATAATGCATAAATCTCCCACATGGGCGACCTTCGCTCCAGCAAAGCATAAGCACCAGGCCAAAAGGGTGTGGCAATAAAAGACCGTCCATCTGGAGCGAACTGATCAGTCAATTGATGGAGCAATGCAATGTCACTCGCCGTATTTGGATCGACCTGGAGATACTTGCCAGATATATCCACATTGACGCACTGTTTGCTTGCCAGGCATTGCCACCCAGGGTGAAACACATGCATCACCCAGAAGCTTGTCATAAATAGACCAGCAGCAAGAACCCACTTTGTTTTGCTGGACGCACTTGACGCTATGGCCAGAATCCCGATCAAAAGTGGGAATATACCTTGAGCAAGGTGCCCAACGTCAGCGCGAGAAAACGCGTAATGCGCATAAGGAAGCGCGAGAAATGCTGATGCGACCAACACTGGCGGTAAGGGCTTTTCCTTCAATCCTCGATAAACGACCCATATAACTGAAAGCCCCCCAAAGATTAGGGTTCCAATAAAGAAAATACCGATCAATACACCCCGCGCAGCATCACCGATAGAAGAGGCAGCAAAGTTGATTGTCCACGGCCAGGGCACGGGTAGTGGCAAATTAGTGGCTTTTTGTTCAAACAAAAATCGCACACTTTCCCAGAATGCAACTGCAAAACCTGGAATCAGGAGCGCCATGAAAATAATAGGGAGAAAGCCGATCGTAACCCCTACACTCCAAAGTACAAACCCTTTCAAAAATCCGGTATCAGAACGGTTCCTGATATTGAGCCAAGCGATAACACCAAGGCTACCTACAGCACCGTAAACGCCATGATTACGACCAAAAACAGCAATCAATCCGACACAGATGCCAGCAATAAGATAGCGTTTGGGAATGGGGTTTGAAACAAGATAAGTCAGAATTCCGATCAGAAATATAGAGATGGAAATATCGAAAAGCTTGTGGCGTGGAAACATCCATAACACCAGTATCGCTGCAGAGATTATCCAGAAGAGAATATCAGCTTTATCTCTGCTCTTTGTCGACTGCGCAATCAACAACAAACCAACGAATAAGCCGAGGCACTGGAAAACAGCCACTGCTATACGGACACTCATAATACCGTTGTCACCAGCAACACTCAGTAGTGCTGCAACCCAGTAATAACGACCGGGATCATAGGACATAAAATCACGAATCGGGATTTCACCCAGCAAAACTCGCTGGACGCCGTACCACAGATAGCCTTCATCCCACAAGTTAAAGCCCTTGTTACCCTGCCAAATAAACAGTAAAAAGATGACAAGGCATGAAATCGTCAGAATCTGGATTGGTCTATATTTATTATTTTGTATTTCTGGCTCATCCATATACGTATCCGGCACTAAAATGCCATTGTAATCTACAGCAAAGAGAGCGTCACCTTCTCACGGATTGTTGCGAATGGCATCAGCACGTTGCACTGGCCATCCACCAGGGTCCATAGACAAGAACAAGTAATAGCACTGCAAATATCAACAATCATCCACAGCTTCCAGCGATTCACCGATTCTGCACAGAGGTTTGAGCTCGCAGTAAGTGCAGGTTTGCGGGTATTGTTTAGGGCTCACTCTGGCTTCTCCGGCCATAAAATCCTGCACCAGTTGCTC
>JAANMT010003365.1_pt1 | contig 11490 bp, 12 predicted proteins | sample 7279711 | NCBI WGS metagenome assembly JAANMT01 (sample SAMN14094538, study PRJNA606508) | bioreactor metagenome | isolation source: A lab-scale SPAN reactor treating ammonium-rich wastewater day 1 | place: Ireland: Galway | collected 2017-01-16 | reverse complement strand
CAGACCGATCGACAGCCATATCCAGCCGAAGCGCCACCAGCTTCCTATGAACCCCGCAGCCACTCCTGCCACCAGCAGCACCAGCAGCGAGATGAACATCACGCCCAGCGTCGAGCCTGACAGGTCGAGCAGCGCCTGGATGCGCGGCAGGCTGCGCTCCTTCTTCAGTTGGAAGGCGACAGCCGCCGACCCTCCATGCGTCAGAAAGAACGTCAGCGCGGCGAGTACATGAATGAATACGATCCAACGATACACAGTCTATTCTCCCGATATCTCTTGATGTGCGCGGCCAGCCTGCCGCATCAGCCCAATGAATTGCGTCCGCCGACGGATAGAGTTTACAGCGTGGCTGGTGATTTCCATCGGGTCATCACCCCCTGGTTGAAAAGAAAGCGGGCCGGGTCAGCAGCAGACAGAGCGCGATCAAAACGGCTGCGCCCGCGTAGTAGACCCCCACTTGCGAGTCGAAAAACACCAGGCTGGCAAATCCGATCACCATAACCCACGATGCGTACCAGGCCCATCGCTCGCCACGGCGGAAAGGGATGTAGAACATGACGAAACAATAGGCGGTGAAAGCCGCCCAGCCGATGAAAAGAGTGGCCTCATCCGGCAGGAAGAATGCCAGGGCGATGTGGTTGAGGGTCGCCAATGCTGAGATAACCAGCAGCGCGATCCAGCCAACCTTGAATGCGTTGTTGCGACCAGCCGTTGTTGTTTGGGCTGACATCGGTTTGTTACCTCCTCTAGGGGCTTGCCCTGCGTTCGTTGTCATCGTGCTGTCTGCTAATAGCCCGCTTCGAGCGCGGGCAGCGATTGCAGGTACAGGAAGATGGCTGCCAGCTCGTCGTCGGTTTGCCTTTGCAGGTGTTTCAGGATGCCAGCCATCGGCTCGCGCAGCGCGTGACCATCCGGTGTGACGCCGGTGCGAATTGTCTGGATGAAATCCGCTTCTGACCAGCCAGCCAGTTGTCCTCCCGGCGTCAGGTTGCGAGCCGGGGGCTCGTCGAGTATGGGTGGCAGCGGTTTGCCATTCAGATTGTCGCCGTGACAGTCACGGCAGGTGCCAACGGCGACCAGGTAGCTGCCATACTCGACGGTCACGCCCGGTTCGACGGCAGCCGGAGGCGGCTCGTCGTGGTCGAACAGCGCGGCGGGCACAAGGCCCGGCTCCATCAGCACGAACAGATAGCCCATCGGCCCGATGCTTGGCTCCGGCACCTCATTGTCAACCGGCTCCAGGCTCTTGAGGTAAGCAAGAATCGCCCCCAGGTCTTCGTCAGACATGTAACGGTAGTTCTGAGAAGGCATCAGCAGCAGCGGTCTGCCATCCGTGCCAACGCCGTGCCGGATGGCGCGCACCCAGTCCTCGTCGCTGAAGCTGGCCCCAGCCCCACCTTCGCCAGCCGTCAGGTTAGGCGCGTAGAATGTCAGGATGCCGGGTTCGTCGAGCAACACCATCCCACCCAGGTTGTCGCCATGACAGCCATCGCACCCGGCAAGCGCCCTCACCAGATGCTCGCCGCGCTCAGGCGCCGCCGCATCGTCGGGGACGGCGACTGCTGCCGCGTCCACGTCGTAGGCCCGGTTGAGCTTAAGGTTGGCGACGGCGAACAGCGCCAGGGCCGCCAGCACGATCAGCCCGACCAGCGAACCCAGAACAATCCCAACCCACTTGATCACTTTGCGCACCATTGTTGTTTCTACCTTTGGTCTAACGGGCTTGCGTTGTAGATATGCGCCCCGCCTGCGCTTTGGTCACTGGCGGGCAGCTTTACGCATCAGCCCAATGCTGACGGCGACCAGCCACACCCAGAACAGGACGTAGGGCATGAACACAATCCCCGATGAGGCCCAGAACGCCCTGGCAGCCAGCAGCCCGACCGCGATCACGATCCCCGCCCAGGCCGTCCAGCGAGCCAGCGCACCCGTGCGGAGCGTGATGGCAGCGGAGGCCAGCAGCAGGCTCGCCAGCAGGACCCACATGTTGGCAAACCCCAGGTTGCCGCTGTCGAACAGCAGGCGCGCGATCTGCGGGTCGAGGCCGTCGCGGATCCTGAACAGCGCCAGGTGCCAGCCGGGAGAGGCGTACACGGTTGCGATGGCCATCACGCCGGAGATGACCGCCGTCAGCGAGAGCCAGGCCGGGTCGCCTTCCGCCTCGCGCAGCGTAGCCCACAGCGCACCGAGAAACCAGACAAAGGCGATCAGGCTCAACGCCATGACGAAGGCGCTGGCCTCGCTGAGCAGGCTGCTCTTACTGGCGAAGTACGAAACGATGTCCTCCGCCGGGGCGCTGAAGGCCGGTTCGGCCTGCCCGGCTTGCAGCATCCCCTGGGCGATTAGCTGCAGAACCACGAACAGGATTCCGCCCGATGCGCCGATCTGTCGCCATCTTGTATTCGTCATGAGTCTCTCCTTGCTTGTGTGCTCGTGTTGAACAGTGTCCTCGATATAGCCCATAGCAACGGTATCTGGGTGATGCCATACACCAGGTGTGAGAGATAGTGCGTGAGCGACTGCTCCGGCTCGAAGGGCAGAAAGCCCAGCGGCAGGACACTCAGGACAGCGCCACCCACCAGATTGAGCAGGGCCAGCCCGGCCAGCGCGATAAGCGCCGTCAGGCGCAGCGCAGGCGCACGCAGGATCAGCACAACCAGCGCCCCGTATGCGACCAGCATCGGCATGAACCCGGTGGCCGGGTCAAGCAACGACGCTGCCCCAAACTCAAGCGTGTTGTGAGTCGCCAACCCGAGCAGGGAAACGGCTGCGCCTGCGACTAGCCCCAGAGGCTGGTCTACCTGAACAGCCTGTTCTCTGGCCTGTCCGTGTGTTGCCATAGATACCCTCCTCGGCAGGGTTGCGGGCCGCTCACCCGTCTTCCGGTCTGGGCAGGATGAGCAGCCCCCGTCCCCGGCTGTCCGTCTACCCCTCCAGCACCTGCTTAAGCATGTTCAGGTCGCGCTCAAAGCTCTTCTGCACCTGGCCCTGAAGCATGCCCTCGGCCACCTTGAAGAACCCACCAGCTTCACCGTTCATGTGCATGGTGACCAGCGTGCCGCCGTTCTGCTCTTCGCAGGTCTGGCATCCCTCGAACGAGACTGGCCCGGCGATGGTCTTGAAGCACAGCTGGTACGGCGGGTCGTAGGCGGTGATCTCAAACTCGTTGCTAATCTCGCGCCCCATCACCTTCTGGGCAAAGATGCCGGTGCTGCCCACGCCCAGCGGCCCGTTCGAGGTGACCTCCGCGCGCGTTACGTCTGCCTGCCACTGCTGGGTATTCCCCATCTCGGCGATGTAGGCGAACACCTCTTCGATAGGGCGCTCGACGAACACGCTGGCTGCTGCTGAAATCATGATGCTGTCTCCTTACTTGTCTGTGTGGTTGTTACTGTTAAGCGCGACCAGGGAGCGGCGAATTGCCCCCAGGTTGAGCGGAAGCTGGCTCCACGTGTCGCCGTAGTCCGCCGTGACCCACACCTCCCCGTTGCTCAACCCGGCGTACAGATGGCCCGGTTCGGCGGGGTCGGTGAGCAGGGCGTAGGGCATGAAGTCAAGTGGCTGCGGCAGCCCGCCGCCCAGCTTCTGCCAGGGCCCATCCCCTATCCGCCGGAAGATGAAGGCGTTGGCTTCGCCGTCTACGTGGGCGAGCGGGACCATCCTGGGGAAGCTGCCCATCGGCGATAGCGAGGCGTACCACACTTCTGGCCGGGCCGGATCGGCGGCCCAGGCCCAACCGTAACGCCGGTCAAGGCCCTGTCTGGGCTGCTGCCACGTCTTGCCGCCGTCGCGGCTGAAGGCCGCGCCGCCACCACCTGCCTCATAGACCCAATCGCCATCGGCAGGGTGAAACCCCATCGTGTGGCAGTCGCGCAGCGCGCCTGGCCGGTGGCTGGCCCACGTTTCTCCGCCATCGGCGCTGCGCAGCACCGCGCCGAACTCGATCCCCGCCAGGATCACGTCAGGATCGGTGGGCGAGAGGGCAATAGCCTGCACGTATTCCGGGCCGGGTTCCGCCGGGGTGAACCACCAGAACTGCCGCATCTCGCGCAGGGACTCCCGCTCTGTCCAGCTCGCCCCGCCATCACGGGAGACGAACAGCCCCGGCGGTTTGGTCCCGGCGTAGATCACGTCCGGCTCAAGCGGGCTGACAGCCAACGCCTTGATCACCTGATCGGCCAGCCCGGCGACGCGCCAGGTCCTGCCGCCATCCTGTGAGCGCAGCACGCCGTGGTTCTGCGTCCCGGCGTAGACCACCTGCGGATTGTGCGGGTCGGCGGCCAGGCAGCGCACGTCATAGGCGCTCAGGTGGTGCTCGACGGCCCAACCCTTACCGTTCGGGGTGGCGCGGGCGATCCCGCTGCCTGTCGTGGCGATGAAGGTTTTACTCATGCGGTTTCTTACTCCCCACTCTCTGCGGTTACCACTTGCCCTCAATCCCTCGGCGGCTGGCTCGGTGCGCCCACCGCGTCACCAGTTGAGGAGCTGGCGCCCCAGCCAGAAGGCCCACACCGGATAACCAATGTACGGCACAGCGATGGCGCTCATCACGACACTGTTGGGCAGCCGCCCGGTGGAGCGGGCTACCAGGCCGGTGATCATCAACCACGAGCCGACTCCCAACAACATGGCCAGCGAAACCCACACGCCCTGCTGCTGGAAGGTCAGCACCTCGAAGACCAGCAGCAGTTGCAGTATCATGGCTATCACCATCGCCACGATGCCCACCGGGGTGGCAACCCGCATCAGCGGCGCATTGTGCGGCAGCAGAATCCGGTGGAGGGCGAGCGCAATGGGGATCGCCAGCAGGCAGTGAAGCGCGACGCTGATATCGTTGATCAGCCCAAACGTCAGCCCTAGCTCCCTGAGCGATGTGGCGAACAGGATGAACATCGTGATGAGGCTCACCACACCGACCGCGGAGATGATCCCGCTCACGATGGCGAACCCGCCAGCCGCGCGGATCAGCGCATCCTGCGGCACGGCCTGGGCAATCGAGTCGTTCATCGCCTTCGCTCCTTCCTTACTGCGTCACCGTCTCCGGTGATGGTTGTGTTTCTGGCCGCAGGCTCGCGGCGGCTGGCTCGGTGCGCTCTTCACGCACCAGCTTCCAGGCGCGAACGGCCAGCGTCGCCACGACGGCAAACAGCACGATAGCCAGCACCGGGTGCAGGGCGGCTACGAAGGGCAGCGACCCGCGCAGGAAGACGACCACGTCGGCCAGCAGGATGTAGGTTGCGAAGCCAACCCACGTGAGCGGCTTCAGCGGGCGGGGTGCTTTGCCCAGGTAGGCCAGAATGATCATCAGGATGGGCAGAATGCCCAGCGTATGCCCCAGCCCGAAGTGGGCGCTCCAGCTTGGCCGCCCGCCCAGCAGGCTCAACCCGACCAGAAAGACCTGGGCCAGTATCCCCACCGCAAACAGGCAGGCAAGAACGAGATATGCAATCCGGCTGATGCGACGCATGGTGTATCTCCTCTCAAAGGGTTGTCCACACTCGTACGAATACGATAGTGTTAGTCTAATTTATCTGCATGGCCGCTGTCATGGGGCAAACGGCTCATCTTGTTGGGAATTCTTTGCGGGAGGAGGCGGGATAAGTTCCCGGTGGGGCCAGGACAAGTTCCTGGTGGGCGTCATTGTTCGGGCCTCACCCCGAACCTCGTGCGATCTTCGGTCGTCGTCCGAGATGGGGTGAGGCCAGATACGCAGGCCGGGTGAGGCCTCCTTTCCCCAGGGGAAGTTCAAAACCTGCTCTGGCTGATTTGCCCATCCGTTGGGCGACGGGCACAATACGCGGCAGCGTTATCAGCGTGAGGCAGAGGCAGTCGTAGATGGGGGAGGACACCATGACGGGAATGCAGGAGGCGACACAGCACTACCTGCCGCACATCCTGGAAGGGCGCGGCCAGGAGCTACTCGACCTCTTTGCTGGCGAACCTTCCGTTGACGATCCGCGGGCGGGCAGGGTAACCGGCTCCGACGCATTTCTCCGGTTTGCTGGTGAGGCGCAAGCCTGGCTCACCCAACGGCACGCCCAGCTTGAGCAGTTGCGCCTCACTCACACCGGGCCGCGCACTGTGGCGGAGTGGATCGTCCACCTGCGTATCGACGAGCAACCCGTCCCGCTGCCGGTGGCCGTTGTGGGCGAGCACCCGGACGGGTTCCGGCTTGAGCAGGTTCGTGTCTACCACAGCATGTGGCCGCTGCTCGGCAGGCACCAGGTTCGCCGCGCAATTCTGCCCCCCGACGAAACGCTTGCGCTCACCGATGTGGTCGCCCGCTACCAGGGCGCGCTGGCAAGCGGCGATATCGACGGGATCGTCGGGACCTTCGAGCCGGACGGGTATTTTCGCGAGCCAGCCGGAGGCGAGTACGTCTACCGGGGTACCGAGAGACTGCGGGCGATCATGACTCTGCTGCTCAAGGCGGGGGGCATCCTGCTGGAACACTGCACCGTCACCGATGACGGAATTGCCTGTGCCATCGAGTTCAATGCCGTGCAGTTTGGCGCGCAGCGCTTGGTTCCACAGGCAGGCGTTGCCGTTTACGAGCGCGGGGCAAGCGGACACCTGCGCGCAGCGCGAGTCTACGACGACGTGAATGTCGAAGCCCTTGCCGGCGCAGGCAGCGCGTAGACTCGCGCCCTATGGCACGGGTGTGAGGTCAGTGGTGACCGCCTGCCTGACCTCCCCAGTCGCGACGAGACGGCCACCCCGCACAACATAGCGCCGGACGGGCTGCAGCCGCAAGGCTTCCTGAGCGTCCTCAGCCGCGAAAAAGACGACATTGGCTGGCGCGCCAACCGCCAGCCCGTAGTCAGCCAGCCGGAGCACCCTGGCCGCGCGCTGGCGCGGCATGTCAAAAGCGGTCTCGATCTCCTCCGGAGTGGTGAGGTGCGCAGTGAGCGACGTGAACAAGGCGACCTCAAGCATGTCCATGCGGCCATAGGGGAAGAAGAGGTTTCGAACGTCGTCCAGACCGCAGGCGACGTTGACGCCTGCCGCCAGCAGCTCCTTAACGCGCGTGATGCCGCGCCGCACCAGCCCCCGGTCGGCGCGCCCTTGCAGGTGCAGGTTGACCATCGGGTTGGTGACGACGTTGACCTGCGCCTCGGCCACCCTGTCGATCACCCGCCGGGCGGTGTCATCGTCCTGCGCGGCCAGCGAGCAGCAGTGTCCGGCAGTGACGCGCCCCTGGTAGCCCTCGCGGATGGTCGCCTCGGCGAGCAGCTCCAGCGTGCGCGAGGCCGGATCGTCCGTCTCGTCGATGTGCATGTCGATGTCGGCATCGAACGCCTGCGCGATCTCGAAACAGATGTCGATGTGGCGGGCGGCGTCCTCCCGCGTGGCCTCGGCGTGCGGCATCCCGCCGACCACGTCCGCACCCTCCGCCATCGCGGCGCGCAGGTAGTCCACGCTGGCCGGGTCGCGCACCAGCCCTAGCTGGGGGAAGGCAACGTACTGCACGTCCACCAGCCCCCGGAAGCGCTCCTTAGCCTCCAGAATTGGGTGCATCAGCTTCAGGCCGGAAACCGGGTCGATGTCGCCGTGGCTGCGCATCCAGCCCGTGCCGTTCAGGAGTGCCTGCTCAAGCGCCAGGCAAGCCCGGTCGAACAGCTCCCGGTGAGAGCGCTGCGCCTTGATGCGGGCGTTGGTCTCAATCGCTTCTTCGAGCGTGCCGGAGCGGTTGACGTGCTCGAACTGGTAGGCGCAGTCGAGGTGGTGGTGCGCGTCGATGAACGGCGGGGAGGCGAGCAGCCCGGCGGCGTCAAACTCGCGGTCGCCGCTGCCAGGGAAGCGCGGCTGGATGGCGGCGATCAGGCCATCACGGATCGCGATATCAACCGGGGGGGCGTGGCCTTCCACGCGGGCCTGGCGGAATACGAGGCTGGTACGTTCCTGGCTCATAGCGGCTCCATAGTGCGGCTGGCAGAAATGACAGGCGTCAACCCTCTTGGGCTTCGAGTGCAGCGAGGACAGCTTCCGCTGTCAGCGGCAGCCGCCGGATAGGCACGCCAATGGCGTCCGCTACCGCGTTGGCGATGGCAGGCGCGGTGGGCGTCAGCGAAGATTCCCCGATGCCTTTCACGCCGTAGGGCGCGTACGGCTCCGGGTACTCCAGCAGCCTGACCTGTATCTCCGGGATGTCCTGCACGGTCGGGATCAGATAGCTTTCCAGCGAGTTGTTGAGCGTCATCCCCTGCTCGGCGATCAGCTCCTCCGTCAGCGCGTAGCCGATGCCCATCGCCGCGCCACCCTCAACCTGGCCCAGCGCCCCATCCGGGTTGACAACTTGCCCGGCATCCTGCACGGCAACCAGCTCCTCGACGGTGACCTCGCCCGTCTCCACATCGACGAGCACCCTGGCGATCTGCGTGGCAAAGGTAAAGACGGCGTGCGCGTACGGGTAGCTGCCAGGGGGCATCTCCTCCGGGTACTCCATCGTGTAGAAGCCCTCGGCGTGCAGGCGGCGGTTCTGCCAGCCAGCCTGCGCGGCCAGGTCAGCGACGGTCAGGCTCAGCCGCTCGCCCTCGGCGTGGACGTATCCGCCGCGCAGCGAGAGTACCTCGCGCGGGAGGCCGGTCTCTGCCGCCGCCATGTCGAGCAGCGTGTCCCTGATAGGCCCGGCGGCGCTCAGCACGGCGTTGCCTGAGACAAACGTCGTGCGGCTGCCGACTGCCGCTCCGGCGCTGGGCGCAACGTGGGTATCCGGCCGGACGACCTGCACGGCGGCAAGCTCGATGCCCAGCGCCTCGGCGGCGATCTGGGCAAGCGCCGTGTGGGCGCCCTGCCCGATGTCGGCGGCGGCGGTACGCAGGATCGCCGTGCCATCAGCGGCCATATCGAGGCTTGCCCCGGCGAAGTCCGGCACGTTGCGGCCCAGCCCGACGGTGAAGATGATCGAAGCCATGCCCCAACCGCGCCGCAGGTGGGGCGCTGGCTGGCGCTCCATCTGTTCACGGACGCGCCAGCCGGACATCTCCGCCGCTTCGAGCAGACAGCCCTTCATCCCGCCTGCCTGGCGCAGCGTGACGCCGGTTGGCAGCCGGTCGCCCGTCTCGACGCCGTTGATCAGGCGCACCGCCAGCGGGTCGAGGCCCAGCTCGCGCGCCAGCGCGTCCATCTGAAGCTCGCAGGCAAACGCGACCTGCGGGATGCCAAAGCCGCGCATCGCCCCGCAGATCGGGTTGTTGGTGAACACGGTGAACGCCTCGATGCGGGCGTTGGGGACACGGTACGGCCCGTAAGCGGAGGCCGCAAGCACGCTCATCACCTCGGCCCCGGCGTTCAGGTAGGGGCCGGTATCGCCCACCGCCTCGACGTGAATGGCCGTAATACGCCCGTCACGCGCGGCCCCGGTGCGGTAGCGCACCTGCACCGGGTGGCGCTTGACGTGGGTGCGGATCGACTCCTCGCGCGTGCGCTCGATGAGCACGGGCCGCCCGGTGGCCTGTGCCAGCAGCGCGGCGTGTATCTGGACGTGCAGCTCATCCTTGCCGCCAAACGCCCCGCCGATGGCCGGGTAGACGACCCGCACGCGGCTTTCGGGCAGGCCCAGAGCGCGTGCGATCTGCATCCGGTCGCGGTGCGGCGACTGCCCCGGCGAGATGACGAGCAGCGTGCCGTCTGGCTCAACCTTTGCGATAGCGCACTCCGTCTCAAGGAAAGCGTGCTCGATGAGCGGCGTGTGGTAAGTGTGGTCGATGATGACCTCCGCCTCCCGGAAGCCCTGCTCGGCGTCGCCGCAGGCGATCACAAGATGCGAATGAACGTTCGGACGGTCGGGCCACACCTGCCGCGCGCCGGGCTGCATCGCTTCGAGCGGGTCGTAGATGCCCGGCTGTGGCTCGTAATCCACGCGGATCGCCTCCAGCGCAGCCAGCGCGCTGGCCTCGTCCTCTGCAGCGACGGCGGCCAACACGTCGCCCTGGTAGCGCACCGCATCCACGACAAGCAGCGGCTGGTCAGGCTCGGCGTACAGGTAGCTGTTCTCGCCGGGGATGTCTGCGTGGGTCAGCACGGTGAGCACGCCCGGCAGCGCGCGGGCGCGGCTCACGTCCAGCCTTACGATGCGCGCGCTGCTGTGCTGGCTGGTGAGCAGCTTACCAACCAGCATGCCGGGGAAGCTCAGGTCGCGGCAGTAGCGCGCTTTGCCGGTCACGATGTCACGGCTGCCGAGCGCGTTGGCCTTCCTGCCGACCACTTCCATCTCAGGCATGGCGCGCCTCCTTCCCGGCAAGCTCCTCCGCCGCTTTTTCGACGGCGTCCAGCGCAGCGCGATAACTCGTGCAGCGGCACAGGTTCCCTTCGAGGGCAGTCTTGATCTCCTCGCGCGTGGGGCCGGGGTTGGCGAGCAGCAGCGCGTAGCTTGCCATAAGCATACCGGGCGCGCAGAACCCGCACTGGAAAGCCCACTGGTCAGCAAAGGCGCGCTGGAGCGGGTGCAGATCGCCGCCCTGCGCCAGCCCCTCCAGCGTCACGATCTCGGCTCCGTCCGCTTGAGCGGCCATCACTAGGCAGGCGTTCACGGCCAGCCCGTCGAGCACGACGACGCACGTCCCGCAGTCGCCCTGGCCGCAGCCCTCTTTGACGCTCAGCAGCCCCAGGTCGTCGCGCAGCAGCGCGAGCAGCGTCTTGCAGGGCTCGGCTCTCACCGAGCGCGGCGCGCTGTTGACGGTCAGGTTGATGGTCATCTCGGCCATGTCATTCTGCTCCCTGCGCTGCCTGCCAGGCTGCTGTAAGCGCGCGGCGGGCCAGCACCTCGACCATGCGGCTGCGGTATCCGGCGCTGGCTCGCACGTCCGAGATGGGCGATGCCTCAGCGCGGGCCAGTTCGGCTGCCTCACCGATGAGCGAGACGGCTGGCCCATGACCCTGGAGGTGCGCCTCGGCCTGCAGCGCGTGCAGCGGCACGGGCGCAACCGACCCCAGCGCGAGGCGCGCCTCGCGGATGCGCCCGTCGGCGGCAAGCGTCAAGCGCGCGGCCACGCTGGCGACGGCAATCGCCATCGCCTGGCGCTTGCCGAGCTTGATAAACGCCGCGCCGGTGTTCTCAGGTGGGAGGGGGAGCCGCAGCGCGATCAGAATCTCGTCCGCTGCCAGCGCCGTCTGGCCGGGGCCGGTGAACAGTTCCGCGAGCGGCAGCGTGCGTTCAGCGCCCTGCTGGGCCAGCACAACCTCGGCGTCGTAGGCCAGCAGCGGCGGAGCAGCGTCGGCGGCAGGCGAGGCGTTAGCCAGGTTGCCGCCCAGCGTGCCCCGGTTGCGCACGGGCGGCCCACCGACCGTGCGGCAGGCCTCGGCCAGCGCGGGGAAGCCCTGCCGGATGAGCGGCGAGGCGGCAACAGCGGCGTGTGTCGCGCATGCGCCGATCTCAACACCGTCCGCTTCCTGGCGGATCGTGGCAAGCGGCAGCCGTCGCAGGTCGATCACCAGCGATGGCTGGATCGCCCCGCGCCGCAGTTGCGGCAGCAGGTCGGTGCCACCGGC
>JAANMT010003360.1_pt1 | contig 11516 bp, 9 predicted proteins | sample 7279711 | NCBI WGS metagenome assembly JAANMT01 (sample SAMN14094538, study PRJNA606508) | bioreactor metagenome | isolation source: A lab-scale SPAN reactor treating ammonium-rich wastewater day 1 | place: Ireland: Galway | collected 2017-01-16 | reverse complement strand
ATCGACCAGGGGCGCTTGGGGCCGGATGAACTCATGGGGCATGTCCACAGTGATGCCCTGTCATTTGAAGTGTCTTTTAAGCACCAGAGGGTATTGGTCAATCGTGGTGTGTATGAATACACATCAGGCCCCAGAAGGAACGAGGCGCGCTCGATCCGCTCCCACAATACCCCCTGTGTGGATGATTGTGAGCAGGCTGAAATCTGGAGCAGCTTCCGTGTGGGACAGCGCCGCCACCTCGATGAGCATTTTTTTATTGAAACCGGGGATGGATGGCGTGCGGGGGGGGGGTGGCGGACCCCCGGGGGAGTCTCGATTCAACGCTCCATCATCCTGACAGGGCAGGGAAGGCTCGAGGTCTGGGATTCCATCAAAGGGGAGGGATCTCACAGAATTTCGATTCCATTCCACTGGGGTCCTTCTCTCGAGGTGAGACTTTGTTCACAATCGCCTTTCACACAGGGGCTGGGCGCCTGCCGGGAATGGGAGATCCATGGACAGGATGTGAAATTTTATGGGAAAACTTACTCACACCCGCCTGGCGAACTGCTTGCGGAACCGACCACCTGGTGGCCCGGTTTTTACCGTGAGGAAAGAATCGAACGGTTGAAATTCCATCAAAATTCAGCCGATCTCCCTGTCCTGGTGTGGACCGTATTTTCACCCTTTCCGGAACTATTGGCGGAGACCGATGAAATCTGGAAAGACCAGGCACACAAACTCTTGAATGATCCCGCTCTCATGCGGAAATGATTGACATGAAATTTCCCCGCATCGCCTTTATTGATCTCGCCTTTAACTGGCCTCCGGTTGGTGGTTGCTGGGTGGATTTGAAAGAGATCATGTCCCGCCTGATGGCGCGGGGGTTTGAGGTGCGCCTGTTCACCCCGGTCTGGACCGACTACTACCCGAGAGGTGATATCCGTGAAGAACTGCCATTCCCGGTCCACAGGATTCATTTCAGCCGTTTCACTTTCAATGCCTGGCATCTCAGGCAGCGTTTCGGAAAGGCGGTGCGTGAATGGTCTCCGGATCTGGTCTTCCTTGGTGAAGGGTATCACCTCAAGCATCACCTGCTGGCACACTTTGCTCCGGATTTCCCGGTCTATGTCCGTTTTTATGCTTATGACACCCAGTGCCTGAATCTGCATTACTGGCTCTATGATCAGCACCGAATCTGTGATGGAGGTTTTCTGACTGACCCGGCCCGTTGCCACCGTTGCTGGCACCCGGGGGCCTCTTTTCCGAAGCGCCTGGCCAAAATTCTCCTGGGTTACCCGGATCGCCACCCTCAGCTGCATTTCACTCAGGAGTATGCCGCCGCGCTGGCCTTTACTCCCTGGTACCGGTTCATGCTGCCGGAGTGGCTCTGGCAGGCTGAGGCGCTCATTGTCTATAACGAGTTCACGGCGCAGTTCTATCGAAAGCATTCGAACCGGGTCCGGATCATTCCCTCGGGGGTCGATACCTCCCGTTTTCCTTGTGTCACTCCCACCGACCGGCGAAAAAAGATCATCCTGGTTCCGGGAAGAATCAATGATGAACTCAAAGGATTCTCCACAGTCCGGCAGGCGTGCCAGCGGCTTTATCAGATGGGCTATGACTTCGAGGTGCGCATCACCACCACATGTGAAATCCCCACCCATGATCCCTGGATCCACAACCTGGGCTGGGTTTCCCAGGATCGGGTTCCATCCCTGTACCAGGAAGCAGACATTGTCATTGTTCCCAGCATCTGGGTTGAACCCTTTGGCATTACCACACTTGAGGCCATGTCATCGGGTCTGCCGGTGGTCGGATCGAGAATCGGGGGGATTGCCGAGACCATTGTGCATGGACAGAGCGGCCTGCACTTTGAGCCTGGAAATTCCGAACAGCTCTGCGCCCTTTTAAGAGGGCTTCTTGAATCCAGCGATCTGCGCCACAGGCTGGGGGAAGAGGCCAGAAGAAGGGCGGTCGAACAGTATGACTGGGATCAGGTGGTGGATCGTCATTACATTCAGCCTTTCCTCCTGAAATTCGGCCAGCTGCAGCATGAGAAGCGGAAACGGGCCTGGGCCTGAGGATCGGGGTCAGTGCCCTGCCTGCCCGAAAAGGTCCAGCATCCAGTACTGCCGTTTCCTGAACAGCCTGCAGGACAACAACAGCAGCACAAAATAAACTGCCATCGAATACAGCATTGCCATCAGAAATTCCAGGACAGAAAGCGAATCTTCCATTTCCGTTTCCCGCAGCAGGAAAAAAAGAGGGAGGCTTAAAAGCCCAAAGACAATCAGGTTCACATAGCTCCACAGCCCCAGCAGACACCCGCGCTTATCCTGGCGAGCTCCGGAAACCGGCCTTCTTCCACTCGATTGAACCGGAAATGGAAAGATCAGTGACGATAGGTTAGCCCACCCGAACAGAACAAGCAGCACCGAAAAATTCAAAGGCAGGAGGAACACCAGTTTCTCAGGCACCATGAACAGGAATGCAGCCACGATAAGGATCAGCACATTCCAGATCATGGCGACACACCCGAACGCCAGATTCTTCCCAATCAGAAAACTCACTGGCCGAATGGGTGTGCTCAGCAGATGGGACAGAGCTTTCCCTTCGAACCCAAGTGAAAAATAGGCTACCTGGAATTCGACATACAGCAGAATCAACAGGCTTGGCAGGATGATCTCCGCCCCGCCTGAAAGGATGCGGCTCACATCACTCCCGCTGCGGATCAGCAGCATTCCAAAGGGCAGCAGAAACAGGAATGACTGCTGCAAGAGCAGGGTCTTCACCGCGGGTTCACGCTTCATCACCAGCAGTTCTTTGGAAAACATCCCCCAGATGGCGCCGACCCTCCTTCCGGGAAATGTGGCTTTCCTTTCGCCCGAAATTTCCCAGGTCAAATTTTTCTTCCCTGCCGGGCCTGTGCTCTGGAGTTCCCCATGCAGCACCCTGTCGAGCAGGCTGATCCCAACCGAGCCGAGGAAGCCTGTGAATGCCGCAAGAAGGAGAACCAGCAAAAAGGTCTCGATCACTGCCAGGCTTTCTCCCGTAATCAAGGTCGAATGCCAGAAAGGCGGAGTCCAGCTCACCCAGGCGGGTAGCTGATGACTGCCCAGACGATGGAGCAGGCTGCTGACATCCCCCTGGATTAATACCTGGAGTGCGATGAAGAGTCCGATTCCCGCCAGTGGAAGGAGGATGCGCAGCAGATCCTGAAACCGCCGCCCCTTCAGCATATTGAGAAACAGAAGGATCACCAGCTGGCGGACCTGCGCCACCTGCACCAGAAAAACGAGAAAGATCCCGCAATGAATCAAAGTGCGCAGGGCATCAGGGGATATCGAATGCAGGATGCTGAACAGGGCTGGCAGAAAAAACAGGAGAGGGGGTGAACAGAGCGCGGCCACGATCAGGACTGTGTAAAGCTGCCAGGCATGAAGTGGCAGCAATCCCGCCTTATCGACAGTTGAATAATCCTCTGAAAGTGAACCGAAAAAAGGCGAGAGAAAAGCATACATGAAATAAGCTGCCATCCCGAACTGGACCAGGGTCGCTGCAATCTCCGGGGGGAGTCCATCTTCGCCAATCGTCTGGCTGGCCAGGTAAGGCAGCACAATCCACCCAAACCCCGCCAGCAGTGCCATCAAGGCCCATTCCAATGCCCTGGCGAATCCCTGGGGGTTCCCCGCCCGCCAGGACTGGAGGAAATGGATCTGGAGGAGAAGGGCGATCTGTCTCAAGAGTCGATTTCCATTGGTGAAGTGGTTTTCTGCTGAAGTATCTTCTGGATCGTGCCGGTGACTGCCTCCACAGTAATATCCGTGAGGCAGGGGGGTGGCATTTGTTTGTACTGGCAGGTGCGGGCATAACAGGGCTGGCATTCCCTCGGGGCCTGAAGAACCACAGCCTCCGGAGAGTATGGGCCGGTGCGAACCGGATTGGCCGGTCCGAAAATCGCAACTACCGGAACTTTCATGGCCACCGCGATATGCATCGGGCCGGTATCTCCTGTGACGACCAGATCGAATGAGGGCATCAGGGCTGCCAGATCAAGCAGACGGCCTCGCGCAACAATGCTTCGCAGAGGAATCGTGACCCGCTCCAGTATCTGGCGCTCTTCCTCGTGATCATCGGGTCCACCGGTCAGAACCGGCGAAATTCCCTCCCGGGCCAGTGCATCCGCCAGAGCCGCGAACCGGTCCACTCCCCAGCGGTTCGCGGGTTTCCTCGCAGAAAAATTGAGGAGGACCCGGGGTGATTCTGGCGGCAGATCCAGCTCCGAAAGAATGGCAGCGGCACGCTGGCGGTTTGCGGGGGTGAGCGGGAGTGTAAAATCTCTGGTGAATTCTCCACGGTAACTCGCTGAATGGATCGAACACCCCAGTGTGGATATCAAGTCCAGGTGGCGGTCGACCGCATGGCGATCCATGCTGGGAAGAGGCACCGGGTCGGTATAAAGAAAGTGGGTCCGCTCCGGACTGGGGGAATACCCCAGGATCCGCTTCGCCCTGGCCCAGCGGCAGACTCGCAGGCTCTTCCAGAGTCCCTGAAAATCGATCGCCACATCCCAGGGGACCTGCTGCAGGCGGCTCTTCATCTCACGGCCAAGCTGCAGCTGCTCTTTCCAGCTGCCACGGCTGCGTTCGCGTGAAAGGATGTAGAGGTGGTCCAGCTCCGGCAGCCCCGAAAGCAGATCTTTGAAAGAATCCTCCACCACCCAACCCAGCCTGGCACCTGGAAAAGACTGCCTGAGTGCTCTGAGTGACGGAAGCACATGGAGGATATCTCCCAGTGAAGATAAGCGCACCAGCAGGATATTCATGCTTTTGAAAAAAAGGCCTGAGCATCGGCACGGTCCTGTTCGATCTGCCGAATCAGCGCCTCCGCATTCTCGAATTTCCTGGGATCACGAATTTTTCCCAGCAGTTCCAGCCGCACCCGCATCCCATACAGATCACCCTGGAAATCAAGCAGATGCGCTTCAAGAACAGGCTCTTCATTCTCAAAAAAAGTTTTGCGTGTCCCGAAAAAAAGCAGTCCAGGCCCGAGGGCTTCAGGCTCTTCCGAACTGTCATCCCAGGCCTGCACAGCATAGACGCCTTCCGGGACCAGTGGAGGAAGCACAGGCCGGATATTGGCGGTTGGAAAACCGAGCAGACGGCCCCGCTGGTCACCCTGAACGATCTCACCCGAAATTTCCGGAGGCCTCCCCAGAAGCCGTGCCGCAAGTGAGATATTGCCATCCAGCAGTGCCTTTCGGGTTCGTGTGCTGCTGACCTCATCATCTTCCACGAGATATGGAGGGACCACCTCGACTGTAAACCCAAACCTTCTCCCGAAATCCTGCAGGTGCTGGACACGCCCTTCCGCACGCCTGCCGAAGCAGTAATTGAAACCGACCACCACATGCCGCACTCCCAGGTGTCCTGAAAGGAAATCATGGGCAAACGCCTCTGAACGGGTTGATGCCCATTCCTGCGAAAAGGGAGGCGCCAGTATCTCTCGAATTCCGCATGCCTTCAGCAGCCGGATTCTTCGTTCCAGGGGGATCAGAAACAGGGGTGGTTGTGAGTGTGTTGAATTCAACACCGCACGCGGATGGTTGCTGAAGGTGAATACTGCCGGAACAAGCTGGAGGCGCTCCGCTGATTGGCATGTCCTCCTCAGAATTTCCTGATGGCCGAGGTGAACTCCATCGAACAGCCCGAGCGCAATCGCGGCAGGAGCCTCGAGCTTCAATCCCTCCCAGGGGGGCGGGGATGGGATGGATTGACTTGATGACAGGTGATCCATTCCCTAATCCAGCTTCTCCGTTCGGACGGACTGGATCTCTTCCATCACATCCCGGTAAAAATGGTCTGCATCAGCCTGGTGAACCAGCACTCCAGTCTCCAGCCTCTCCTTCTGGACCGCCGGGCAGCCGAAACAGGAAGCCCCGAAATGGTTGTAGAGCACCGCGGCAGTCTCTGGAAAGGCATCCAGCAGATCCTTGATGCGCATTGTTTCCAGCTGCTCACGGGTGATTCCTGTTCGGTCCATGGCCTTACTCTGAAGATGCACGACGGTGCCGGAGCTGGTCAATGGCCACTGCGAAAATGATGATGATTCCGATCACAATTTCCTGCACAGGGTTGGGCCATTCCATTTTCAAACAACCGCTTCTCAGCAGGGACATGATGAAGGCACCGATCAGGGATCCGAGCACAGATCCTTCTCCGCCGGCCAGGCTTCCGCCGCCGATCACTGCGGCGGCAATGATATCGAGTTCCTTCCCAACCGCAACAGTCGGATCCCCCAGGGTGAGCTGGCCGAAAATCAGAACCCCCGAAACACCGGTGAGTGCGCCGCACAAGGCATACAGGGACACCTTGAGCAGGGCGACCGGAACCCCGCACAGCCTGGCTGTCGATTCATTCGATCCCAGGGCAAATGTATATCTTCCAAAAACTGTGTAATTCAGAAGGAAACTGACACCCAGGGCCAGCAGGAACATGATCCACACAGCCGGTGGGAATGAGTAAAAAGGCCCTCCCCGGTCAAATTGCATCAGCCCGCTCAGCAGGCTGTCGGGTGGATTGACAGTGCGTTCACCTGCGGCGATTTTGGCGATTCCGCGTGCGATTCCCAGTGTTCCGAGTGTGGCGATGAATGGGACGATCCGCAGAGTGACCACCATCAGGCCATTCATAAAACCAGACAGTGCACCGGTCAGGATCCCCACCGGCACCGCCACCAGCAAAGACTCAGTGGCCTTGTAGGACAATGCTGTTGTGACACTCGACAGCGCAATAATCGATCCGACCGACAGATCGATTCCACCGCCAATGATGATCAGGGTCATCCCCAGAGCGCCGACCCCCACGATGACAGTCTGGACCAGGACCAGCTTGGTATTGTCCATCGAGAAAAACGATGCCGGCACGCCCAGCAGGAAAAAAATCAGGTAGATGATGGCCAGCCCGGCAAACTGGCCCAGGATCAGGGTTGGATTCCACCTGAGCAGTGCCTTCATCCCAAGGCTCCTCCGCTGATTCGGATTTCTGTGCTGTTATCTGCGACCGCGAAACGCATCACCTGCTCCTCTGTCCATTCCGGGACCGGGCGGAGCTCGGACAAGATGCCTTTGCGCATGACCGCCAGGCGGTCACACACACCGAATAACTCAGGAAGGTAGGAACTGACCATGACTACCGCTTTCCCCTGCGCAGCTGCTTCTCCGATCAGTCGGTATAAGTGGGCCTTCGAGGCGACATCGATTCCACGTGTCGGTTCATCGAGCAGGAGCAGGTCGGCATCATGGTGTAAAAGGCGGCCGAAGGCAACTTTCTGCTGGTTGCCCCCTGACAGGGCTCTCACCGGCTGGTCGGGCGAACGGCAGACAATGCCGAGCTTGCGGATCCACTCGCTGCAGGCCCGGTATCTCTTCCAGGGCAGAAAAATGCCCCGTTGGGTATAAGGCTTTAAGCGGGTCAGGCTGAGGTTCTCTCCAATCGAGAGCGAGATCGCCAGCCCTTCGTTCTTGCGGTCTTCCGAAACAAAACCCAGCCCGGCCTGCCAGCGTTTCCTGATCTCTCCACCATCCACCCAGAGTGCGGACAAAGGGGAAGAGTCCGCCAGGTTTTCCTTTGACTTCACCACCTGGACCAGCCCTTTTTTCAAAGGGTCAAGCCCGAATATCGTGCGCAGAAATTCAGAACGCCCCGCTCCGACCAGCCCGCCGATTCCGATAATCTCTCCCCTGCGAACTTCAAGTGAAACACCCCGAGGCAACCGCAGGCCCTCCAGGTTTTCGACCCGCAGGATCGTCTCACCAGGCTGGTGCGGAACCTTCGGGAAAAATTCATCGATATCCCGGCCGATCATGTGGTGGATGATTTCTGGAATAGTCAGTTCATTCAGGTTTCCTTCAGCAACCGAACGCCCATCGCGCAGGATGACAGCACGGTCGCCGATCTCCATCACCTCCTCGAGGAAATGGCTCACATACAGGATCGAAACTCCCTGTTCTTTGAGATCGCGGATGGCTTTGAACAGATTGCGGGTATCGAGTGCGGTGAGCGAACTGGTTGGTTCATCCATGATCAGGATGCGCGCTTCGCCTGCCAGTGCACGCGCAATCTCCACCAGCTGCCTCTCGGCGGGTGTGAGCCGGCGGACCTGTGTATTCAGATCGATATGCGGCTGGCCGATGCGCTCCAGGGCACGAGCCGCGATTTTCTTCTCATCACTCCTCTTCAGTATCCCAAAGAGGGTGCTGTCGCGTCCGAGAAGGATGTTTTCCAGAACTGTCAGGTGGGGAGCCAGGGACAGCTCCTGGTAAATCATCGCCACCCCCAGTTCCCGTGCACGCATGGGGGAGGATGGCAGGTAGGGTTCGCCATCGATTGTGAGTTCACCCTGATCGGCTGTGTGCGCGCCGGAAAGGATCTTGAGGAGAGTGCTTTTTCCGGCCCCATTCTCCCCTACCAGGGCCAGGGCCTCGCCTGGATAAAGGTCCAGGCTGATGGATTCAAGCGCCTGAGTGGATCCGAAGGATTTCGAAACCCCACGGATGCTCAATCTCGGCAGACCGCCTCGGGTCACTTTTTCGGCCCCGGGGGGTTGATGGAGGTGGCGGTTCTCTTCCAGGGTGTCTCCCAGATGGAGATCTTTCCTTCTTTGGAGATCTCCTCGAGAGTGTAAAAATACTCCTCATCCACCACCACAGTTCGATCCACATACTGGAATGACACCAGCCCCTTCCCACCGGAAAAGGCTTCCATCGGTTTGACAGGCTCTTTGGTGATCCGTATGTCGCTGCCGTTTTCAGAGCGGCGGTAAATATTGAAAGTCAGATCGGGTGCGGCATTCCATCGCAGGACCACCTGCCCGGGGGCAGGGTATTTTGATCCCGGCTTTCCTTCTTTTTTTGAATTCCAGAAACAGCCATTGAATCCGCCTGCGCTGATCATGCAGAGGAGGAGCACCGAAAAAATTTTCAGTCGGGCAGGCATGAAAGCCCGTATCGGGTTATTGGGCACGAGTCAGGAAAACCCCCGGTTCGCTGGTTTTTATCAGGTGTCGATCCTCATCGAGACACTCATTATCATGGATTCAGCCTTCAACATAGCTACAGATATTCATGATTGCGGCTTTTTTCCAACAGTCCAGCATACAATTCTGCAGAAAAGTCGGAAAGGGAACAGGCATCTTCGATTCACAGTTCCTGCCTCCTGCTTCTGGATTCCCAAGGCTATGGGAGAGGCGGAGGATCCATTGAATATCACATCGGGATGTGTCAGATTCGCATTTATGTATCCGGTGAGGATCTCTCCCGCCCGGTGTGACTTGCTTCCCTGGTTTGCATCCTGTGGCGAATGATGTGATGCAATCATGACCAAAGGAGGTGCATGATATGCACTTGAGAAGGTCGCTTCCCCACCCTCTGTCGCTCACTTTCACACTTGTCCTGCTGATAGTGCTTTCCGCCTGCACGCCTCAGGCTTCTGAGAATGATGGGCGAAAAAAAATAGGTGCCATTGTATTTCAGGAAGACCAGTATTTTCGCCTGGTCGAGTATGGCATGAGGGATGCAGCCAGGGAGATGAATGTCAACCTGATGGTGAACAACAGCTTTGGTGCGATGGACAAAGAGATCGCGTTGATCGATACCTACATCGCCAGCCGGGTCGATGCGATTGTCGTTGCGCCTCTCAGCGCGCAAAGTTCGATAGCGGCGCTGCGCCGTGCGCATGAGGGCGGCATTCCAGTCATTACCTACGACAGCTACCTCGATGCTGATTTCGATGCCAGCAACATTCGGAGCGACCAGGTTCAATTGGGCCATCTGACTGGCCAGGCAGCAGTCAAGTTTATTGTTGAGAAACTGGGCGGCAAAGCCAAAGTCGGGCTTGTGGAGTATGTTTCTCTGGCTCCGGAACCAGCCAGCCAGCGTGTTAAAGGATTCAAGGATCAGATTACGACACTTCCAGGGGTTGAGATCGTGACAGAACAGGATGCCTGGCTGGCTCCAGAGGCGACTGTGCTTGTGGAAAATATGCTGACTGCCCATCCGGAGATCAATCTCATCTGGGCTGCGAATGAAGGCGGGACCGTTGGTGCAGTCAATGCAGTCACTGGAAAGAACCGGGCCGGTGAAGTCTTCGTTTTCGGAACAGATATGAGTGAACAGATCGGCACATTTCTTCTGGCGGAAAAGCCGGTGCTGCAGGCGGTTACCGGCCAGAAGCCTTTCGATATCGGCAGGCAGTCAGTCCTGGCGGCTGTCAATGTGATCGACAGAAAGCCGGTTGAAAAGAAAGTCGCAATGCCGGGGGTCCTGTTTTCAACCGAAAAACCCCAGGAAGTCCGCGACTACATGTCCTTCCTTGAGAAAGTGGCCCGGTAGGCAGCCATGGCGGCGGAGCCAAACCTTGAAGTGATCGAGGTTCGCAAGACCTATCCGGGAACTGTAGCTCTGAAAGGTGTTTCTCTGTCGTTTGCAAAGGGGGAGGTTCATGCGCTCATCGGTAAAAATGGAGCGGGGAAGAGCACCCTGGTCAAAATAATATCCGGCGCTGTTCAACCTGATTCCGGAAGCATCCAGTTGCGGGGCAGTCCCATTGAATTGAAATCACCCCGGGATGCCGGCAGAAACGGGATTGCTACAGTATACCAGGAACTCAGCCTGATCCCGGATCTCAGTGTCGCCCATAATATGCTCCTGGCCGATCTTCCTTCACGGCTGCGTGGTTTTATCATCGACTGGAAGCGCGTTTATGATCGTGCTGCAGAGCTGCTAAATTCTCTCGATATCAGCCTGGATGTCAAACAGCCGGTCCGAAAACTCGGTGTCGCATCCCGGCAGATGGTGGAAATTGCGAAAGCAATGGCGGCTTCACCAAGTGTGCTTCTGCTGGATGAACCGACATCCGCCCTGGCACGCCAGGAAACGGAAACTCTGTTCCGGGTCATAAGAACCCTGTCAGAAAAAGGTGTCTCGATCATTTATATTTCCCACCGGCTTCAGGAACTGCGTCAGATTGCGCAGAAGGTTTCTGTTCTGCGCGATGGGGAGCTGATCGGAACCATTCGGATTGATGACGCCAGCCCAAATGCAGTCGCGGAAATGATGTTCGGAGAAGCCTGCCATGGTGGAATCAGGAATCCTGCAGCGGTGCATGAGGAACCCCGCATGGAGGTCCATGGGCTGAGCCGGTCAGGTCGATTCAACGACATCAGTTTTACACTGATGAAGGGGGAGATCCTCGGCATTGCCGGGCTTCTCGGTTCAGGGCGCACCGAGCTGCTGCGCGCCATCAGCGGTGCCGATCCATTCGATTCAGGGCAGATTCGGATCGATGGAATCCAGGTTGATAACATCTCAGTCAGGAAAATGAAGCAATTGGGTGTCGGGTTGCTTCCTGAAAACAGGCAGGAAGAAGGGCTGGTATTGCCTCTGAGCACCTGCGACAATGCGGTTCTGGCAAGCATGAAAAGGCATTCCTGGCATGGGATTCTGTCACAACAGCGGAGGATGTCGGTGGTGCAGG
>JAANMT010003355.1_pt1 | contig 11527 bp, 9 predicted proteins | sample 7279711 | NCBI WGS metagenome assembly JAANMT01 (sample SAMN14094538, study PRJNA606508) | bioreactor metagenome | isolation source: A lab-scale SPAN reactor treating ammonium-rich wastewater day 1 | place: Ireland: Galway | collected 2017-01-16 | reverse complement strand
CGTTGATGCGATAATCCTTGGGCCGATGCCAGACGCGCGCCGCACTCAACAAACCTATCGTTGCGAGCGCTGGCGCGCCCTCTCCGCCGGAATTCTGGAAACTGCGGGCACGACCTTCCTGCTGCTCATTGCGGTGCGCCACTATGAAGCCGGGCCCTTCGCCAAGGCCCTCGTGGCCGCGGGTGGCAGCCTGGGGTTGATGCTCGCACCCTGGGTGGTGACCCGCGTGGCGGCGCTGGGCTGGCCGACGGCGCAGGCTTCGGCGCGGTTGGCCGTGGTGGGCGCGGGTTGTTTTCTCATCATGGCATTGGTGCCGGTGTTGCCGGTGTTCGTGATCGGCGCGGTGCTGGCCATGACGACTTCCTCGGCGGTGATTCCGTTGCTGACGCAAATCTACCAGGAGAATTATCCCGAACGGCAGCGCGGCAAGTTGTTCTCCCGCGCGTTCATCATCCGGATCGCCACGGCGGCGCTCTTCAGCGAGCTTGCCGGGCGCGCGTTGTCGAACCGGATTGGATATTTTCCCTGGCTGCTGGCGGTGTTCGCCGGGGCGTTTGCCTTTGCCGCGCTGACGCTGGGGCGCATCCCCTCGCGCCCGCTCACGACGCTGGCGGGTACGCATCCGTTCCGTTCGTTGCGCTACGCGCGGGACGACCGGCTGTTCCGGCAGACGCTCATCTCGTGGATGTTCCTGGGGTTTGCGACGTTGATGATGCTGCCGTTGCGCGTCGAATATCTCGCCAACGAGAAACACGGCGTGCTGCTGGACGGAAAGCCGTTGACGGCCGCCACCATTGCGTTGCTCACCGGCGTGATTCCCAATCTTGCGCGGCTGGTGCTCAATCCGCTGTGGGGCTGGCTGTTTGACCGAATGAATTTTTTCGTGCTGCGCATCACCCTCAACATCGGCTTCGCGCTGGGCGCGTTGTCCTTTTTCGTCGGCGGCAGCCTGCCCTGGCTGGTGCTGGGCGCGGTTTTATTCGGGATCGCCAACGCGGGGGCCGACTTGGCCTGGAGCTTGTGGGTGACCAAGTTTGCGCCGCCGGAGCGGGTGGCGGATTACATGAGTGCACACACGTTCTTCACGGGCCTGCGCGGCCTGTTCGCACCGCTGGTGGCGTTTTACGTCCTGGCGGAACTGCCACTGCATTTCGCGGGCTGGATTTGCGCGGGGTTGATTTTGGTTGGCACCGGATTTCTCATCCCCGAAATCAAACACGGTCGTCGCGCCCGACCGGCCAGCGCCTTGGTGGAGGAGGTTTCCGAGTAACGGCAATGGACAGCACTTCACCGGTCGCCACCGGCGGCGCTCACTTCCAATAGAAGCTGAGAATTTGCACGTCGCGGGGGCTGTTGCGACCAAGGATGGCGAAGAACTGGCGTTTGTAGCTGCCGATTTCCACGTCCACCTGCACCTCGAACGTCCGGCTGCGCACGTCGCACATTCGCTGGAGTTCCGGGATGATCTGCGGGTTCATGCCGGGGACGTTGATGAGTTCCCCGGGATTGCTGAAGGGCGTGTCATCTTCGGTGCCGTCCACCCCGTCCGGTCCTGAACGCAAGCGGATGATTTCCGAGGCGATGTTTTCATCTACAAAGGGGATTAGTTGCAGCGTCATCAAGGAGGCGGTGTTGAGGTTGATGCGTCCGGTGGAAAGCGGCGTGAACAAGTCCACCAAGCCGACGGGATGCGCCAGGGCCGAACCTGGACGAACAAAGCCAAACTGGTTTTGAAAGGCGGATTGGGAGTGACTGGCCGCGCTGGGGCCCCAATATATCTCCGGCGTCACGCCGCGTACCAACAGCAGTTCGGACAGATCGTCAATCGGCAGGTTCTTGGCGAAATACGGCGGGTCCAGGGTTTCGTAGTAATGGCTCTCGGCGCCGCCAATTCGCTCCAGATCGTCGGCGTCCGTCCAGTCCAGAATCGCGTTGGCGATGGCGGTAAAATCGCCGGCATCCACCCCGATGAGCCGGAGAGCTTGCTCGAAGACGCGTTCCCGCAGTTGGTCGGGGCCGGCGTTGATGTTCCATTTCCGTTCGAGGTCCACGATCTTCACGGAGAACCGGCCATTGCCCAGCTCGTAGTTATCGAGTGAGATGAACGCGAGCGGACTGTTGGTGGCAAACATACTGCCCGGCCCGCCGGCCCAGACTTGATTGAGCGCATCATACGGTTCCTGAGTGACCGCCATTTGCTGCGCGAGAACGTAGCGGGCCAGTTCCACGCCCGACAATCCAAGCCAGGTCATTTCCGTATCCGATCCCGCGTTCTGCGCCAGTTTGGTTTCCACCTTCATGGAGTACGCGAAGCCGGCCGCCAGAATGGCGAGCACCGTGATGCAGATCATCACAATGATCAGCGCAATGCCGGAGGGACGGCGGTGGTGGCCAACGGGTTTCATGGCGCGGGCACAATCGGCGTGGGCGTGACCGGCGGCGGCACGCCGGGCGCTCCCGGTTGCCCCGGAGGACCTGGCATCTGCCAAGTGACGGGAACCGTGATGGAAGGCAGGGCCACAATCCGGGTGACCTCCTCGCGGGTCTGGGAATAACGCTGGCGCTGACTTGGATTCTGAAACTGCACGGTGACTTTGACGAGCCTGGGTAGCTGGTTGGTTTGTTTCCAGTCATCCACCCAGTCGTTCAGGCGCGTGTCCCAAAAGCCAAACTCCATCCCGCTCACCCCCTTGGCGAGCACCAACGGATACCGCGTCTCATCTTCGTCCAGGTCCATGAGGATGGGGTTCTGGCGCACCACCAGCTCGCGGGTCGAGTCGGGACCGCTGACCAGGGTGAACGTCACCCGCCGCACGTCGAGGCCGTGGAACTTGCCGCTGCGGGGAAAGGAATCGGGCAGGCGCGCCACGAAACTGAGGAGCGCGTCGTCACCGTTCTCGGCATAAAAACCGTAACTCTGCGGGTCGGCGGCAAAGGAGCGAGTGGCGGTGAGCGCGTCCTCGATCGCGCGGATGGCCATGCGCTCGCGTTGCACCTGCGCCGCAGCGGCCAGGCCGATCTTCGAGGATTTCAAAATCAGGGTCCAGGTGGCGTAGATGGCGATCAGCACCAGGCCCAGAATGGCCATGGCCATCATGATTTCAATGAGCGTGAAGGCGGCGGAGCGGCGCGCAGGGTGGTTCCGGCTCATCGCATCAACCCTCCGCTCAAGCTGCCGCCGGTGGATTCGGGACGGAACAGCAGGATGCTCATCTTGGATTCCACCGGTCCGCTGCCGGAGCCGTGCTGCACGATGATGTCCACTTGAAACAAGCCGTTGGTGGCCACTTCGTAGGTGTCCCGGGTCCAGTGGTGATCGGGATACATGTCGCCGAAATCGCCGGATTCCAAACCTTCGGTGAGCTTGTTGGTGATCGAGAGTTCGGCTGCCACCAAGCCGGCGTCCACACTCTTCTTGTTTTGCAGGCCGCGCGCGTTCTTGAGGACGGTGGACATCAGGCCGAGAATCGCAAACACCGCCATGAAAAAGATCGCCAGCGCCACCATCACCTCCACCAACGAGAACGCCGCCCGGCGCCGCGGCGGAGGCGTTGCGGGTCGCACGGCGGGCGGAAGTTCCGCGGCCAAATCGTGTCTCAATCTCACTATCGGAGGAGGTTATGCGGGTTGGTTTCCACGCGGGTCAAACCGGTGGTGACCTCCAGCGTGATGGCCCGCCATTCATTCTTGCTCGAACGCAGAATCAACGTCATTTCATCGCACATGCCATTCGGGAAGAAACGCACGCGAACAAAGTCCGATTCGCGGTATTCCTGCAAATTCACATCCAGCATTTCGATGGCGATGTCCCCGGCAAAAGTGCCGGACTGTCCGCTCTTGGCCGCGGGCTGCGGTTGGGTAATCAGGAGCAAGCTGTCTTCGACGGTTGGGGGGGCGCCACCGACTTGAAACCGCCCTTCCAGCGGGTAAAAGACCACGTCCACCGGCGAGCCGCGGAAGATCGCCTGCGCCCGGGCGTGACTGAGAACTTCCAACACATCGCTCACCGCCTGGCGCATGCCTTCCTTGTGCCAGATGCGGTAAATGGACGGAATGCCCGTGGCCAGGATCAGCCCCATGATGGCCACCACCACCATGATTTCGATGAGAGTGAAGGCGTGCGAACGGCGTACCCGGCACCGCGGACATGGCTGCCGGGTTGTTGGGCGGATCGCCTTCGCCGACTCTGGACGCGGGGCCATCATCGGGTCATGGAGCCGCCGACGTTGGAGATCAACGAGAACATGGCGGACAGCACGCTCAACAACAGGAAGCCGACCCCCAACGCCATGGCCACGATGAGCACCGGCTCGATCATGTTGGTCATCACCCGCAGGGCGATGCTGAGTTCGTTCTCGTAAGTGTCGGCCACGTTTTTGAGCGCGCCTGGCACATCGCCGGTTTCCTCGCCAATCTTGACCAGGTCCACCATGAGTTGGGGGAAGATTTTGCTTTGGGCGAGCGGTTGCGCGAGGGTTTTGCCGTCGGTGACCGCGTCCCGGGTTTTGGAAATAGCTTCCTTGATGACGCGGTTGGGCAGGACTTGTTCAGTGATCTTGAGTGCCGTGAGCACGGGCACGCCATTCTCCAGCAGGGTGGAAAGGGTGCGCGCGAACTGGCCGTAAAGATTGAGCTTCATCACCTTGCCGAACACGGGGGCGTTCATTTTCCATTCGTCAATCTTGCGTTTGCCCGCCTCCGTGGCCTGGAAGCGTTTGAAGAGAATGAACCCGGCCACGATCATCAGCACGATCAGCCACCAGTAACCGGTGAAGAGGTCGCTGACCTGCACCAACAACTGCGTGGTCATCGGCAGTTGCATCTCCATGTTCTCGAACATGCTCATGAATTTCGGGAGCATGTAGGTCATGAAGAAAATGATGATCCCAATGCCCACCGCTGCGACGAACGCGGGATAAACCAGCGCGGAAGTGAATTTGGACTGCACCTCCGCGAACCGCTCGAAATGATCCGCCATGCGCCGCAAGACCTCCACCAGCGAGCCGGACTGCTCGCCGGCTTTCACCATGTTCACGTAGAGTTCCGAGAAGATCAGCGGTTGCCGGGCCATCGCGTCAGACAAGCTCTTGCCTTCCATGACCTCCTGCTTGAGCTGGCGGCTGACTTCGGAGGAAATGCCCTTGGACTCCAGATGCGTCATGCTGTTGAGCGCCACGGTCAGCGGCATGCCGGCTTGCAGGAGGTTGGCGAGTTGCTGGGTGAAGGTGGCCAGCTCCTGCAACTTGGGTTTGCGCTTGCGAAGAAACGCCTGGCGCAGCGTCGGCGGCAACATGGCCGCAAAGGCCTCCTTACGGTTGGCGGGTTGTTTGTCTGCGGTGACGGCCGCCGCGCCCCCCTTGGCCGCTTCCACGGCCACCGGAAACAAACCCAGTCGCTCGATCTGCATCAAAGCCGCCGCGCGGTCGGTTACTTCCAGGACACCCTGAACCACCTCACCGCTCCGCCGCCGTGCTCGATACGAGAATTGTGCCATAGCCTAAGTATTCAAAACCAGTTTCCCGGAAAAGTTTCAAGCTTCACCCCTGCGCCTTGCCCTCACCCTGCGCACCCGGAGAGCGCGTTGGTTCGTTCAGACTGCCCCGCCGATACCCCTGCAAATCCAGCGTCACATGGGCGTAGCCAAGCTGCTTCAAAGACTCCGCAACGCGGGCCGACAAGCCATTTGCCAACAATCGCGGCAACTCCGTCGCGCCGAGTTCAATCCGGGCGAGGTGCTGAGGCAATGCGGATTTCGGATTCTGGATTTCGGACTTCAATTCATGATGTCTTACCCGCACATCGTAAAAACCCGAGTCCTTGAGAACGTTCTCCGCCGCTTCGATCATGCGCAACTTCTCCTCCGTGACGGGTTCGCCGTACGGGATGCGTGAACTGAGGCAAGCCATCTGCGGCTTGTCCGCCGTGGGCAAACCAAGTTGCGCGGAGAGTTCGCGAATCTCCGCTTTCGTCAACCCGGCTTCCTTCAGCGGCGCCCGCACCTGAAATTCCTTCGCCGCCTGCGCGCCGGGCCGGAAATCGCCCACGTCGCTGGCGTTCTCGCCGTAGGCAATCACCGCGAACCCCTCCGCCCGGGCCAGCGGCGCCAATTCCTCGAACAATTCGTGCTTGCAGAAATAACAGCGGTTGGCCGGATTCGCCAGATAGTCCGGGTTGGCGAATTCCGCCGTATGAACCACGCGCACGGGGAAATTAAACTCACGGGCCACGGCGAGAGCGTCCTCCAGTTCCCGGCGCGGCAGGCTTGGCGAATCGGCAATCGCCGCCAGTGCTCGGGCGCCCAATACCTCGTGCGCCACCTGCGCCAGAAATACCGAATCCACCCCGCCGGAATACGCGACGAGGCACGACCCGTAGGAGCGCAACAAAGCGCGAAGTTGATCTAATTTGTCTGACGGCACCACCGCAGGATGGCATCTCCGGCGCAACTTGTCGAGCGCGCGCGCCGGCCGATCAGCAAGTCCATTTCGCGTATGCTTCCGCTCCTACTGAATCTGGAGAGAAGTCAAAACCGTCCCGCATCGGGGATTACCACTCACGGGCACATAATGGAAACTGCGATTCGAGGAATTTTCCCTCGGCCACAGTCTCGCCGCTGCCCGGCGCAATTTACCGGCGGCCTCCCGGCGCAATCCACCGACAATAATTCGCAACCGACCGGGAGCAGACCCGTCGGCGACGCGCTAGGATTGCGGCCACGAAAAACAGTACCGCCAAAGCAGGAGGGAAGACAGCACTGGGGTTCACACTGATTGAGCTTCTCGTCGTGATCGCGCTCATTCAAGCAGCCCGACGGCCCGGAGTTGCTCATCAGCGCCGCGACGGGTGAAAGGTTCGAACGCGGCCATTATGAAAAACTGGGGCCGCCCGGCGCGGATGGTCAGCGCCACCCGAGCTTCGACTTCGGAAGATTCATGCTGGACCTGCACACGGGAAGAATTGTTGGCCAGGCCGGACGTTACGCAGTTACCACCGCCAGTTGTGCCTTGCTGCTATTGACCCTAACAGGAGTGTTCGTTTGGTTGAGATCGAAGTTGCGGCGGCGAAACATGCCGGTCCCCCATGCCACGATCAGATTTCGTGGCATCCAAGCCAGCCGCGGCCGCATCTCACTCGACGATCTCGAGCTTCACCAGCGCCAGACCGGCTTGGACCATCTGTAATTGCTTCGCGGCGGCCAGCGACAAGTCAATCACGCGCCCGTTGATGAACGGTCCGCGGTCGGTGATTCGCACCGTCACGGAGCGGCTGTTTTCCAAGTGCGTCACCTTTACGCGCGTTCCAAACTCAAGAGTCGGGTGCGCGGCCGTGAGCGCATGCATGTCAAAGAGTTCACCGCTGGCGGTTTGCTTCCCGTGGTATTTGTGGGCGTAGTAGGAGGCCACGCCAGTTTCTGATTTGGATTGCGATTGCCTGGTCTTCTCACGCGACAGACTTTCGAGCTGCGCAGATTCGCTCGCGGTGGCAACCAACGCTACCAACAGAACCGCGATCACCCGCACGCCTGTGCGCGCGCCGCAGATAAAAACCAGTTGTGTCATAACCAGCAGGCCGAAAGTTCATCTCCGGCAACTGCTGGTCGCCCGTCAGCAGTCGTCAGTCCAATCCGCCGGAATGTGATTCTCGCAGAAACTTGCAGCCGCCGGTCGCGCGACTGACTGGAAAAAGGACACGCGTGCCCCGTGATGGTACCGCAGGACGGAAGTCGCGAGGACACATTTGTCCGCGTGAATCATTCGATGGGAATCTGGGGAGGAGATTTAGAAGGCCAGCGGCCGTGTTCTGCTACGGTTGAATCAGCACGTGCCACTTGGGACGCCGCCAGCTCTTGCGGAACTCGGCCAGCGAAGACTCCACGGCTGTGCGCTGCCGCTCCTGGCCATCCAGAAAAATCACCAGATCAAACTGCTGCTTTGGCGTGCCCCACTGCGCATCGAACTCCTTGGCGATTTCGTTGGCCGGAGTCACCAGACGGCCCAGCATCTCGACCAGGGGAAATGTGAGCCCGCGGAAATTCGCCGCCGGTTCGTATGCTCTGTAAACCAGTTCGGTGCAGACCAATTCGGAATCCGTCGCGAAGTCGAAGTTGAAATCATACGGCCGACCGGCGTAATGGAACGCGCGCAGGAGTGCCTGCGCCTTCTCGGCCTTGGCCAACTTGGGACGCAGCACCGCCAGCGAATCGCAATCCGCCGAATGTTCCAGCGTGGTGAACGACACGCCTTCGCTAATGGCCTCAATAACGCGCACGGCGTGGTTTTCTTCCTGAGGCTGGAGGCTGGTTTCGTAGGCCTGCGGATAACGAGCTTGCAGCAAAACCTCCAAATCGCCGCTGGCTTCGCCCTGTTGTTTCACCCACGCCTGGGCGTCGGCGTCGGCGAAGAAAGCACGCCGCTCTTCAGGGGTGCCGAGATAAAGCGCCGCGTGTGACCAGAAGCCTGGCAGACCGATGTTCGACATGTACCATTCGCGACGCTCCAGCAAGATGTCACCCGGCAAAAGCCGCGGCTGAAGTTGCTTAATCTGCGCCTGAGTGATCAACGAGCGGCCCGGGCGATAGACCTTTGTGTCGCCCATCCACTCAGATACGCCTGCCTGAATCGGCAGCCAGGCGGATTGCGCGCTGTTTTGCACCACCTTCAACGCATTCTTCGCCGTCAGCAATTCGCCGCGCCCTTGGCCAACGCCCCAGATGAAATCAGCGTCCGAACGGAGGGCGTTCCTCAATGCTGACTGCCGCCCACCCGTAAATGTTTTCATCAACACCTCGCGCGCGGCGAAGTCCGTGGCGATGGCCACGTTCAGGTATTTGAATTTGAGTTTGGCGTACGTGCCCGCGGGCAAACCCAGTTCCGGCACGGGATCGTTGAGCACCTTGTCCAGTTCGGGGTTACGCTCACAATGCTCGACGAATTCCATCGCCGCGCGATACTTCGCCAGCATCGCCGCGTAACCGATGAGGAACGAATCCTCCTTCGCCGCGCCTCTGAGCCGATAAAATTGCGCGTGGTATTGCTCCACCGAATCCAGCGCGACGATGTAATCGAGAAACCGCTGCCAAGTGCTCCAGACAATCTCCTTTTCCTCGCGCCGCAACAGCCTCGACTCCTTCGGTTGTTCGGCTGGAAAAATGTCCGGGCGCGTTTCGACGTAACTGATCACCGAGCGCAATCCTCGACGGTGCTGATCAACAGAGCGAGCATCGCCTTGCAAGCGTGCTTCGAGTTCGGCTTTGGGTAGTTTGTGAACCGGTTTCATCTCCGCAGCCCAGCAAGAGGCGGTGGCCAAAAGTGGCAACGCAACGATCAGAATCTTCATCCTGTTATCCGAGCAGCGTCCTTGGGAAAACGCGAGATGGCAAGTCCGCTTTAGCTTAAGAGAATCATTCCCGCTTCTACCCGCCTGCGTCCGCTGGCATGGAAGCAAAGCCTCACCGCCATGTCGGTTTGCGTCATTGAGCGTGCGATGAACGTGACACCAGGCATACCCCACCTGCCGCAATTCCTCCTTGCCTTTTGGCATGAGTCGTCTTACGAACAGGTAAGTAGTTGGTCAGGTAACTCGGGAAAATGGGAAGGGCAGATGTATGGGTTCGGCAACACAGGCGTTCCAACAAACATCTCCACTTAGAACAATCCGGGAGGGCATCATGAAATCACTCAGACGGATGGTGCGGCTGGCGGCCTTGGCCCTCGTCCTGGCGCTGGGCGCATCGCAGACGCCCGCGCAAAGCTTCTACTCACTGCAACACACGAACTGGCCGCCGCTGCCGTTCCTGCCGTTCGCCGTAACGGTGTACGATTTTGGCGACGGCATCTTCGCCTATGATGATCTGGCCGTGGATTACGACCAGTTGCGGGCGGCCCGGCGGCAGGCGTTGTTGGGCGATGAAAGCGGCCCGCCCTGGCCCGAGGAAGGCGAAGGCGGGGAAGGTGGTGGGGGCGGCCCCCAAGCCTGCAATTACTCCTCCAACGACCTGTGGGTTGAAATTCTGGAAGTGACCAACCGCACGGTGACGTTGATCATCCACGCGCCGGATACCAATGCCTACGATCTTTACCGGACGTTTGAGTTGATTGGCGATTACGCCACCAATTCGGTGTGGCGGTGGGTGGGCAAAGGCACCAACGGGCAGAGCCTGAGCTTCTTCAACGTGCGTTGCCGGCACGCGTTCTACATGCTAGGCTCCGGCGTGGACAGCGACAGTGACGGTTTAACCGATGCTTTCGAGGTGCTTTCGAGCAAGACTTCGCCCGGGACGAACCACACCCACAGCGCAGAGTTGACCGATTTGGAGTGGTGGCTGCGGTCCAACATTCTGGTGAATGATCCGGAGCAGGATTGCGGGAACGAACAGAACAGCCAGTTTGAGACGACGGTTGCCGTGCTGGGCAGTAATGTGATTGTAGCTTGGGTGGACTCCAATCAGGGGCTTTACGCGCTTGGACAAAGTCCGTTGTTGACAAACCGGACACCTCGGTTCGTGGGTTATGCGGTTTCGCGGGACGGAGGTGTGACTTTTCAAGACATGGGCGTTCCGCCTCTCGCTCGGGCAGGTGATCCAATCAATGATGACGGTGACGCTGGGGACCCGGTGCTGGCGGTGGATCAAGCTTCGGCCGTTGTTTATCTGGCGGGCACATCACCCCGCAACAACGGCTCGAACGGAATCCCGGTTTGGAAATCTACGGATGGGGGCGTGAGTTTTGCCAGTCCTGTCATCGCACTGGAGGGAACAGAAATCTACTTTACGGACAAGCCGTGGATAACGGTGGACAACGCCTCTGGCTCCGGCCAGCACGATGTTTACGTTGCCTGCATGTCGGCCTTTTATCCAGGCAAGCTTGTGCTCACTGTGGCGACCAACGGGAACTTCGGCCAATGGAACGGGCCAACTGTCATGAGGGAATTCGGCGTCGAGAACGTGACTGGATTGCAGTCCCCGATTGTGCTCCCAGGCCCGGACCATGTCGCCTATTCCTTCTGGATTGAACGAACCGGCTCCGCACCTGGAACAAACTGGCTCAAGATGCGCAAGGTGGAGAATCGTGGGACGACATTGGGTGAGGTGCGAGTCGTTCGCCAACTGGTGAGCACGGACTCGATCTCCGGCAACCTCGCATTGAAGCGCAGCAACACGGCTGCGAGCGACGATACCTTTCGTGCGTTCCCGTTCCCCGTGCCCGCCCTCAATCCGGCTACGAACAAACTGGGGCACTTGTATGTGGCGTATGCCGATCGCGGCACGAATGCAAATGACAAGGCAGACGTTTTCTTCACGCGCTCCCCGGACGGCGGCACCAACTGGGCAAGCCCGCTGCGCGTCAATACCGACACAACCACCAACGACCAATGGATGCCGGTGCTTTGCGTGAAGCCGGATGGAACACAACTACTCCTTGCGTGGTATTGAGCACTGACTTGAAAATCGAGTCCTGTAGCGGATGATTTTATCTTGGTTGATGAGGGAGGCGGGCTGAACTCCCTTGGTTTTTCTGCAAAGATCATC
>JAANMT010003349.1_pt1 | contig 11547 bp, 14 predicted proteins | sample 7279711 | NCBI WGS metagenome assembly JAANMT01 (sample SAMN14094538, study PRJNA606508) | bioreactor metagenome | isolation source: A lab-scale SPAN reactor treating ammonium-rich wastewater day 1 | place: Ireland: Galway | collected 2017-01-16 | reverse complement strand
CGACGCCCAGCTCTATCTTCAGCCCGCGATCCCTTCTTGCAAAGGTCGAGCGCTGTGGGTTGGTGAGCGTGCCGTAGTGCTCGACTGCAGCGAACGAAGACCCATTTTTGTGTACTGTCTCAGTGGACCCCGCAGTGCAGCGGCAGCAGAAAAGCTGAAAGAAATGGGTTACAGCGAAATCTATGAAATGAAAAGAGGAATGATGGACTGGCGCAGCAAAAACCTGCCGGAGTTAAAATCCGCAGCAGCTACGCAAGGCATGAGCCTGCAGCAGTATAATGAGGAGCTGAAAAGCGACCGCCTCGTTCTGGTTGATTTTTATGCAGACTGGTGCGCGCCGTGTAAAAAGATGGAACCTTACCTCAGCAAAATCGCTGCAGAAATGCCCGAAAAAGTAAAAATTGTGAGGGTGAATGCCGACGATAATACCGAACTGTGCAAAGCGATGAATGTTTCTGCGCTGCCGGTTCTTAAATTATATAAAAACAACGAAATCATTTGGGAGAGCCTGGGCTTTGTAGAAGAAGCCGAAGTGCGTAAACAGCTCCTGAAATAACACATAAACACTACCTTAAAATGGAGAAAATTAAAATATGGTTCAGGAAAAACTGGAGCACCCTAATACTTTTTGCCTTCTTTGTCCTGCTGCTGGTTAGTCCCGACGCGAAAGCCTGGTTCATGCGCCAGATTATTTCTACAGGAATTATGAATTCCAGCGTGGAAAAGAAAACTGAAAAGGAGACCGAAGCCGGCGATACTAACACCTTTACTGAAAATTTTACCGTGGCAGACCAGTCCGGTAACACCATCAGTACTGCAGACCTGAAAGGGAAAGTGGTGTTTATGAATTTCTGGGCCTCATGGTGCCCACCCTGCCGGGCGGAGTTTCCTTCAATCCAGAAGTTTTACGATAAATACAAAAACAATCCGGGCGTCGTTTTCCTTACCGTGAATCTTGATGACCAGGTTTCATTGGGTGAAAACTACCTTAAAAAGGAAAATTATACGATCCCGTTCCTTGTGCCGGCAGGAAATATTCCTGCGGCTTATTTCAACGGGTCACTTCCAACGACGGTTGTACTCGACAAAACCGGAAAAATCCGCCTTCACCACGCCGGGATGGCGGATTACAGCAAAGCTTCTTTTTTTGAAGAGATTGACGGGCTTTTAAGTGAATAATAAGCCAAAAATCGGTCTCTTATAAATTAATCTGATTGACATATTTTAATATTTTAACAAAAAAACACAACCATGAACAAGGTAACCATTTTTGCAGTTGGAACTTTTTTAATCACGGCTTTAAGCTGCCAGAAAGAGCAGACCAACTTCACTGAAAACACAACAACTGAAATACCGGCGGGGAAAAGTGAAGCGATTCCGGACGGGGAAATTCTGAAAAACTACGCAATGGAAGCCCAGCAGCTCCTCGGCTCTCAACTGAAACAGAAAATCGCCGAAGGTGGGCCCGAAAACGCACTGGAATTCTGCAACATCAATGCAATACCGCTGACGGACAGTATTTCTAAAAAATATAACGTAAGCATTAAAAGAGTGTCGGATAAATACCGGAATCCCGACAATGCAGCAAATCCTTCAGAACTCGCGGTCATCACCACCTATAAAGCCATGCTTGCCGCCGGTAAAAAGCCTGAAGGCCTGCTAAAAGACGGCTATTTTTATTCCCCTATCGTCACAAACGCGATGTGCCTACAGTGCCACGGAACACCCGGAAAAGAGCTGGCGGAAAAAACCCATCAGAAAATCAAATCCCTTTACCCCGACGACAAAGCCACCGGTTATGGCGTGGATGAACTGAGAGGAATTTTCAGCATCGCGGTAAATCCGTAACCTCATTCAAAACGACTGACGATGAAGAAAACGAAGCAGGATTTCGTTGGGCTGCAGTTTATACTTTTCGCCGGCTATGTGTAGGAATGGCTGCAGCGGGTGAAAGTGCCGGCTGCACTTACTATTGCGTGATGGGTATTTTCGGCTATGGGAGTTGCCATCGCCGCTGCTGCTCTTCTATCTGAAATCCACTTACGAGGAAAAGCAGCTCATGAAGAAATATCCCACCTATGCGTACTACCGCAGGAGGACCGGAAGATTTTTCCCAAAATTATTTTAAGTTCAATCGCTGATTTATCAGGCAGAACATTCCTTAGAATCTACTAAGGAATGCGATATGAAATCCGGCAGAGTACCCGTCATCGGCAGACCGTTCTGCTGCCATTTCACCAGACCGCCCATCACGGATGATACGTCTGCAAAACCCCTTTCAGCAAGAAACTGAACCGCTGTTCTGCTGCGCAGGCCGTTGTTACAGATGAGTAACGTTTTTCTGTTTTTATCCAAAGTCGGAAGTTCCTCATCGAATTCGCTGAAAGGGATATTCTTCAGATTTGGGAAAACTCCGCGGTAGGTATTGAATTCAAACCGCTCGCGGATATCGAGAAGCAGAAAATCTTCTCCTGACGAGGAAAGATGGGAGGGGCAAATGCTGTTCATTTCTTTTTTTACAAAGTTCGTTTAAATCCCATCGGTTTCCTGTTACCTGGGTTACATAAAGAAATACAAAGACTCTGAGTTTCATTTTTTGTTTTTAAGCTTCGCAATAAGCTTCAGCAGGATATCCCTGTTTTTGGCTTCGTGGTAAAAGCGCGGCAGTTTTTCAAGAAGGGTAAAGTGGGTGCGGTCTTTGTGTTCGCGCAGCATGGCAGAAATATAAGCTTCCAGATAATCCAGATGTTGGCGGTTAAATGCGAAGAACGCTTCATTCTTAAAAGGTGCCGTGTACCACAGTTCCGCGTCGAAATATGCATTTGCTGCCACCTTCAGATGTCCACGCATGCCCAGCACTTCTATCGCTGTACCGGTGATTTTCCAATAGCCACAGTGCAGACAGTTGATTCGGGCCTCTTTCTTTTCGTGGTCTGCAGTGGCCGTTGCCTTTTTGCCGCAACCCGGACATACCACATCAACTTGATCCTGGAAATGGCTGAGGCGGTGGTTCTGGTCCTGGAAACGTTGGGTCATGGGAAATATTTTGCCTGTAAATGTATTAATGTTTTTTGAAATTGAAATTAAGCCAACTGCGCTATGATGTGACGCTCAATCAAGGGCTGCGCATGCGTATCTTTCTGGGGAGTGCCTGGTTGTTTTTACCAAAGTATTTGCTGTTTATGGGATTTCTTACTGATGCCTTATATCTTAGGGAGACTTTCCTTACCATTTAAGGAGACCAACCTTTGGTACAGTGCAACTACGGCTCAACCTCGGGAATGTGTTTTCAGTAAAGCGTTAAAGGAGTTTTAAATGGTGACTTTCTGACGTTTTGCCAAAACTGAGCTGTCGCCAAGCCCAATGGATGAATACAACAGGCACTGAATTTTAAAGGTAAGGAAATTTCTGGAAAAAGAGCCGCCGGACTAAGAAAAAAAAGGAGCCCCCGCCTTCGACCCTTAAGGGACCGACGTTTTTTCACCCTAAAGAACCTCAGGCCTCAGTACGGAAAGATATTACTGTTGGTATTTTTGAAGAATTCTTCTGTATTCATTGGCTATTTCTTCCCGGAAACTTTCAGGCGAAATTACCGTCACCCTTTCCCCATGGGACAGAATTTCCTGTTTGAAATCGTAAGTGGGGTAAAGTTTCAGCCGGATGCGCAGTTCTGTTTCATTATCCGTCATAATTTCCTGAGAATGGTGCAGCGGCAGCGATTTGATATACTGTCCCTGATGCGCATCGAAACTTAATATAATATCTTCGAGGGGGTGATTATTTTTTGAAACGATCCCGAACAGGTCATGGTACGCTTTCGCAACATCATAGTTCAGGCGCTTAAAGGTGGAGCTTTTGATGTCAAGTTCTGAAATCCGGTCCAATCCGTAGGCCTTTACATTTCCGGTGACGTCCGACGAGGAATCGTTTTTACTGAAAGCTCTGGCCAAGAGATACCAGCGGTAACGGAACTCTTTAAGGGCGTAAGGCTCGAGCACAACGGTCTTTTGATCCTCCATGGAAAAACTCTGATAATGTACGGAGATCAGTTTGCGGTTCATTATGGCATGAACCAAACCGTGCAGGTGATGAAGCCCGCGGGGTTTGCGGTCTTCGAAAAACATAATATCTATTTTGTCTTTCGTTTCGCGGTAGGCCTGAACCAAAAGAAGGTTATCAAATACGCTTTCCTGTGAGTTTTCAAGTTCTTCGCCGCTGATGTAGTAGGCATTATTTTTTTTGGAATAGGAAATTTCAATTCCCAGAATTTCGGCTATCGCTTTTTTATCCCGTTCAAAGGTTTTCCTGCTGAACTTTAACACCTCACCAAGGTCTTTATCGGCAAACTTATCTTCCAGATAATCTTCAATTTCTTCGTATGAGGCGCCTCTGTCTTTTCTTTCTCTGAGAAGGATTTCAATAAATTTAATGCGCAGGATCTGTTCGTTTTTTGCCATGGTTTGGAGGTTAAGGTTGAGGATAAGATTAAAGACGTAAATTTAGAAAAGATAAACGACAAAACATGGCGGTTTACTTACTAAAACGCGATTAAGAGTACAGTAATGACCGAAAGAAAGTACAAAGCCAGCAGAAGCGGTAAGAACAGAATCAATATTTTGATTGCCTTCTTTCTTGATGAATCATTTGCAGCAAGTCTTAGCCGATCTAACCCACTGCGCTTTCTTTCACTTTCTTCTGCTTTTTCAAAGTATTTTTCTACAAACTGATTCATAATGGGTTTGGTTTAATTAAGATTATATATTGATTTCATTTCTTAGTGTACTGAATCAACAAAGCTGAAGTGCAGAAGAGACAAAATGAGACGTTTATTAGAACTTACTGATCACCGCCCTGTTTAGACGTTTTGATTTTGTAGCTTTGAGAAAATATAAATGATGAAAAATATTGAAAATTTTATCGGGAAGCTGTCATCCGTGGAGTGCACTGATACGTATACTAATCTTTACCACGGTGAGAGTTTGGAAAGTGAAATTAGAAGACATAACCTTATGCTTTATTTGAATAAAATAAAAAGTTTGAACAGTAAGGTTTTGATTGTAGGTGAAGCACCAGGACACAGAGGATGCAGACTCACAGGAATTCCATTCACCTGCGAAAAGATAATGGTTGATTTACCTTTCTTTAACAGTGAGAAATACAAATTCATTAACAAAAAGGATCAACTTGAATTTGAAAACTCAAGTAACATTGTTTGGACCCATATCAAAAAAATAAAACCAAACGAGTTTCCTCTACTGTGGAATATTTATCCATTTCACCCTCATAAATCAAATGATACTCGTAGTAACAGAACACCAAATAAACAAGAGATTGAAATTGGATTCGGATATTTGAATGAACTGATCGAACTTTTCAATATTAAGAAAATAATCTCAGTTGGCAGAAAAGCAGAATCTAAAATCAAGGATCTGGCACTTGACAAAGAATTTATATTTCATCCTTCCTACGGCAGAAATCTAATTTTTAAGGAAGGCATCGACAGAATTTTTACTCTGTCATGATGCAAACCCTCCAACCCCGCGACACTGATGAAAGTGTAGAATACCGTGAACTCCACAACGGAGAGGAACCCCAAAGATGGGACGACGTTACTTTTTTTGATGATCAAGGATACGGTTTTGTGCATGTGGACCAGCTCGGCGGCTTTGTTAACCGGCAAGGAGAAGTGGTCATTCCGTTGATTTATGATCACTACGCGATATTTAAAGAAGATATTTCTGTCATCCGTCTTCACGGAAAATGGGGAATCATTACCCGAAAACATGAAACTATCATCCCCTTTGAATATGATAACTGCCGCTACCCCACCGGGGGAAAAATCATTGCCTGCAAAAATGAGAAATATGGCATCCTGAATCTCAAAAATGAAATTCTCCTCCCTTTTCGCTACGACTTTATCAGCAATTTTAACGAAGAATATATTGCAGTCTGTAAGGATGGAAAATATGGAATAATCAATTGGGAAGAGGAAACAATACTCGACTTCGATTGGGAATACGCAGAAATTGTGGGTGATTATTTCTGCACAGGAAAAGCCTCCGGTCTTTTCTATGATCGTGAGAGATATATCGACGATGCTGTCTTTTGTTCTGAGACCTTCAGGTGCTTCACCAAAGATTTTCAGAAAATTGACTTCGGCATCATTGACCTGCATCAAAATATAGTATTTCCTTTTATTTCTGACTTCAAAATTTCAAACTTTAACCCCGAAACCGGGCGGGCAGAAATCTCTAAGAACTGGCAGGCCGATGACATGACCGATGAAGAAAGGCATTTTGTAGCAGACCGTTTTGGCAACCCCATTCCGTTTCCATACTCACTACCCACAGGGTGGGATGGAGAAAAGATTAGAAAAAGAATTGATCTGTTGGTCTGGGGAAAACATCCGGCAGAATACTAAGCACTGATCCTGATCCAGGAAAGGCCCTCATCATGTGAACGGAATTTACCTTCCGAAGTTTCCGCAAAAACTACCTTTCCTTTTACTGCCAGACCATAGAACCTGCCTACCACGCCTGAACCGCTGAATTTCTGCTGCCAGGAAATGCCTGCATTGTCAGATATTTCAAGCTGGTAAGCGTTTTCTGTGCGGATCTGAAGCAGCCGGATTCCGACAATAACAACCGTAGAATATTTTTTCATTTCACCAAAAATAAGATCTGCGGCCGCCAAAACAGGTCCATCTGTTTAGAAGGTGCTGAAGTGGTGTATCGGAAATAAACAGAATTTTCAAAGCAAAGTTTTAATTTAAATAAACTTGATGAACGCGACACTCAGCTTTGCTTAAAGCTTCAATCAGCCACTGAATCTCATCCGCTTCCCTTTCAGAAACAGTAAAAGCAAATAAGCGGTAAACAGACAGCCAGAATTTGCCGGCCTTAGTTGGATAGATTTTGCCTGGCGGTATACGGTTGATGACAAAATCCCGGAAAAACCCCCATACCCTGCCTTCCATCTGCAGTTTGTACCGGCACTCATCTTTCACCATATCACGGAAAATCAGTCTGGCGCCAACCGGAATATTTTCATCTGAATCGTAAAGCCTTCCAACAAGCGCGCACAGCAGCGTTACAGCAAACAGGAGTTGCCCTCCACCTGAATGAATGACCATTTTACCGTCTGCTCTTTCACTCATGACAACATCATCTAATGTAAGTCTTTTTATCCTGTTCTCGGAAAATGGTATAAAGCGTTCGATATTTCTTTCAAACTTCAGGTCATGCTTTTGCGGAACCACTACCTCGTGGCGCAGCAGCAAATCGTGTAGGCTAATTTTCATCATCTGTCTTTTTTTTAATCCTACAAAGATGTGACAGTGAACAGACAAACTGTGACGGGTATCGGGAGATATTAAAACGGCTTCCTTACTGAGATTTTTTTTATGCAGAACGCCACGGTTTGATATTCTGCCGGCCTATTTTCGCTTAAAAAATGAAATATTACATCAGTGAAGCAGGCCGCCCCATCTATTTTCATGAACTTGGTGAAAAACTCTACGGCAGTTTCTTTATTTTTACCGTGCAGGGCCGCGCCGGCATTCAGTCCGAACGATTCGAAATCATCATTCCGCCCGTCTATGAGGCCATAAAACCGGCCTTCAGCCGGCATTTCTGGGGAAAATCACAGAAACGCTGGCGCCTCTACAGTTTCGAAAACCTCCCCGTCGGAGCGCACAGTTTCCGGCGTGTGAAGCCTTTTAATTTAGAATACGCTGGTGTAAGCATCGATGGCAAACTCTGGGGCTTCACCGACCGGTTGGGGAATATGGTAATACCACCGAACTATCTCAGCGGAGATTATCTGGGCTTAGATTATTTTGCAGTAGCTGTTTTAAAGAAAGACAGACACTGCTTCGGTGTAACTGACCGTTCAGGAAATATCATCATTCCTTTTAAGCTGGAATCTAAGCCTACCTTCAGCGAAACCATTCATTACCTTCTTAAAAAAAGAAAGCCATTACGGGAGTGGCTGAGTTCAGGACGATGATGGATTATCATTTCAGAAAAAAAACTAAAAGAAAAGCTGTGCGGCAGTTGATGCACTCAGCTGATAATGCCAGCCCAGTTCCGCGATCTCCGGTTTTACCGCAGTACTGATTCCCTGGAGCTTAATTACCGTCAGTTTATCCATCTGCAGTTCTTCAGTGCTGATGAATCCACGCTCCCGAAGGTTTTGCAGGAGGTGATAATGACGAATAAGTTCCAGATTACTGATTCCCAATACCTTTGAAATATCCGAAAAAGTACACTGCTCAAAAATCCGGTCGGTATTCCTGATGATGATGGCAGCCAACAGCACTGCCTCAGGTTCAGTACATTTCCACAGATTTGCCAGGACGGCGATTTCTTTGCTCAGCCTGCACACAATTTCATCCAGTACGCATTCGTCCGAATAGGTGTTGTTCAGTTTTTCTGCTACCTTAATAAGGTGGGTCATCAGTTCATTTTTCATCACTTGTGTTTTTGTTGATGCAAAGCTACCGGCATTGGCCGACAAACGGTGGCGTTGAGCTAAAGGCTTTTCAGTTTTTCACAGAAATCCTGCGTCAGTTCAAAACGCCAACTGAACAATGGGCAGCGCGACGGCATTTCATTCAATCCGTTGTAATCAGCAAAAATGGGATCAATCCGGCAGAGGGTATTGACGAAAGAAAGAGGGAGATCACTGATTTTGATAATTTCCTTCTCCTGAAGTTCAGCGAATTCATCGCCAAAATTGATCAGGTCTAAAGCATCCAGACTTAATACTGAAGCTAACCGTTCTGCATTGACCAAATAATGATCGATACCGTCTGTACTCATCCAGGTCAAAAGCAGAGCGAGCAATACCAGTGCACTTTGTTTGGATATTGAAAACTGAATGGACAGTAACTCGAGCTCCTCTTCCAAATTCACTTCCAGTGCTTGAAGAGGATGCTGCTCTATTCTGGCACTTTCTTTCTCATCATCCGGACCATACCGCAAATAGCTGTACCGGCCAATGCGGTCACCTGCCTTTTCCAGCAGCTGCCAGAATTCTGTCAATGTCAACATCAGAATGAATTAAGATGATGAATAAAGGAACCTGTGAATTCAAACGTGCTGTTGGCAAAAGGAACAAAGGAAGGTTTTGCAGGCAGCAGGTAATAGTCATTGGGACTGGTGCTTGAAGGATTCAGGATCCTCACCAGATAATGGCCGGCCTCTCTGATCTCAATGACATTGCGTTCTTCCAGATCAAAAAGAGATTCCCTGAGCGCAAAAACAAAACGGGTTTCCATATAAAGACCCAGGGCTCTTTCGACATCAGCATAATAAATGAAATGCCTTTTCATGCCGTCGCTTTTAACATGAATTCTCAGCAGTACCGCCAATACCAGTGTTGACTGATTTGAAAGCTTAAACGTAGCCGACAGCCAGTCCAGTTCTTCTTTCAGGTACTCCAGTAGATGATGCAGATAATCCTGTTTTGTAGCATAAAACGGCTTCTCTGCCCCATGCTGCGGTTCATGCTCTGTCAGCCACCTTATTTTATCGTTGATCTTATCGAGCAGGACAAACAGTTCTTCCAGTTTTTCTGTCATGATCTTTTTTTCAAAAGTAGGAAGGCACTGAGACAAAGGGTGGCGGTTAGGTTAAGTATATGGCATAAAAAAACCGCACTTAAAATAGTGCGGTTTTATATTTTCATACCCTTTGTATTTTTTCAACATATACATCAGGTTTTCTGCCGCCCTTTTCTCTATAGGATGGATGTGGACCTACATAAATTTCTTTATTCAGATTTTTTAGTTTTTCAATAATATTCCACTTAGGATGTTTCGACTGAAAAACTATCACATCCGGATTAAAAACTTTTACTTCTTTCATAAAGAAGTCCTCTTCAGTTTCTTTTGCATTGACTAAATACTTTCGGTCCCAATCTCCTGACCTATTTGCCTATGGATATTAAGACAAACTTTCAAAAATTTCCTCGTAGATGTTGATCATTCGGTGCTGAAAAGCTGATAGTAAATTTTCTACTTCGTTCGTACTTTTCACTCTATCATTTATCTTTCCCCAATATTCATAATCGTTTGATTTTATGAAAAAATCATTTTTGGACTGCGACCCAGTAAACCGTTTATTAGGAGGCACATTTGCTCCTTCACTCCGGTTGATATCATAAGATAGGGCCCTTAAATTGCAATTGTGGTTGTAGAGATTTCTTATTCTTGAATCAACATTATCTTTTCGGTTATACACATAATTCTGCGGATAAATGTGATCCCAATCCCAAGGTCGATTTGTTGCAGTTAAAACATCAAGGGAATTGTATTCGGAGAAATTATAATTAAAATATGCTCTTTGAACAAAAATCAAAACTTCCCTGTTCCAAACAATAGTGTTAAGAACTTTGTCCCAGCAGGATTTGATAATGTCTTCTCTATTTGCAATAATTTCTGCCGAATAGAAGTCTTTAAAATCTTCCGGATACCAGTTATCATAAGGTATTTTTCCATCAATCTGAGTTCCAACAAACTCTAAAAAATTCCCCGGTTTAAAGAGTGGGCAAATATACTTACATTCAATTTCCAATTTTGTCCAGTTTTCATCAGTCCAGAAATCATTGCCTTCAATTGCATCTTTCCAATTCTCTCTCACAAATTTTTTAGCATCCAAATTAAACCAACAAGCTTTAATAAACGTTTTTTTTACTTCTAAAATCTCTTGGTTATTGAGTTCCTTGTCTTTTACAGAGAGAAGTAATAAAGTGAAGATCTCCAGGTTATTGTTAATTAAATATTTAATAAGTATTTGAGGAATGTGCAAGGAATCTGTGGCTTTTAAAATATAAAGTACATTATCAAAATAATTTTTGATTGTTCCGGCCTCCACTAACTCACACAATTTGCTTCTAAACTCATTATCACTTTGCTTTAATTTTTTTCTAAACTCATTAATATTTAAAGAATTTTTGAATTCATTATGATCTAAATCCGTCAAACATTTTCTTATTACTATAGCCAGTAACTTGGACGGTAAAATAAAGTCCGCCCCAACCTTTTCCACCGTCTCTTTAAACCGAGGAAACTCAGCCTTAAAAATAGAGTAAACAAGTTCTTCTCCTACAATAGATGTTCCCTGGGAATTTAACCGCACAAATAAGGTTGGATCTGAGCTTCCAGTTTCCTCACTAAAGTCGCTTTCCTTTATAATATCATTGCTTGTAGTTATAGCAGGAACTTCATACCTTATTATATTTTTTAAGAAGGAGAAAACCATTTCCAAATTTTCTGATTGCAGCTTATCACTTAATCTTTCAATATATGATGTATGATCAATTTCAGGAAAATTCTCCAAATCCAGGACTTTTACCCTACGCAATAAATTTGATTTAATATTAGAGTGCTTAGTATCGCTGTATAATTCTTCTAATAAAAAGCACAACGGAATGGGAATATTGGCATCGATAGGAAAAGTATTTTTGTTTTCAAAGTCAGTATATTTTTCTACCGCAGCACTATTAGGATTTGCTTTAAAAAGTTCAATCGCTCTTTTTCTCTCT
>JAANMT010003347.1_pt1 | contig 11554 bp, 10 predicted proteins | sample 7279711 | NCBI WGS metagenome assembly JAANMT01 (sample SAMN14094538, study PRJNA606508) | bioreactor metagenome | isolation source: A lab-scale SPAN reactor treating ammonium-rich wastewater day 1 | place: Ireland: Galway | collected 2017-01-16 | reverse complement strand
CACCATGACGTCCCAGCCCAGCATCGACGAGAAGCTGTAGATGCCCCAGGGCGGAATCATGTGCCAGAGGCGGTCGGGCCGGCCCATGTGGGCGAAGACCTATCAGACAGAGGCAGAATAGAAAATACTCAAATAAAATGAACCTTTTCATCTCTTCGAGCCAGAAGTGAACCTTTTATGACCAACCCGGCAGAAAAACCAATGAACAATCATTCTGGGGGTACCCCTTCAGAAGACACCTCACTCGATCTGAGCGGTGTGGTCTGCCCGATCAATTTTGTCAAAACAAAGTTGAAACTCGAATCGCTTTCCAGCGGACAGATTCTCAGGGTGGTTCTGGACAAAGGTGAGCCTTTGCGGAATGTGCCCCGCAGCATCCGCCAGGAAGGGCATGCCATCCTTTATGCGGAGGAGCATGGTGAGCAGGGCTGGCTCTGGATCAGGAAAAAGTAAGGAAAGAAGAAATTGAGGAGGTAAAATTTTGTACCAGATCCCGCTATCGGACTTGTGGTAAAAATCAAGTTGTCCCAGCCCTTCATCCCATGATAAAGCAAGAAAATCATGTTCTGGGTCTTGAAATTCTTGACATTCACGCCTGTAATGATATTGTTATAGAATCCGAACAGTCGCTATTCGGCATTGAAATCCGATTTACAAACCGGAAAGTGACAATAATATCACCACATTTTTTTATGATGAAAAATGAAGGGGGATTGACCAAGTGGCAAGAGCATTGACGACTGGAGAATTTGCCCGCCTTTGTTCTGTCAGAACCGAAACAGTCAGCCGCTGGATCCATAATGGATCCCTTCGTGCGCACTCCACACCCGGGGGCCGTTTCAGGATTCCCTCGGATGTGGCCATCGATTTCATGCGCCAGCATGACATACCTATTCCGCCGGACCTCGAGGGAGAACGTGCGCATCGAGTCCTTGTGGTGGATGATGAGAAAACCATCCGTGAAGTGGTGGTTCAGGCACTGAAACGGATCGATGAGGACCTGCAGATCGAAGAAGCCGAAGATGGGGTCGAGGGGTGCATCAAGCTGGGAAGCTTTTATCCGGACTTGCTGGTCCTGGACCTGATGATGCCGAAAGCGGATGGGTATGCGGTCATCGAGCAGGTGCGCTCCGATGCCAACCTGAAGGGGACGAAGATCCTCGTTCTGACCGGATATCCCAGCCCGGAAAATATTGACCGGGCGCTCCAGTCCGGGGCAGATGACTGGCTGGCGAAACCTTTTAACATTCCGGAGTTTGGTGACAAGGTTCGCCAGATGCTTGGGAAGCGTATCAAGACTTTCAATAAATGAGTCTTTTGGCCTCCATCGAAGAGGTGTTCCAATCAAGCCAGGTGGACCATGCGGATCATCCGACACTTCCAGGCCGGTTTTCATTCACAAATCGAATCATTGAATGCCTGTTGATTTTTTCACTCTGTCATTTTTTATCGTATGAGGGCGCTGCCATGACCATCCCGGAATCGAAAATCGCTGCTCAGCTTTACATTTTCGGCGGAGATGCAGTGAAGGCAGGTGAGCCACTTAATGGATACCTCAAGGTGGCGCATGATGCCGGATATCAGCTGGTTCAGGGGTGGCTGAGTTATTTTGAATCTGAAGAATTGGCGGTTAAACTGGATGGATATCTGGCAGCTCACCAGCTGTCCATGCCTTGTGCTTATGCCGGCGGGGGAATGCATACCCGGGAAGCAGGAGACCAGGCCATCCACACAATCCTCTCACAGGCTCGCATAGCCAGCCGGCATGGTTTGAAGATCATCGTTCACAACCCGGATCCGATCGGACGAAAGAAGACTGACGAAGAACTGGCGATCCAGGCACAGAACCTCAATCGGCTGGGAACAGAGCTTTCGAAGCTCGGGCTTCAACTGGCGGTCCATCAGCATGATGTTGAAATGCAGGATGGTGCACGCGAGTGGTATCACATCCTCGAACATACCGACCCGGCAAAGGTTTTTTTCTGCCTGGATACCCATTGGGTGCTTCGTGGAAAACAGGATCCCTGCCGCCTGCTTGAATCTGCCGGAAAGCGTGTGGTGGACTTGCATCTGAGGAACTCGAAAGATGGAATCTGGATGGAAGATTTCGGCCTGGGGGATCTCGACTACCAGAAGATTCAGGCGATCCTGGAAAGAATCGATTACCAGGGCTACTACACTGTGGAACTTGCGTATGATCCCCAAACCCAGGTGACCCGGTCACTCGAGGAAAATCTGCGCCGAAGTTTAGGATTTGTGCTGAATACATTCCGCTGAACCACTTGGCAATCCCGCCCGCCCGGCAGATCATTGACCTTTCATTGCATGTCAATTTTGTGAGGAGATCCGGGCATGTCCAAGAGCTATGAAATTCATGTGATATCCAATACCCACTGGGATCGGGAGTGGCTGAGTAATTTTCAGGCCACCCGTATGATGCTGGTGGATTTTCTGGACAATCTGCTGGAAATCCTCGAACAGGAACCAGCCTACCGCGCCTTCCTTCTCGATTCCCAGACAGTCCTGCTAGAAGATTATCTCGAAATCCGCCCGGAAGCCCGTGACCGCCTGACCCGGCAGATCACACAGGGGAGGATCTGGGTCGGCCCGTGGTATACCTGTCCCGAGGGGTTCATTGTCAATGGGGAGTCCCTGGTTCGGAACCTGCTCATGGGTCACCAGGTAGCGGGGAGTTTTGGAAAAGTGATGAAGGTTGGACATACCCCATTCTCTTATGGGCAAAATTCTCAGATGCCCCAGATTTATTCGGGCTTTGGGATCGACACCATCCTTTTTTACCATGGTGTCTCGCATGAGGATGTTGCGAATGAATTTATTTTCGAAGGAGCGGATGGAACCCGGATTCTGGGATCACAGATGAGTTCATTCGCACGGTACAATTACTATTTCCATGTTTACCGCCCGTTGGTGTACGGAGCCTCGATCGATGAGCGCACCTGGCAGTGGCAGCGCGGGGGTCTGTTTTTCCACCCCGCGGGGGAAGATTCCTGCATGGAGCATCACCTGCTTCTCGACCCACCCAGGGCCTGTCACGCTGAGAAATTGAAAGACCTGCTTCTGGCCCTCAAGGAGAAGGAAACCCAGGTCGCAACCACACACTGCCTGGCCTTCATGATGGGGCACGACAGCAGCGTGGCTGATCCGATCGAAGTGCGCATCATTGAAGAGGGGAAGAAACTGCTGCCAGAGGACACTCTGATCCACAGCACACTTCCGGATCTGATGGATCAGGTCAAGCAGAATGTCCAGAACCTCCAGGTGCTCCGGGGCGAACGGCGTATTCCCAAGATGATGGGTGGAAGGCTCCATCTCTACAGTGATGTCCTCTCGAGCCGCACCCGGATGAAGCGAATGAATGCCCTGGCCGAATACCTTCTGCAGCGCCGTGCAGAGCCACTGGCGACCCTGGCCTGGCTGCTGGGTGGTGAATATCCGAAGGCACTCCTGGATCTGGCCTGGAAGAACCTGCTGCGTTCCCATGCGCACGACAGCATTGCCGGAAGCGGTGTGGATGATATCGAGCGGGATGTGACGGACAGGATCCGCCAGGCCCGCAATATCGCCCTCGGTGTCGAGAGCCGTGCCCTTCAGATTATCCAGAAACAGATCGACAATTCCACGGGATCCCCGGAAGGCATTCTGCTGACTCTTTACAATCCCTCTCTGATGCAGCGCGATGAAATCATCACAGTCGTGATCGATCTTCCCCGGGATTTGAACATCAATAATTTCGCCCTCCAGAGAGCAGGAGAGAATGAGCCTGTTCCACTGCAACTGGCCGCAAGGAAACCTCATAACTCCGTGGTAAACCATGCCGGAGATGCTCCCTCTATGATGAGCACCGAAAGGGTCACTGTTCATATCCCGGCCGAGGAGATCCCGGCGGGTGGCTATGCCACCTTCCAGGTTGTTCCGGTGAAATCGTTCGCCAGAGGCAGCCAGGTCGTGGGTCTAAACCGGATGCGCAATGAATTTCTGGAGGTCTTCATTCAGAATGATGGAACCCTTCAGGTCCTGTCACTCGAAGATGACATCCTGTTTGATGGCCTGCATGTTTTCGAGGACAGTGGAGAGGCGGGACATGCCTGGATGCATATCGAGCCTGCACTCGACAGGGTTATCACCAGCCCCGGATTTCCGGTTCAAGTTTCGCTTGAAGAAGACGGCCCCTATCTGACCCGCTACCGTGTGGATTACCGCATGGAAGTGCCCGCCCGTCTGGATGAGAATGGAGGCGACCCCTGGCGCAGGCTGGATGGTTCGGGAAGTTCATCGAAGCGCAGCGATGAACTGGTCCCCCTGCATATCCGTTCCTGGTTCACACTGCGTGCAGGCGCCCGTTCACTGGAAGTCAAAACAACTTTTGAAAACCAGGCTCATAGCCACCGCCTCCGGATCCTGTTTCCAACCCGGCTGGATGCATCAACCTGCTGGGCTGAATCGGCATTCGATGTGGTCGAACGGGAGATTCTGTTTGGCCCGGAAAGCCCCTGGTTCGGTGGAGTCAATGCAACTTTCCCGATGCATCGTTTCATTTCGGTTCATTCCGAACGGGGAGGATTGACACTGATTCATGATGGATTGAGGGAGTACCAGGTCACAGAGGACGAAGATCGATGCATCGCACTCACACTGATGCGGGCGTATGAAGTTTCGCTCACCACTGTCAGCAAGCGCTGGGACTCTCATCCGGAGATGATCCTTTCCCAGTGCCCGGGAGGCCATGAATTTCGCTACTGGATCTGCCCGCATTCCGGCTCCTGGAACCAGGCTGATGTATTCCGGGAGGTCGAAACCTGCACAGTTCCCCTGCTGCCGATACAAACCAGCCGGCATGCCGGGGCACTTCCCCAGGCTCATTCTTTTTTTGAGCTCCAGCCGGAAGCGCTGATGGTCAGTGCCCTCAAAAGATCCGAAGATGGAGAAGGAGTTATTTTACGGATTCACAATCCATCTCCGGAAGAGATCGAGGGTTCCCTGCTCTGCTTTAGAGAGCCTCAGTTGGTCGAGCTGGTCAGCCTTGAAGAAAAACCAGTGGCTCCAATGAAGGTGGATGGAAAAGAAATCCCTCTGCGCCTTGGTTCACGAAAGATTATGACCTTGAAAATTGTTTTCGGATCCAATCCCTGAAGCCTTTGACAACATTGGATGCGAGTTTGCGGTCGGTGAACAGGTTCTCCGGCGCGGAGAGAATCGCCAGTATTGAGTGGAGCAGCGCCTCGCGGGGATAACCATTTACCCGAAGGAGTGTCGCCAGACGGGTTTCATAGAAGGCATTTTTCTTACGCAGCGGGACAGCGGGAAGGGAGCGGCGCTGTTCGGCCAGCTCGGCAAGGCGCTGGATTTCCGATTCGGTGTATTCGCGGATCTCTCCTTTGAGAGCGCGTTGGGTGGCTGCGGCAGAAATCGCCAGAATTTCCCGCTGAATCAAAGATCCCGCACCGCTGATGGCATGGGGCAGCAGGCGGAAGACATACAAGGGAATGGGCAGGCAGGCGATTCTTCCATGGAAGGAAGCACGGATAACAAAATCCACATCGGCGCTGAAACAGAGCCTTTCATCATATCCACCGATTTTTTTCGCCAGCTCTTTCCGGAAAAGAATTGTGGCGCATGTGAACGGACTGGAAAAAAGAGTGCTTCCAGCAGTGAGCACATGGGGTATGCCAATGGATGGGTCATATTCAAGCGCCATCGGCTGGGGAAGCCTGACAACATCCTCTCTGTCACACCCCAGCGAGGCTGTTCCAACCAGAATGGCTTCAGGATACTCCCGGAGATAATCCACCTGGGCCTGGAATCGATCCGGAAGGCTGATGTCATCTGCATCCATATTTGCCAGAAAAGCCCCCCTGGCCTCCTGGATGGCCCGGTTTCTTGCGGGATAGCAACCAAGATTGTCCTGCTGAATCAGCCGCAGCCGTGAATCCGAAAAGGATCGGATAATCTCGACAGATCTGTCCGAGGAACCATCATCGACAACAATGAGTTCAAAGTCGGTGAATGTTTGAGAAAGGATGCTTTCAAGAGCCTTGGAGAGCCAGGCCTCAGCATTGAATACCGGCATGAAGACAGAAAGAAGCGGGGTTGAAGGCACTATCCCAAAAAGCTCACGAAGAAATATCCTTCCATAAATCGATCGGCCGTTCGACAGCAGGGGGTTCGTAAGGCCACTCAACCCTTTGACCGGTCCCAGCCGACTGGTAAGCGGCACAGATGATCTTTATGACTTCACGCCCATCCTCACCTGTTTCGATCGGCTTTTCAAATCCCCTGACACACCGGCAGAAGTGGCGCATCTCCTGGGGAAAGCCATAGTTCCAGATTTCTTCAAACATGGTGAAGGTATATCCACGTGTGCTGCCAGCTTTTTCGACTGCATAGCCATAACCTTCATCGGAGTAGGTGAGAAGAGAGTTCCCCCGCAGCAAGTCGGCGCGGGTAAAGCCTTTGGAGCCATAAATCTCACAACGATCATCAACACCACCTGCTTTGGCCCAGCTGTTCTCAGCCATTCCGACATAACCACCCTCATACTCCACAATGCAGAAGGAATGATCCTCTCCCTGGGTTTTGTCCTGATGAACATAAGTGCCGAGATGGGCGGTCACACTTTTTACAGCGGGCTTTCCGAAAACCCAGCGCGCATATTCGATGGAGTGGCATCCCATATCCAGCAGCACCCCCCCGCCTGAAAGAGCCACATCCCAGAACCAGGGCATGTGCGGGCCATTGTGCTCTTCACTCTGCTTGACCAGGAATGGCTTTCCGACAGCGCCTTCATCCACCAGTTTTTTGGCACGAACATATTTGGGGGCAAAACACAGCTCTTCGGCATACATGAGAAGAACATCCGCTTTTTGGCAGGCTTCAATCATCCGATCTGCCTGCTCGAGGTTCAAGCAGAGGGGCTTTTCACACACGATATCTTTCTTTGCTGATGCGGCATCGAGAACCACCTGTTCATGGAGATAGTTTGGAATGCAGAGAGTAACCATATCCACCAGGTCCATTGCCAGGAGGTCCTGGTAATTCTCGAAGGAGAAGGGGATACCCTTGCGCTCGGCAAATGTTTTGGCTTTGCCAGGGGTTGGTGAGGCCACTGCGACAACCTCACCCTCTTCGATCATCTGAAACGCATCAGCATGAATGTCCGCGACAAATCCGGTTCCGATGATGCCAACTCTGACCGGGTCCATTCGAAGGAGCTCCTTTCGGTATGCTGGCTTGCAGTCGGCCGATCATTCACCTTTGAAGCGGGGATCGGCGGCATTCAGGCTTTCCAGGGTTCTGTTGCGCGCATCACCGAAACCCAGGCCTGAGAACAGGCCTGTTGTGCCAGTTGCATTCGGAATCAGCATCCCCCCAGAATACAAACAGGGCAGCCCAGTTATCCCTTCACCGAGGAAATGTGGGCTGCCCTGTCCCCCTAACTGGTAGAAACTGACTAAATGGAAAGATTCTTGGTCTTTCCGCGGGTCAGCGAACGAAGTGCACGGGCGCTGATCACGACACGAACCTTCTTGCCATTGATCACCACACGTTTTTTCTGCAGGTTTGGACCAAAGGTCCGTTTAGTCACATTATGGGCATGGCTGACATTGCAGCCAGTTCTCGGCCTTCTTCCTGTAAGAACACAAACTCTCGACATGATCAACCTCGACTCTTTCTCGTAAAATGACAAAGGGAACTATATCGGCCAGCCCTGCATGACACAAGAGGTCAGGCCGGGGAGCGTGGGGTTTTTCAATTGCGATGCGGGCAGCATATTGCCGAGGCATGGCGGTATTATCTGGCGCCAAGGGAATTTCAGGGCGCCATGAATGTCGCCCCTACAACAGGCTCTTTCAACACAATCTGCCGGTGGGCTGGGGATGAATCGTCCTGAATCGCTCAGTTTATCTACGGACGGAGGTGCAACAGGAACGATATTTCCCTTTCAATGCAGATCGGTGCGGGGGCACAGGTCGAGGCCATCGCCGGGTCCGACACGGTCTGGCGAAAATGGAGTGATATCGAAAGACATCGGCTCACCACTCATCAGTTCACCGACAACCTTTCCGGTCAACGGAGCCAGAATAATCCCGCTCCGGTAGTGCCCGGTTGCACAGACCAACCCTTCCAGGCCATCGAACCTTCCGATGAAGGGAAGCCCATCATAGGTCAGTGGACGGAAGCCATGCCAAATCCGTTCCAGAGTCGAACGCCCCAGGCAGGGATAAAATTCACACGCATGCTCCAGCAGGCCATTCACTCCCTCAACTGTATTCTGGCGCTGAAAGCCCACCCATTCCTCGGTCGATCCGACAACCAGCCTGCCATCATCGCGAGGGGTGATGTACGTTTTCCCATGATGGACAATATGGCGGACCGGATAACCCTGGTCCTGGAGCAGGATGATCTGGCCCTTGACCGGAACTCCTGGAACCCGCCGGTCAAACAGGGTTGCAAGGTATGTGCTCCATGCTCCGGCAGCCAGGATAACCTGATCGGCTGTCCAGGTTTCAGAATCGGTCCGAACACCGAGAATGCGATTCCCTTTACGGATAAATTCGCGGACTTCAGTGTGAGCCTGGAGCTGAGCTCCATGTTTGAGTGCGGAGCGCAGCAGTGCCTGGGTGAACCAGGGGGTTCTCACCTGTGTAAAAGTTGGAAACAGGACTGATTCCTGAATCGAGGGAGAAAGATCCGGTTCGAGGTCACGCAGTTCCCCGGGTGTCAGGCGCTGCGCTGGAACACCGACGATTTTCTGCCACTCCAGAAACTGTCCGATCTCCTCGATTTCTTCCTCTGTGAGAAAAAAATCAATCCCGCCGGTTTCACGATAGCCGCTGTCGATTCCGGTATCTTCGGCCAGTGCCTGGCAGTACTCGCGAAAGAGCGACAGGCTCTCGATTTTAAAAGGCAGCAAGGGGCCTTCATCGGCACTCAAGGCGCGTGCAATCAAAGCGCCCGCCGCGGCCCAGGAGGCTTCGCGGCAGGGTTCGCCTCGTTCGAGAATCACTGTTTTATAACCGCGAATGGAGAGATCCCTGGCGATTGCGCAGCCAATCACTCCTCCACCGACAATCAGCACATCGGTTGTGTGTGTCATGATGATATTCCTGATGTTTCTATAATTTTCTGAGTTTGTCCGCGGTGGCCTCGGCCTGGTCCACACCTTTTCCGCGAATCAGGGAGCGGACTGCTGCATTCATCTGGCGTTCGGCGAAGGGCAGACAGACCTGATCCAGCCACTTCTGGCGTTCGAGGATCTGATTACGGTCCGCTCCTTGAAGCGCTTCTTTCAGTGAGTCGATGGCAGAGCGGATGGTGTCTTCTTCGCCATCTTCGAGGAGCACCGCCGAATCCACCAAGGCTCTATCCGCGGCACGAATCACTCGCTCCGCTTCGACCCGAACCTCGACCAGGAGCCTCTGCTCGAGATCTTCGCCGCCATGCTCGAACGAATCTTTGAGCATCTGCTCGATCTCGGAATCGGTCAATCCATAGGAAGGGCGCACCTCGATGAACTGCTCTTTCCCGGAGCGTTCATCACGGGCCTCGACACGCAGAATGCCATCCGCATCGAGCATGAATGTGACTGCAATTTTAGGCATTCCAGCTGGCAGCGGGGGAATTCCCTTGAGCTGAAAGCGGGCCAGGCTGCGGCAATCAGAAGCCAGCTCGCGTTCCCCCTGCAGGACATGGATATCCACTCCGGTCTGGCCATCGACATAGGTGGTGAACATCTCGGTAGCACTGGTCGGGATGGTTGTATTGCGGGGGATGATTCTGGCAATGACACCGCCATAAGTTTCAATTCCCAGCGACAGCGGTGTGACATCCAGAAGGAGCATGTCCCGGGAAGAGCCGGAAAGGATATTGGCCTGGACCGCCGCCCCCAGAGCAACGACTTCATCCGGATTGTTTTCACAGTGAGGGCTTCGCCCGAAGAGACGCTCGACTTCCTGGCGTACGAGTGGAACCCGGGTGGAACCTCCCACGAGAACAACCTCATCGACTGCGCCTGCTTCGACTCCCGCATCCTGCAGTGCTGAACGGCAGGAATCGAGGGTGCGGTTTACAAAGGGCTGGATGAGCGCCTCGAATTCGGCGCGAGTCCACATTCTTTCATAACATCCAGCCGGATGCCGGAAAGCCATCACCGCCTGCTCTGAATCAGTCAGCTGTGTTTTCATGGATTCGCATGCCAGGCGCAGCCCCTGAAGCAGGCCGGGATCCCGTCTGGATTCCCCAGGGAGATTCATTTCTGCAAGAACCTGGTGGATGACAGCCTGATCGAAATCATCACCCCCGAGGTGGGTATCGCCATGAGTGGCAAGCACCTGAAAAATTCCTTCATACAACCGAAGGAGCGAAAAATCGAAGGTTCCCCCACCCAGATCATAAACTGCCACCAGCCCTTCGCGTTTCTCCTGGAGGCCATAGGCCAGAGAAGCGGCAGTCGGTTCATTGAGCACCCTGCGCACATCCAGGCCGGCCAGCATCCCGGCATCTTTGGTGGCCTGGCGCTGGCTGTCATTGAAATAAGCAGGGACAGTAATGACTGCGGAGGAAACCGGCTCACCCAGGTAATCCTCGGCCTGCTTCTTCAGGTGAGCCAGGATTCTGGCTGAGAGCTCCGGCGCCGAATAAAACTTGCCCTTCAGGTTGATCCGGACAATATCATTTTCATCGGTGTTGAAATTGAAAGGGACCAGAGAAGCCATCTGGGCCAGGTCGCGAACCCCGCGCCCCATGAAGCGTTTGATTGAAAAGACTGTATCTTCGGGATGCGTTTCCAGGCGGTTCCTGGCCTCATGGCCGACCAGAATATGTCCATCCTCATCGATCGATACCACACTGGGTGTCAGCTGATGCCCCTGCCGGTCCGGGATGATAAAAGGCTGGTTGTCTTTGAAAAACGCCACCAGAGAATTTGTCGTACCGAGGTCGATTCCGATGATCGGCCCCTGGCGTGTGGCTGTTTCTTTCCGTCCATAGATGGGAAGATTTCTCATGAACTGGTTCCTGATACAGATTCGGTATTCTGAATGATCCGCCGCAGGTAATTGGATCGATCGATGGTGTCACGCAGCTGCTGGAGAAATGCGGCTCTGTCCGCGAGATCCGCCTGGTCGTGCTGGACACACAGATCTTCCAGTTTCGCGGATGCTTCTTCGAGTTTTTCCCTCATGCCGGCAATCGCGACACCGATTTCCCGGGCGAGAGCGAGTTTCTGTTCTGGAGAAGCACTTTGTTGGTCATCGAGTTTTTCCTGAAGGTCGAGGATTTCCATCATCAGGTCCGGGGGGACCTGGTTCTTTTTCCCTTCGGACACAAAGCCAACCAGCTTCATGTAGTACTCAACTCTTTTCACTGTGTCCTGGAGCGTGTCATAGGCCCGATTGAGAGCAGCGCTTCTTTCCAGGGCAGCCTTCTGTTCGGGGCCGGGACGGTTCTGGTAGTAATCCGGATGGAACTGGCGGGAAAGACGGTAGAAAGTCTGCTGGAGCAATCTGGCATCCAGTGACAGCTGGATGGGCAGCTC
>JAANMT010003346.1_pt1 | contig 11558 bp, 6 predicted proteins | sample 7279711 | NCBI WGS metagenome assembly JAANMT01 (sample SAMN14094538, study PRJNA606508) | bioreactor metagenome | isolation source: A lab-scale SPAN reactor treating ammonium-rich wastewater day 1 | place: Ireland: Galway | collected 2017-01-16 | reverse complement strand
CCAGGTTTGCAGGATCCTTGTGCAGCACCCGGGTGCTGCCATCTCAATTATACTGTCCACGATCAGGAATTGCGATGATCCGGCGGGTCAGCGGTTGGGTGGAGCATCCCTGGTATAATGGGGGTTCTCGTTGTATTACCAGAGAGGGCAAACGAACCACCCTCTCATGGCCTGGCTTTCAGACAGGAGGTTGTGGCCCCTTATCTGTCCGAAGAATTTCAGCGGGGGGGATTCGGGTACCCTTCCAGGCACTTCAAGCCTAGAGAAAGCTCCTCATCCGACAGCTCGACATCCGAAAGCTTCCCCTGCATGAAGTTATCGTATCCCGCCAGATCCATCAGCCCATGCCCCGACCAGCTGAAGAGAATCGTTTTTTCCTTGCCTTCCTCCTTCGCCTTCCGGGCCTCCGCGACAACAGCAGCGATAGCATGGGAGGTCTCTGGCGCCGGAATGAAACCTTCAGTCCTGGCCCACAGCATGGCTGCACGATAACAATCCGTCTGGTAAAAAGACTGGGGAGTCAGCAACTGGTCCAGAATCAACCGGCTGATCAGGGGAGCCACACCATGATAACGCAATCCACCTGCATGAATCGGTAGCGGCACAAATCGATGCCCCAGTGAATGCATCGGCAGCAACGGGGTCAATCCGGCTGTATCGCCATAATCATAAGCGAATGGCCCACGGGTCATGGTCGGGCATGCCCTCGGTTCAGCCGGAATGATGTCGACCTTTTTTCCGTGTATCCGGTCGAGAACATAGGGAAAGGCGATCCCTGCAAAATTCGATCCGCCACCGACACACCCGATGACCACATCGGGATACTCGCCGAGAACCTCCATCTGTGTTTTGGCTTCAAGGCCGATAATGGTCTGGTGCATCATGACATGATTCAACACACTCCCGAGGGAATATCGTGTATCCTCACGCTGCACGGCTTCCTCCACCGCTTCACTGATAGCAATTCCCAGAGATCCCGGGCAGTTCGGGTCCTGCTCAAGGATTTCCCTCCCGGCCTGGGTGAAGGGGCTGGGGCTGGCTATGCACTCCGCACCCCACACAGCCATCATCAACTTGCGGAATGGCTTCTGGTCAAAACTGATCCGAACCATGTAAACCTTGCATTCCAGATCGAACATGGCACAAGCCATGGCCAGAGAAGAGCCCCACTGTCCAGCCCCGGTTTCAGTCGTCAGTCTCTTGATCCCAAAAATCTTGTTGTAGTAAGCCTGAGGAATAGCGGTATTCGGCTTGTGGCTCCCGGCTGGAGAAACACCTTCATCCTTGTAGTAAATTTTGACCGGGCAATCCAGTGCTTTTTCGAAAGATGTGGCCCGTTTGAGGGGGCTGGGACGCCATTTGGCCAGAATGTCGAGGATCGGTTCCGGAATCGGAATCCAACGCTGGGTGCTGACCTCCTGTTCGATGATGTTCATCGGGAAAACCGGGGCAAGCATCTCAGGAGTAATTGGCGTGCCATCCGGTCCCAGGGGTGGTGCGAGAGGTGTTGGGAGATCCGCCTGAATGTTGTACCAGTATTTTGGAATCTGCCGGGCATTCAGTTCAATTTTCTCAGACATCAAATCAGCCCCCCTGGCTGGTTAATGGAATCTTATACATATATTGACTAACCAATATACCATCATTCATGGACCAATAAACCCGTTGCCCTCGATCGGGCTGGAATGGCTCCGGCTACTATTCGGCGGAAGTGGATTCAGCAGCGGGTTGAGCTGCTGAAAACAGGGACTCGCTGGTCGAATCAGCTGAAGGTTTGACAGTGACCTTCAATTGGGCTGTGACCTTGGGATCCACTTTGATTCGGATGGTATGCTCACCCAGCTCTCGAATGGGGTGCTCCAGTACCAGTTTTCGGCGGTCGATTTGAATTCCGTCAGCAGCCAGGGCCTCACTGATCTGGGAAGTGGTGATGCTGCCGTACAGTTTGTCTTTCTCACCGGCACGCGCCTGGAGGACAACCTCCATCGACTCCAGACGGTCACGCAGGTCTTCGGCGGTCCGCAGTTCTTTGAGCCGTTTCTTTTCTGCAAGGCGCTTGAGGTGTTCGAGCTGCCTTTGCATCCCCGGGGTGGCTGCTGCTGCCAGATTCCTCGGGAACAGATAATTCCGGGCATAGCCGTCCTTCACATTCACAACCGATCCGGCTTCCCCGAGGTTATCCAGGGTTTCTTTAAGAATGACCTGCATTTGTTTCTTCCTCCGTAAACTTTACATCCCCGTCCAGCTGAGAGGATCGAGAATGGTGTCATGTGCTTCTGCATCAAGGGTTTTCGGAAAATCGAGATTATAGTGTAATCCACGACTTTCTTTTCGACAAAGGGCACACTCTATCACAAGAATAGAGGTTTGCACAATATTACGTAACTCCACAACCCCATCACCCGCATTCCCTGCTTCAAAATACGAATCCACCTCTTTTTTAAGCAGTTCCAGCCTCTGCAATGCCAGGCGGAGCCGGTCAGTACGGCGGACAATTCCAACATAATCCCACATCAGGCTGCGGGCCTCTGTTTTGCAGTGCTCGATCCGCACTCCCTCCACATTTCCGGCAGGTGAAAAAAGGTCCAGCCATTTTGGCAACTTCCGTAGGGGAGTGGGTGGAGGGGCCATGGATTCCATGGCAGAAACTGCTGCCCGGTGACTGAAAACAAGCGCTTCCAGAAGTGAGTTGCTGGCCAGACGGTTAGCGCCATGCACACCAGTGAAGGCGCTTTCTCCCACGACATAAAGGCCGACAATTCGGGTTCTGCCCATGCGGTCGGTCACAACACCCCCACAGGAATAATGCGCGGCCGGAACAACCGGGATGGGGTCGCAGGGAGGGATAACTCCATGCTTCCGGCACTGCTGGTTGATCCAGGGGAATCGGTCTGTCCAGAATTCCTCATTCATGTGTGAACAGTCGAGGAGAACATGGCTGTCACCGTGTTTTTTCATTTCGGCATCAATGGCCAGGGCAACCACATCCCTTGGAGCGAGGCACCCCCGGGAGTCATACTGCTCCATAAAACTATCACCATTCAAACGCCGCAGTATCGCGCCCTCACCCCTGACCGCTTCCGATATCAGAAAGGTTTCTCCGGTTGGATTGTAAAAAGCGGTTGGATGAAACTGGATGAACTCCAGATTCCCTACCGGAAGCCCGGCTCTCCATGCCATGGCGATGCCATCTCCGGTGGCAATGACCGGATTTGTTGTGTGCTGGTATATCCGTCCTGTTCCCCCGGTAGCCAGAACGACAACAGAGGCACGGAATACTTTGATCCGGGAATCTTCGACATCCAGCGCAAAGACACCGGTACAGCATTTCGGACTGGCGATCGGATATTCGGTAATCAGGTCGATGGCAACATGATGCTCAAGGAATGTGACATTCGGGTGGTTGCGCAGGCACTTCAGCAATGCTCTTTCGACTTCACGGCCTGTCAAATCTTTGGCATGGAGGATTCGACGATGCGAATGGCCACCTTCCCGTCCGAGATCATAAAGGGCAAGGTCTGTCGGCGGTGTCTGGCCAGGGGAATCCTCCCCCTTGCCGTGAGTTGAGAAATGGACACCCCAGTCAATCAACTGACGAACAAGTGGGGGGCCATCACGCACCAGGTCTCGGACAACCTCTTCATGGCATAATCCAGCCCCGGCAACCAATGTGTCACGAATATGGTCTTCGAAGGAATCTTCAGCAGTGGCAACACAGGCAATGCCACCCTGTGCATAATTGGTATTCGATTCGAAGTCTTCCTTCTTGGTGAGAATGGTGACTGTACCTTTCTGGGCTGCTTCGAGGGCGAAGCACAAGCCGGCGATTCCACTGCCGACGACAATGAAGTCAGATGTTGTTTCTTCCATAAAAACGATTCTATCCATAAATTTAAGGGCAGGGAAAGGCCTCTAAATTTGAAGGCTTTTACTCCCAGCTGGCTTTTGGCACAATGAAGGCCGGGATTGATTCTAATGAGCCACTGGAACCTGTCACAGATTTCAGGACACCTGAGCGCAGAAATTGCCGGCTATCAGCGTGAAACTGAATCCTTCAGCCTGGAAGAACTTCAAGTTCTGGCTGTTCTGGGTGCAGGTGTTGAACGGACCCTGGACCCCCTCAAATTGAATCTGTTGTTCGAGCGGATTTTTTCGGATTTAGGCTACCGCCTTGAAATTCAGATACTCTCTTCGGATGAAAGCCCTCCCAGCCCGGAACAGCAGGACTCTGGCCACCAGTTCAGATTCCATCTGACTCCGCCCCATGAAATGGAGGCGGAAGATTTTCAAGGCTGGATCGAACTGATTCCGATCGATCCATACAAAAAACTGACCCAGAAAGAAGAAACCTTCCTCCAGTTTTTATGCCGGCAGGTCAGCGCGGTTCTTGCGCATCAGTGGCTTTACCAGAACCTCGAACGCACCCGTGAAAAACTCCAGGCGGCGCTGAGCACTGTTCAGGAGATTTCCGCCTTCATCGGGCATGAAATCCGCAGCCCGATCTCTTCACTTCTCTCGCTTGGTTTCATGATGGAAGAAGATATTCGGGAACTGAGCCGCAAGCCCTCCCCGTCGATGGAAGAATGGAAGAGCTTTCTCGACCAGATGGCGCAGGCAGTTGCTCTGATGCAGAAAATCACACGATCCACATACCTGCTTGGGACACTCGAAATCGATCCAACCCATTCCATGCGGGATCTGGAGTGGGTGGAAGTCGGGAAGAGCCTGATCGGGACTGCATCGACAGCCTACTCATTCGATATCCGCCGCAGGGGCCTCAAGGTGGTGGTGCGGAAAGAATCCAGTTTTGCGCATGAGCATGTGCTGGTGCAGCGGGCCTGGTTCGAGGCGATATTTGACAATCTGCTCGGCAATGCAATCAAGTATTCCAGCGAAGGCGGCCGGATCGATTTTTCGATTCTTCGCAGGGAAGGGTTTTATATCATTCATGTCAGCAATCCTGTCGACAATCCAACATCACCCGATCGTTTGAACCGCCTCTTTGAGAAAGGATACCGTGGAGCCGATGCCGCCTTTAACATTCAGACCATTGGCGCCAATCAGGGTCTGGGGCTCTATTTCGTCAATCGAATTGTGACACTGGGATATGGAGGCCGGATCTTCGTGTGGCTGGATTCCCAGCGGAACAGCGATGGTGTGCGTGAAGGTGAATCGGTTGAGACACAGGTTTTTGGTGATCCTGATTCAACCACTCCGGAGGGAAAGCAATTTTTTCATATCGAGATTCGCATCCCGGAAAAAACTCTCCTCTCTCCTCTCGATTTTGAGGATCAACCAGTCTGACCAGGGCCACATCAAACCTGCTCCAGACCACCCGGGACATGGTTATTGAAAATACCCCGAGCCATCCAGCCTGAAGCCCCGGGAATAGTTCTCTTTCTGCCAATGAACAATGATCCGCCATTTATGGGGATATGGAACTCATGGAAACATGAAAATCAAAGAGGGCTGGACCATCGGCGCGCCCCTTTTCAACAGGTTCTTATTGACATCCTCGGGGATAATATCAATCCTGAGTATTCAGATTGTGTGTATTATGCTGGTGATGTCTGATTGAACCTGAAAAATCCATGGCAGTTGATGTCATTCGTACAAAAGGCCCCTTTTTGGGGGTTTTTCTGGTCTCTGGAGCGACACTCATGTATGAAGTGTTGCTCACCCGCATTTTCAGTGTGACCCTGTGGTATCACTATGCATTTGTTGTCATATCGATCGCATTATTCGGGATCACAGTCGGGGCGAACCTCATTTATCTCTTCCCTGAATACTTCACTTCGATCCGATCCAAATATCACCTGTCCCTTTACTCCTTTGCCTTTTCAGTGGCGATGGTATTCAGTTTCTTATCATTCCTGTGCATTCCTTTCATCGATCCGAAAGAGAGCACGATTGTCGATTATTTTTCAATCATCCTCATCTTCCTGATCGTTTCGATTCCGTTTATTTTCAGCGGAATCTGCCTGTGCCTTGCACTAACCCGGTTTCCAACCCAGCTGAGTGGTTTGTACAGCGCGGATCTGACCGGAGCAGGGCTGGGTTGCCTGCTCCTCTTTCTGAGTCTCGAAGCTTTCGACGCCCCGACCGCAGTGATCTTTTCCGCGTTGGTTGCCAGCCTTGCCTCACTTTCGTTTCTCGGTGAAAGCCGTTCGCGGCTTTTACGGAAGTTCGCCACAGGCTTTATGGCACTTCTGATTCTGGTCATTTTTTCGAATACCATACGAGCCATCCAGGATAAACCGTTCCTGCGCTTAAGGTGGGTGAAGGGTCAGCTGGAATCCGCCCCACTTTATGAAAAATGGAACTCATTTTCACGGATTCAGATTCAGGGAGATAAGAACCAGGAGGTCAAACCTGCCGGGAAAGGCCTCAGCGCCACTTATACCCCCACAACCACAATACGCCAATTGCAGCTCCTGATCGACAGTGGCGCAGAGAGCTCACTGACCGGCTGGGGAGGGGATACAAACCGGCTGGACTACCTTAAATACGATGTCATCAACTTCCCCTACCTGATTCGAATGCCCAGGGAAGTTCTGGTTATCGGAAGTGGGGGTGGACGGGACATCCTTGCCGGGCTGGCTTTTAATGTTGACTCCATTGTGGGAGTCGAGATCAACCGAAATATTCTGGATGCAGTCAATAATCGATTCGGTGAGTTCACCGGGCACCTGGATCAGGACAAAAGGGTCCGGTTCGTCAATGATGAAGCACGAGCGTATCTCACCCGTGAAAAACAGACTTTCGATCTGATCCAGGCTCCACTCGCAGACACCTGGGCCGCGACTGTTGCCGGAGCCTACATGCTGGCCGAAAATCAGTTGTACACAGTCGAGGCCTGGACCGCCTTTCTTGATAAAGTACGACCGGATGGAATTCTGTCTTTTTCCCGCTGGCATGTGAAAGATGCTCCCTGGGAAATTTACCGGCTTATCTCACTGGCGGTGGCAGCGCTCGAGCGCCAGGGCATCACACGGCCGCGAGACCATCTCCTGCTGGTCAGTCATTTTCCTCCATCCGAGTCAGTTGGGATCGGAAATCTCATGATCAGCAAATCTCCAATTAAACCAGCCGATATCGACAGGGCCGAAAGGCTGGCCGCCTCGATGAGATTCACGGTTGACCTTTCACCGCGTGTTGCGGCCAGCTCCACACTCGAAAATCTCGCGACCGGAAGACCCTTCGAAGAATTTTCAGAAAACCTGCCGGTGGATCTTTCACCCCCCACAGATGATTCTCCCTTTTTCTTCAATATGCTGAGGATGCGTGCCATTTTTGACCGGGCCGCCTGGAACCAGGGGCCGGTTGCCTTTCACATGAAGGCTGTCTTTGTCCTGGGCAGCCTGCTTGTCAGCGCACTGGTTCTCACTCTGATGTTCATTGTCCTTCCCTTGATTCTCCGTGTAGAACAGGTGCGAATGCATGGCTGCATCCCGCTCTTCTTCTTTTTCAGCTCCATCGGGATGGGCTTTATGCTGATCGAAATTTCACAGATGCAACGCCTGAGCCTGCTGCTCGGACATCCGACCTATGGCCTGACAACTGTCCTGGCAACCCTGCTCATCGCCAGCGGCCTGGGCGGCTGGGCCACACAACAGATTCAGAATCCCGCCTTCATTGGTGTTATCCTGTTCCTCGTTCTTCTCACTGTTTTAGGTCTGGTGGGTTTTTATACACCGCACCTGATCGGGAAGTTTCAGGGGGCCTCAAACCTGGAAAAGATTCTTGTCAGTGTCGGAATCCTGGCCGGGCTGGGGTTGTTAATGGGAACTGCATTTCCTCTGGGAATGAAAGTAGCGCTGGTGCGTTCATCCTCTCTGGCTCCCTGGCTGTTTGGAATCAATGCCGCGGCGGGTGTGCTTGCATCCATTCTGGCGGTTGTCATCTCCCTTTCCTGGGGGATCTCGCTTTCATATTGGGCCGGGGTGGTCTGTTACCTGATCGCTTTATTTGCATTTGTGTGGGCTTGCCTGTCCGAAGGATACTCAATTGTTCCACGCCCCGAAAAGATCGACTCCGGATCAGCTGATGCAATTGAGGTCGAAGCCCAGCCTGTCGAATAAAACCAGATCATTCGAAATGAGAAACTCTCACCTCAGTAGAAGTTTTGGAGAAAATAAAATGCGAAGTCTATCGATTTTTTCTCTGTTGCTGTTGATGGGCCTGCAAGGTGCACCTGCCCCGGCGGAAAATCCATGCACCAATGGGTCCTTTGAACAACTCGACGCCCAGGGGATTCCAGTGGATTGGTCCCCCGTGTCTCCACTTTCTATTTCGAACGATGCCAGAGGTGGACACAATTCACTTCGCATTGTCCGGGATCGAACAGATGCCGGGACAGAAGCCGGTGTGAATCGAGCCTGGGTGCCTGAAAATGGCCAAAGAGGTGCCATGATCGATCGCCTCAAGGGAGGGATGGAGTTCTGGTATAAGGCCATTTCCTCTCATGGCGCCCAGATGAATGTCGGGGTTATCCCGATGAACCAGCGCCCCTACGAGGAGACTCATGCGAGCCGCGCACTGTTCGATATTCCGCCTCAGCATATCGGAGATGGCTTGTGGCATCGCGCCCGCCTCAAGTATGACTACTCCCAGAACACTGATGTGAAATGGGTTCACTTTGCCGCACGCATCACTGGAGGAACCGGGGAGTTCCTGCTGGATGAGGTGTCCTACCTCGAAGAGGTTGGGCCGAATCTGGTCATCGATACCCTCTGGATCGATGAGGAACCTACGCAACCCGGGCTGGCTGGAACATTAAGGACCCGGATCAGGAACACCGGTGATCAGGATGCCTCTCAGGTCCAGATAACCTGTCTGCCGAGTTCGCAGATTCAGGGGATTGTATTCGAACCACCCCGGATCCTCCTTTCACAGATAAAGGTCGGCCAGATTGAAAATATCCGGTTTCGCCTGCTTGGAAAAAGAGCAGATTCCGGGATGCTCACCATGCTTGCGAATGCAGAGAATCTCAAAGCTTCCGAGGTCATCCGGATTGCTCCACAGATGAAGATCGAATCTTTTGGCCCTGTTTCACCCGTCGTCATACAAGGGACTGAATCCCGTGTGGAATGTCTGGTCAAGAACTCGGGAAATGCTTTCCTGATTAAACCTCAGGCGGCTTTTGAGGTGAATGGCAAAGAGGCAAAGGTCTCGCTTCCCTGGATTCCTCCTGGGGATTCGGCGGTGCTCTCCGCAGCCCTCAATCCCGCCACCGAAACATTGCAATCGAAGATCAGTGTCGAACTGACTTCTCAAAACTGCGGGGGGACCCTGAGTCATGAATCCTCAGTCACTGTTGTTTCATCTGAATCCCCATCTACAGACGGAACTGGGCTTCTCGCCCATCAGGACTCATCGGGATGGATCATCGGCAATGAAAAGGTCCGTTTGATTGCACGAAATAATTCCTATGGGATCAGTCCAATTGAAATCCAGGGCCAATTCTCCTCTGTCTGGAAAACTGTGGCCTGGCTCCCGACTCTCGGGAGGGTTGTGCTGAAAAACTCAGGAGGGGGCAGAGAGGTCCATCCACTGATCTGCAGCCCGGAATCTGCCACGGCGGCTGTAGCCGATTCACAGCAGGCAGTCTTCTCATTAAAAACTGGTTTCAAGGATGCTGATGGTTCTATCTGGAGCTTTTCCTCCTCTTTCACGCTGGGAGAAGACCTCTCTGAGATTGCAGTTCAGTACCATCTTGAATGTGACAGACCAAGGGAGCTGCTCGCATTCGATGGCCCCATGGTCTATGCCCTCGAAAGGGATGAAGCGGTGTTTCCCGGGCTTGAGTGGCTGGTTGATGGAGAGATTTCATCAAGCGATCTCGATATCAATCAGGGGCATCCGCATCAGACCCGTTATGTAGTTCACCCCAACATGGTGACCATTCCAGCGGTTGGCGTGCACTCCAGCTGGGGAACTCTCGGATTGATCTGGGACATTAAACAGAAATGGGATGGGGAGAGAGACCGTCCGGGTGTCGTATTCGCTTCACCGGATCGATTCAACCACCAGCGCAGCCATCTGGCGGGCTTGATGATCCCCACAGTCCCTGAATTTGTTAAAATGAACCAGAGGGAAGCTTTCAATCCATACCCCCTCGCCGCAGGGCGATCCCTGGCCATTTCCTGTTCGATCCTGGTTCAAGCCGATGCGGCAGATCCTCTGACAGCCATCGATGCCTGGAGCAGGCACTATGGTTTCCCGGAACCTGAGCCACTTCCCCATGGGAGTTATGATCAGGAGATCCAGTTTTCGATGCGTGGATATCTGGAATCCCTCTGGGATGCAGATTCCCAAAAATGGTGGACCTCAAAAAGTGGGCCAGAATCCATGTCTTTTCTCGACAGGCCACAGGATTATATCGGGGATCTGTTGCTTGGAGCGATCCGATCTCCCGATCCGGAGGTGAAGGCCAGATGCCTCGAAAGGGCCAGGCAGATCCAGTCTCTTCGCAAAGATAACCCAGGCCTGAAGCCAGCCGATCCTGTAAAGCCTGGTGAGATCTTTTCAGAATATTATCCAGCTCCGCTTGAACTTGCATGGACCGGCCAGGACCGGGTCGGGGCCTTGCTGGCTGGGCGCGATAAACAGGGAGGGTGGCGGTTCGATGCAGATTTCCAGGACAATGCCATCTTCAAGGGGTTTGATTACCATATTCTTGGAGAAGATAATGCCATCGAGATCGGCACCTGTGCCAGGAATTGCACCCTCGTTCTGAGGTATGCACTCACTTCGGGGGATCTCCATACATTTCAGTCCATGCTCCCCACACTCGAGATCATGGAAGAATTCCGTGTCCCTCGTGCAGCGCAGGTGTGGGAGGTTCCGGTCCACACACCCGATATCCTGGCTGCTGCGGATGCAATCGATGCATTCCTCGCTGCATTTCGAATCAGTTCTGATCCCCGCTGGCTGAAAGATGCGGTGGATTGGGCCAGGAGGGGGCTGCCATTTGTCTATGCCTGGCAGGAACCGAAACTCCCCTTTGTGCTGGGAGCCACAATTCCAGTTTTCGGCGCCTCCCTGCGCAACTATTCCTGGTTTGGATTGCCAGTTCAATGGAATGGGCTTCGATATGCCGAAGCTCTGCTAGACCTTGCCGATGTGGATGACAGTTACCCGTGGCGGAGGATTGCCGAATTGATCCTGCGCAGCGCAATCCGCCAGCAGGCACCCGATGGTCCGGATGCCGCTCTGTGGCCGGATAATACAAGCGCTATCGATGGCGCGCGATGCCCCTGGGTGTTTTCCCCGAGACAGATTATCCAGGCCATCATGAAGTTCGAGGGCAATTCCCTTTCTCCTGTCACACACCTGCTGCACGAAGGGGAGGCATTGATCCCGGTAACCACAGCGGGGGCGCTTTCGGACCTGAAACGGCATGGAGAGCAGGTGTCATTCAAAGTCACATACTCAGAGGGGCTGGAGAGCCAGGTCCTTCTCGCCAATCTATCCCGGCCATCCCAGGTATTGGTGGATGGCCACCCCCTGCCAGAAGCCCCAACCCACAAGGAAACACTCCCTGGAGGGTGTTGGCG
>JAANMT010003342.1_pt1 | contig 11579 bp, 7 predicted proteins | sample 7279711 | NCBI WGS metagenome assembly JAANMT01 (sample SAMN14094538, study PRJNA606508) | bioreactor metagenome | isolation source: A lab-scale SPAN reactor treating ammonium-rich wastewater day 1 | place: Ireland: Galway | collected 2017-01-16 | reverse complement strand
GCAATAATTCTCGGTGTAGTTCAGGGAGCAACAGAATTCTTGCCGGTATCTAGTTCGGGTCATTTGGTGATTTTTTCACAGATATTGGGTGAGTTAAATGAAGGCTCTGTGTTTTTCTTTGTTTTGTTGCACGTAGCGACATTGCTGGCAGTGATAATTTATTTTTGGCAAGATTTACTGAAAGTCAGAGACAAACAGTTAGGTTTGTTGATATTGGCAACAATTCCGGCTGCAATTGTCAGTTTGTTTTTGAGAGATCTGGTGGAAGGGTTATTTGTGTCGGTCAAATTAGTGGGCGGGGCAATGTTGATAACAGGTGTACTAAATTTGCTATCTGATTGGAAGTTAAGACAAGAAAATATGAGTGAGTTGAGAAAAGAGTCACAAGCCGAATTGGGTTCAGCCAAGTTGCCAGTTCAGCGTGACGAAAAGGTTAGTTTCTTCCCAAATTCGAGGCAGTCAATAATAATCGGTGTGGCTCAGGCAGCGGCGATTACGCCTGGTATTTCAAGATCTGGATCAACAGTGGCTATCGGTTTGCTCCAAGGAGTCAAAAAAGAAACCGCTTTTCGTTTTTCATTTTTATTATCAATCCCAACCATTCTGGGTGCCTTAATACTGGAATTGCTAGATATTTGGCAAAAAAACTCGAGTATATCACTAGGAGTACCTGAGATGATGGGGCTTTTGGCTGCCTTTATCACTGGTTTGCTGTCACTTAAATTACTGTCACTGGTTTTGGCTAAAAATCAGATGAAGTGGTTTGGGATTTACGCCTTGATATTAGGTGTGGTAGTGTTAATCTTTGCCTAAACAATGACAACTCTTTGAATATAGGATTGACAGTTCTTAGTTATTTATCCCGAGGGCGATATTGGAGGGCTTCTGCCACGTGAGAGTCATCAATTAGGTCAGAATCGCCAAGATCAGCAATGCTTCTGGCCAGTTTGATAACCTTGAAGTAACTCCGCGCCGAGAGACTATAATGATCAACTGCCCTATGGAGAAGTTTTTGGGCGGAGGGGGTGCGTGGCAGTAAGCGATCGACTTGAGAAGGTTTTAGACTGCTGTTGGTGACAACTTCAGATTCATACCTATCCTGCTGGCGGTGACGAGCCACCTGTACTCGCAACCCGACAGTTTGGGATGACTCAGCGGTAGGATAAGCCGCGACTAAGTCAGTCGTTTCCACCTCTTGAACTCGGATATGCATATCAATTCGATCTAAAATAGGTCCAGAAATTCTTTTTAAGTAATTGAGTTTTTGGTAAGGAGTACAGCTACAGGCTTTTTTCCTCGAGCCAGCATAGCCACAAACACAAGGATTGGCGGCAGCTACTAGTTGAAAGCGAGCTGGATAGCGAACCGTGCCATTGGCTCTGGAAATATTAACGATGCCCTCCTCCAGAGGTTGTCTGAGTGCCTCCAGACAAGAACTAGGAAATTCTGGCAGCTCGTCTAGAAACAGCACACCTCGATGAGATAAAGAGATTTCCCCTGGTTGTAAGCGAATGCCGCCCCCAATCAGCCCAGCTTGAGAAGTAGTGTGATGAGGAGCACGAAAAGGTCGTGCATCGATTAAGCCTCGACCCAATGTCAGGCCTTTCAAAGAATGAATTTGAGTGACTTCAATGGCTTCGGTTTGAGTTAAAGGAGGTAAAATGGAGGCGAAGGCCTGAGATAGGAGGCTTTTGCCGGCACCGGGGGGACCAATTAGGAGAATATTGTGGCCGCCTGCGGCGGCCACTTCAAGTGCCCTTTTAGCCTGCAGTTGGCCGCGGATCATGGTGAAGTCTTGTTCCAACGATTGCTGAGCAGGTTGGTAGAGTTTTAAGGTTAAGGGTGGCCGATGGAACTGAGTTTGCAATAAACTCACTACTTCTGACAAATGTTTAACTGGATAAATGGCAAGCTGCCCAATCACCGACACTTCATCCTGATTTTGACTGGGTAAAATAACCTTGGTTGCCCCAAACTGCCGGGCTGCTAATACCAACGGTAAAGCTCCGCGAATGGGTTTGACTTCACCTGTTAGAGACAGTTCGCCAAAAAACATGACGTCAGCTTGTGGTTGAGGAATATCGCCGTACATGGCTAGCAAACCGATCGCAATAGATAATTCCAAGGCATTATTTGACTTATAAATATCAGCCGGCGCCAGGTTGACCACCACTCGCTTGGCTTTGATTCTGAAGCCACAATTAACTACGGCAGCTGTAATTCTCTCCTTAGCCTCATCAATCGATTTGTTAGGTAAACCGATCAAAATCAAGTTCGGGGTGCCATGGCTACCATTGACCTCCACCTCAATTTTAATTGGATCAAGACCTTGAGTAATTGCACTGTAAGTACGCGCCAGCATACCCCCTAGCCTACCACTCAATTCTTACATTTAGCGTGATTTTTTGGGGGAGTTTTTTTATTTTCCCACTTGTTCGATCAAGCGATTGCAGTAACCAAACTCGTTGTCATACCAAGCGATGACTTTGACCAAGTTACCCCCGACCACGTAAGTTAGCGACAGATCGACAATCGATGACTCCCGACGACCAATAATATCGCTGGAGACAATGGCATCGGTGGTGACGGCTAAAATGCCTTGGTATCGACCTTGGTTGCTGGCGTCGATAAGTGCTTGATTGACTTCTTCTTTAGTTACATCACGATTGAGAAGAAAAACCATGTCAGATAAGGAGCCAACGGGTGTTGGTACACGAACCGACAAGCCGTCAAATAGCCCTTGGAGTTCTGGAATAACTTGAGTTACAGCAATAGCCGCACCAGTGGTAGTGGGCACAATGTTTTGAGCAGCAGCACGAGCACGTCTCAGGTCTTTGTGTGAGTTGTCATGAGTGTTTTGATCGTCGGTATACGAATGAATGGTGTTAAGCATAGCCTTTTGGACACCAAAAATACGGTGCATGACTTCTGCCACAGGAGCTACACAATTAGTGGTACAAGAAGCATTGGAGCGGATCGGATTATTAGGGTCAAATTTATTAACACCGATTACTCCAAGACTAACCCCTTCCCCTTTAGCAGGAGCGGATATAATGACAGTTTTAGCCCCACCATCCAGGTGAAGTTTGGCTTTATCGACTGTTACAAAGACCCCCGTCGATTCAATAATCGTTTCGACTTGGTTTTTGCCCCAAGGGATTTTGGCAGGGTTGCGTTGAGAGGTGACGGTAATGACTCGATCGCCGATTGTGATCGTACCCAATTCGGGTTGCTCATCAGTCACCTCCTTAGTAGAGCGAAATCTTTGAACACTCAACGATTGATGAAATTGTCCATAATTGGAATCATATTTGATCAGATGAGCCCAGTCTTCAATCTCCATTGATCCAGAGGTATTGATCAGTTTTAAATCTAGACGATGGCGATGATAGTACCACCAAACACGCAAGGAAGTACGGCCAATGCGACCGAAGCCATTGATACCAAAGGTGGGCAGGGTTGACATATTTCCTCTCTAAGCAAATTCAGTTTTGACTTTATTACTGACATAAGTACCGATATCATCGCCTGCAATGGCTTTAGCTAGATTACCGGCCTTGAAAAGTTCAAAAACCATCACATTCATGTCGTTTTCTTTGCACATGGCCAAAGCAGCGGTGTCCATGACTTCAACACCATCCATTTCTATGGCATCTTTTAATGTTAGAGTTGAGAAGCGGCGAGCATCTTTGTGTTTAACGGGATCCCGATCGTAAACGCCATCGACTTTGGTAGCCTTCATCAATACGTCACACTTGAGTTCTAATGCGTGTAAGGAAGCGCCAGTATCAGTTGTTACATAAGGCACGCCCGTACCAGCCGCTAAAATAACTACCCTGCCCTTTTCCATGTGTCTAATGGCTTTTCTTCTGACAAAACTCTCAGCGACGGCAGGCATTTGCAAAGCCGACTGCATACGAGTAGGGACGCCAACTCTTTCCAGTGCATCTTGTAGAGCGAGACCGTTCATGACAGTAGCTAACATACCCATGTAATCAGCAGTAGCTCGATCAAAACCATGTTGGGAAGCAGATAGACCACGGAAAATATTACCACCACCAATCACAATGGCAATTTGAACGTGAAGAGTATAAATTTCCTTAATTTGTGTAGCTACTTCTAAGGCTGATTCATAATCAATGCCATACTCGCGATCTCCCAGCAAAGCCTCACCACCCACTTTCAGAAGAATGCGATTGAAACGAGGTTGAGACATATGTGACCTTTCTTGAGCTGAGTATTGACTACGTAACTATATCATATTTGCAACACAAATTATTGAGGACAGATTACTCCATATAGGATTTTAAAACCTGATGACGAACCCTGAGGTAAAGAGATTGTTTTTGCATGATTGATTCTGAGTATCAAAACCCGATTCTTGTTCTTAATCTCAATAACTTCCAGCGTAGATTTTCTCCAAGACGGAAAATTTGATATTGAGGAATATTTAACATCAAGTCATAAGAGCCTAAAAATTCATACATCGTGCCACCGTAACCTTCCTTGAATTTGTGAAAACCATACCAAGGATGATTCTTTTTAGCATCTGGTCCAAGACACCCCCAGAGATCAAAGCTCCGGCAGTTGTTAAGCTGGCCAAAACGAATCATTTCCCACATCATTAAGTTGCTTGCCATCACTTCACGATGTTCCGAGCGAGAAGCGCCATAAGGATAGTAAAGCTGATCTTGGAACAGAAAAACAATCCAGGCGACGAGCACTTGACCCTCATAAACCGCATGAAAAATACGCATCATACCAGTTTGGCCAATGGTGTTCCACATGGTTTGAAAGTACTCGGGAGTGTGGGCGTAAAAGCCTTGGCGTTTAGTAGTTTCTTTGAGAATATTCAGATACTCGGTCAAGCCTTCCTGGCTGGTGGCTTCTTGGACAGTAACGCCTTTTTTGACTGCCAGTCGAACATTATAGCGGGTTTTCTGGTGACAGGCATCAAATAACTCAGTTTCACTTTTGGTCAAGTCAATTTTGTAGGTGTAGCGAGTAAAAAGTGGTCGACCAGGCTTGGCTTGGTTATTTTGTAAAAACTCATCAATTTGTTTGAAAGATGAAGGAGAGTCAATGGGGTGAGAAATGTCGGGTTCGAGTTTGATAAAAATGGAGCGATGTTTGGTACCGAGCTGTTTGAGAACTGAGAGTTGATCCTCATCGGGCATGTAAGCTTTGGGTAGGTAGCCAGCAGTGCCGCCTAAAACAGGAATAGAGTGAAAAGTGACTTGAAAGCCTTTTTCAAGCTGACCATTGGTAAAAGTACCCACTCTCTCTACTTTAAGACCAGTTTTTTTGCGAAACTCCCCCCACTCCCAGGTTTGTAAAGGATGATCGACAACCTGGTTGTAAGCTTTGCTTTCTTCTTCTCGGATGGGACGAAGCATAGTGGTTTGATTATACTGGCAAAGGTGGGAGATTGGGAACTAGGAGACAGTATTGGGTTTTTAAGTGACAAACTGGATGTGACTTTCTCCACTATTCATCAACTAACAACTTAACATCTACCTCACCTGCCAGGTAGGCTTCTAGCAGATCGTCATCGATGACAAGTTGGCGACCCGAACTAGTAGTTGCAGTTTGACCAAAGTGTTTAGAGTCTGTTGAAAGTAGCTCATCAGGGATGTCCTTTAAAAAGCGACTAGGGGTGGAGGTAGTAATGGAGTTGTAGATGAATCGAGACTTAGCGTAGGACATGAAAAGCTGGTGCTTGGTACGAGTCATGCCCACATAACAGAGGCGTCGCTCTTCTTCCATAGCTTCTGCTTCCATCAAAGATCGTGAGTGCGGCAGCAGGCCGTCTTCCAAACCAACTAAGAAGACGATGCTAAACTCTAAGCCCTTGGCAGCATGGAGGCTCATCATCTGGACGGCAGACTTAGGCTCATCAGAAGCAAAGTCGGCGAGAGCCCCGTTTTGCATCAGAGCAATATTTTCCAACATTTGCGAGAGGGACTCAAACTGCGCCGCTACGGTGCGTAATTCTTGAATGTTTTCCAGTCGAGACAAGTCGTCCGGGTCGTTGGGTTGGTAGAGTTCTAAGTAGCTAGTTTGGCGGAGAATGTTATCTAAAATATGGCTGGGGCGGAGGAGGTCGGAGGGCGAATCAGAATTACTGATTCTGGAATCAATCTTGGGATCGGGATATTCTAAAACGCGGTTAGGACTTCTCGCCCCGTTGGTACCATCGCCCATCACTTCAGAATCATGACTTGGAGACGATTGCTCGGTTTGATCGGTAGCAGTCAATAATTCATTTCGCCAGTTTAAGAATTGATCGAGTCGTTTTTTGCCTATCTTCTGGACACGAATCAAGCTGGCTTCATCATGTGGGTTAGCCACTAACCGTAGGTAAGCCAACAAGTCTTTGACTTCTTTACGTTCATAAAAAGTGACTCCGCCTATAATGTTATAAGGAATGCCAGATCTCATTAGGATTTCTTCAAAAGTACGCGATTGGGCGTTGGTGCGGTAGAGGATTGCCATCTCGTGAAGAGGATAATCGCGATGTTGTTCAATGATCCAGCGAGCTACCTGTTCGGCCTCGCTCCGACTATCGGGTAGCTCTTTGAGAGTAATGGGGGCAGTATCGGCGCGATCGGTCCAAAGGGTTAAAACAGGATGAGCGGTGGTGAGGGCGATGACTCCAGAAGCCGCGTCCAAGATAGTTTGGGTCGAACGGTAATTTTGTTCCAGTTTGTACTCATGCAAGTCTGGAAAGTCCTGTTTGAGTTGGAGCATATTGCGGTAGTCAGCCCCCCGCCAACTGTAAATGCTTTGGGCAAAGTCTCCCACTACAAACAGTTCATGCTGGGGGGCAGCTAAGAGTCTGGTTAAGGTGTACTGGGCTTTGTTAGTATCTTGATATTCATCGACCAAAATGTGTTGAAAATTAGCCTGCAAACTTTCCAGTACGTAAGGGTTGGTTTGCAGTAACTCAACCACTTTCAGGAGTAAGTCATCAAAGTCCACCGCTTGGTTTTCTGCTAAGGTATTTTGATATTTTTCATAAAGAGAGACGACAGTTTGTTGAAAGTAGTTATTAGCAAATTGAGCGAACTGAGTTGGGGAGAGCATTTCGTTTTTGGCTCGACTGATTTGAGCCTTGACGGCTCGAGGAGCAATCTTTTTGGGATCAACCTGACTATCTTTAAGAATTCTTTTCAAAATACTTAATTGATCATCGTCATCATAAATAGAGAAGTTGGGTTGCAAACCCAGGGCAGAGCCATAACGACGCAAAATTTTGGCACAAAAACTATGAAAAGTGCTGGCATGGCGGAGGCGTTCTCCAGTTAGTTCCTCTACCTTGTTTCGCATTTGGTGGGCGGCCTTATTTGTAAAAGTGACCAGTAGTAGCTGATCAGATGGCAATTGATAATGATCAATCAGCCAGGCCGCCCGAGTGGTTAGAACTGTAGTTTTTCCCGAGCCTGCACCTGCTAGAATCAGAGCTGGACCTGAGGAGTGTTGGACAGCCTGTTGTTGGGCATGGTTGAGAGTGGCAATTTTTTTTTCTAGCGAAGTCATAAGGCTTTTATGGTAACACAAAAGAGGTCATCATCTTGATCTTGTTTTAGGATCTTACTACGATCGAGTTGTCATCGAAGGTGGGAGTTTTTAGGTCAAGTCCAAAATGACGATAAAAAGAAATATGATATAGTGAAAGAAATCTATGCCAAATCATCCACGCCTACTCGTAGCGAACTGGAAGTCTCATAAAACTTGGACTGAAGCGACGAATTGGATAAAACAGTTTCGATCGTTTTTAGAGTCTCACTCAGATCTGCTTTCTCAACCAGGAGTACCGCAAATTGTCATCGCTCCCCCCTACCCTTTTTTATTTCAAATAGCCAATTTATTGAGCGATTTGCCACATGTATCAGTCGGAGTCCAGGATATCAGTCCTTTTCCTGCCGGTAAGTACACTGGAGCAGTTTCGACCAGAAATTTGGAAGGTTTGCCCATCACTTACGCTATTGTTGGGCACAGTGAAAGACGCCGCTACTTTCATGAAACACATCAGGAAATTGCCAATAAGGTTGGTTTGCTCATTGATGCTGGCATCACCCCAATTGTGTGTGTCGATCAAGTTGATATCAAAAAACAAGCCGATGTGATTGACAAAAAATTAAGATCCAAGTGTGTTGTTGCCTACGAGCCCTTAGAATCGATTGGTACTGGCATAAGTCAGGAAGTAGCTAAAGTTTTGCCAGTTGTGGATGAAATAATAGTCGCCTTTGGAAATGTACCCATCATCTATGGTGGAAGTGTTGATGTGGAAAATATTAATGCTCACTTGTTGGCTACGGATGGTGTTTTGGTGGGAGGAGCGAGCTTGGAGGTGGCGGAGTTTGAGAAATTAATATTTTTCTAATATTTTCTTGAGTTTTTAATTATCTTTGTCAATACCATTGACTCATGGGATAATGAGAGACATGAAAATCGCAATCATTGGAGCAGGTTTTGCAGGTTTGGCAGCTGCTTGGGATTTGAGGCGGGCAGGTCATGAAGTGGTGATATATGAAGCTAGTGATCAGCCAGGTGGGTTGGCAGCTGGATTTCAAGCTGAGGGGTGGGAGTGGTCGCTAGAGTATCACTACCATCATATTTTCACTTCGGACAAAGCCATGCTGGAGTGGTTGCAGGAGTTGGGTTTGGGCGATCAGACATTTTTTCAATCTGTTAAAACTAGCATGAGATTTCAAGATCAGCAGTTTCGTTTAGATTCGCCAATGAGTTTGCTCAAATGTCCAGTTTTGGGTTGGTCAGCTAAGTTGAGGGTAGCGGCAACTCTGGCGTATTTACGATTTTTACCAGTTTGGCAACAACTGGAAAAAACTACAACGGAAAAGTTTTTAACAAAGTGGATGGGTGAAGAGGGTTATAAAATTTTATGGCAACCGTTGATGGAGGACAAATTTGGCAAATTTGCTAAGAAAGTGAACGCAGCTTGGTTCTGGGCCAGGATTCATGTCAGATCGCCTCGGTTAGGGTATTTCAAAGGTGGATTTGGGATGTTGGCGGAGAAGTGTACAGAGGTGGTGAAGAAAGCAGGAGTGAAGGTGGAGTTGGGGAAAAAGGTGGAAAAAGTTGAAAGACAAGGAAACCAGTGGACGATTACGACTGATAGGGACTCCAAATCTTGGAAGAGCTCGAATCAGGTCCAGGATGAGGACAAAGAAGGTCAGCATGATGATCATTTTGACGCAGTATTAGTGACGATGCCGGTACCAGTTTTAACCAAAATAGTACCAAGTTTGCCATCAGAATTTGTGAAGATGATTAATCAATTAGAGGGATTAGCAGCTACGACGTTAGTTTTGGAACTTGATAAACCTTTTTTTATTGATCAAACATATTGGCTAAATGTTAATGAGTCTCACTTCCCCTTTGTGGCAGTGGTTGAGCATACCAATTTGATTGAATGTCAGCATTATGGAGGAAAAACTATTGTTTACGTGGCAAAATATCTTGAGCAAATGAATCCATTTTATGAACTGAAAAGTCAGGAATTACTGGATACCTATCAACCATTTTTAGATCAACTTTCGCCAGGTTTTGCAAAAAATGTGACCAGGCACTGGGTCTGGCGAGCACCGTTTGCTCAGCCAGTAGTCGGGGTTAATCATTCGCAATATGTACCCAAAATGACCACTCCCCTACCCAACCTCTACTGGGCGAGCATGCAGCATGTTTATCCGTTTGATAGAGGCACCAACTTTGCGGTTAAGGTGGGGAGAGAGGTGGCAGAGCTTATAAACTCTTCTTCTTTGTCAAGTGTTTAAGATCTAGTACAATAATCAGGTGAAGAAACGGAAAAGTATCAATCTGCTAGTAAAGAGTCGAGATTTTCTGCATAAGAAGGTGTGGTTATTACCAATTATTGACTGGTTGATTTTGTTAATCTTGATCACTTTCTCTTGGTGGTTGATGAGCCTGACCTTTAGTTATAAAGATGGGCAGTTTGTGATGAAAAGCAAACTGTACAGTGACTTTGGAGCACATTTGCCACTGATTCGATCTTTTAGTCAGGGTGCCAACTGGCCGGTTGAGTATCCTTTTTATGTTGGGGAGCCGATTCGGTATCACTACTTTTTTTACTTGGTTGTGGGTATGTTAGAAAGAGTTGGATTGCAAATCGACTTGGCTTTGAATATTCCTAGTGCGTTTGGCATGACGTTACTACTATTTATGGTGTATCAGATTACGGTTTTGTTTTTTAAGAGGCGGGTGATTGGGGTATTGGCAGTAATTTTAGTGTTATTTAATGGCTCGTTGGCTTTTGTGGAGTACTTTAATCAGCAAGGCTGGGTTTGGCAGTCGTTGTTGGCTATACCAGAGCAGGTGCAGTTTGCCAGTTTTGGACCGTGGAGTGGAAGGCTGGTGGCAGCTTTTTGGAATTGGAATATTTTTACCAATCAAAGGCACTTGGCATTAGGTTATGGGTTGGTGATGGTGGGCATATATCCGTTATTGAGGGCAGTTTATGGCAATGTTAGGAAGAGATTAGGAAGTGTAGTGTCGACTAATCATGATGAAAGAAAAGCAGGCTTGGAGATCGTTGATCAAGTCCATGATGACTGCATGGTGGCGCAAGTTCAGGGTAATGGCTATCGAAGCCTTAGGTTGATGGGATTGATGGTGATTTTTGGCGTATTGCCATTGTTACATCAGGCCAGCTATTTAATACTGCTTGGGTTGGTGACTGGATGGTGTGTGTTTTATCCTAAAAAAACCAGACAACTTTGGTTGAATTATCTAGTTGCAATTATTACGTCGTTGATAGTCTTTACAGTTTTCACAGCTGGCTCAGAGCAGGAGTGGGCATGGATTTTTGGCTACTTATCACCTGACAAATCGATCGCTGGAATGATTGAGTACTGGGGATATAACCTAGGTTTGTACTTGATTCTGTTTCCGATTGTTTTGGTTTGGTCAATTTGGAAGAAAAATTACTTTTTGCTGCTGACATCTGTGTTTTTTGTGATTGCCAACGTCATGCGTTTAAGTACCGACATGATCAACAATCACAAGTTTATTAACTTTTTTGTCATGGTGTTGAGTTTAATGACAGCGGGTTGGTTGGGGATGTTGTGGCAAAAGTCTAAGTGGAGTTGGCCGGTAGTAATTTTGATTTTTGTCGCTTTGACATTTAGTGGGGTGATGGATGTGTTTCCGGTGGTGAATGATTACGATGGTCAAACGAGTGATGAGCCGAGGTCGCCAATTCAAGCCTATATCAGAAAGAACACCCCTCCCCGATCGCAATTTGTCACAACAACATATATGTATAATCCTGCATCTATGGCAGGGCGATTTTTATTCTTAGATTATGGCTATCATGCTTGGAGTATGGGGTATCACGATCGGTTTAAACGAGATCTGTTACCGCAAATATTTTCACCCAGCATTGATCAGAGCAGTTGGTGTCAGATCGTTATGACGGCAGGAGTTGATTATGTGTTGCTGGATCCTCGACCAGAAGTAGTCGAAGATGGTCAAATAGATGTGGTGGGGAGTCGGTTGGCGAGAGAATGGCAGCCAGAATACACTTCGCCAGAGGGTTG
>JAANMT010003341.1_pt1 | contig 11581 bp, 9 predicted proteins | sample 7279711 | NCBI WGS metagenome assembly JAANMT01 (sample SAMN14094538, study PRJNA606508) | bioreactor metagenome | isolation source: A lab-scale SPAN reactor treating ammonium-rich wastewater day 1 | place: Ireland: Galway | collected 2017-01-16 | reverse complement strand
AATGCCACCGTTCGGGACATCGAAATTCGGCAGATAATTAAGACCGTAACCGCTTTCCATACCGAACCATTCTTCGAGTTCGGGTACATTGTCGTATTGGGCTTGTGCATTTGCCGTGCAGCATATAGCGACGGCAATGGCACATAGCATTTGCATTATGCCGTAGAGCGACATTTTCTTGCGCGCGGCGTGCGAGCGTGCAACCGGAATTACCGTCATAGCAAGATAAAATTTCTGTTTCATAAAGAAACTCCTTTCAGGAAAATGGATAATTATTGATTAGGCACATTATTGTGCCGTATTGTTAAACATAGACAGTACACTTGAAATTGCAAAAAGTTCATTAAAATTAGCAACTTCTTGCAATATATGGTTATTGGAATGTGGGAGATATAGCAAATATTTTGTAGGCGATATGTCGTGCTTAAAGGTATAATTTGATTTTTTGTAATTATTTTTCCTACCGATATTTTGTACCTGACGGCGCAATTATTTTTCCTACCGATATGTTGTGCCTACGGCATAATTTGATTTTTTTTGATATTATTTCTATTAACCTGTCGTGCCTACGGCACTATTATATTTTTTTGTATTATTTTCTACCGATATTTTATGCCTATGGCAAATTACAATAGAAATAAATTACGTTTTTAGGCGATTTACACACCAATTACTACATAAATAAACGGGAGTATGAGTAATGAACTCAAACTCCCGAAATATTCAATCTATTTTTTGTTGTTTTTGCAGATTATACGGCGGCAAGAGCATGTTCCATATCTGCAAGCAAATCATCTGCGTCTTCAATACCGCATGACAGCCGAACAAGCCCGTCGGTAACGCCTAAATGCAAGCGACGCTCCAAAGGAACAGAACCGTGCGTCATTGTTGCAGGATGGCATACAAGTGATTCCACACCGCCGAGAGATTCGCCCAAAGTAAATACTCGGACCGATTCCGCAAATTTCATTGCCGCTTCGAGCGAACCGAGTTCTATCGAAATCATTCCTCCGAAACCCGACATTTGCCGTTGTGCAAGCTCATGCTGCGGGTGCGACTTTAAGCCCGGATAATGTACAGCGTGAATTTTTGGATGTGCGGCGCAATAATTCGCTATGCGCATTGCGTTTTCCGCGTGACGCTCCATACGCAAAGCCATAGTTTTCACCGAGCGTAAAAGCAACCAGCAATCAAAAGGCCCGGGTATTGCACCGGCCGCATTTTGAATAAAGCGCAATTTTTCGGCAATATCTGCGCGAGAAACGGCAACAATGCCGCTGACAAGGTCGGAATGTCCGCCCAAGTATTTTGTGGCCGAATGAATTACGATGTCCGCGCCCATTTCGAGCGGACGCTGAAAATACGGCGTGGCGAATGTGTTGTCGACTGCGAAAATCGCCTCGAATTCTCGAGATATCGCGCCTATTTCACGCAAATCACAAAGTTTCATCATGGGATTTGTAGGCGTTTCGGCGTATATCATAGCGGCCGCTCCGCGAGCAGAATTACCGCGCACGGCATTGCGAACGGCGGCAATATCGGTCATATCCACAATCTCGAAATTGATATTGTATCGTGTTAAAATTTTATCGAAAAGCCTGAACGTACCGCCATACATATCGTCGCCGCAAACAACGGTATCGCCTGCTTTCAGTAATTTGGAAACCGCATCAATGGCCGCAAGCCCGCTGCCGAAAGCAAAAGCCGCGCTACCGCTTTCAAGTGCTGCAAGATTTTCTTCCCATGCAAAGCGTGTCGGATTTTGCGTGCGGGCATATTCAAAGCCTTTGTGCCGCCCTATGCCCTGCTGTGCATAAGTAGAAGTTTGATAAAGCGGTACGGTAACGGCACCGGTGAGTTCGTCGGGTTCTTGCCCGATATGAATCGCTTTCGTAGAAAAACCCGAATAGAGATTATTGCTCATGAAAAATGTCGCATATAAATAATCAAACTTGTTTCGAGTGCAAAATTAAGGTAAAGTGTCGAAAATTCTCCGAAAATGGAAGCATATCGAATCTTATTTGTAATTTGCGAAGTTAAAAGGCTCTTATACTAAATCGCATTACACGAACAATGTACTCTCGGCTTCGCTCTTCGTCTGTTCAGGGAATAGTCGCATTCGGCGTTGAAATAGAAACGCATTTGGAAAATAATCTGCCGAATTTTATTATGGTCGGGCTGCCGGATTCTGCCGTAAAAGAATCTCGAGAGCGCGTTTCGGCTGCAATTAAAAATTCGGGTTTGCCTTTTCCGCAAAAGAAGATAACCGTAAATCTCGCGCCCGCCGACGTGCGCAAGGAAGGCAGTGCATTCGATTTGCCTATTGCCTTGGGTATATTAACGGCTTTAGGTTTGATAGAAAACGATAAACTTGCCGATACCGTGATTTTAGGCGAGCTTGCACTTGACGGTAGTGTGCGCCCCATTCACGGGGCATTACCCATTGCTGTGGAAGCGGCCAAAAACGGCATAAAAACTATTGTGTTGCCCGCTGAAAATGCCGGCGAATCTGCTCTTGTCAAAACTATTACAACCATTCCCGTAAAGAATTTGGCGGAGGCCGTGCGCTATTTCACCGGCGAAGAAAATATTGCGCCGCATATTGTAGATACTGCCGCTTTATTCTCGACCGATGACCGTTATTTGTTTGATATGGGCGATGTAAAAGGTCAGGAAAACGTAAAACGTGCTATGGAAGTGGCTGCCGCCGGAGGGCACAATATAATTATGATAGGTCCGCCGGGCAGTGGCAAAACTATGATAGCCAAGCGTTTGCCGACTATATTGCCGCCGCTTTCACTCGACGAAGCTTTGGAAACCACAAAGATACACTCCGTAGCCGGTACATTGCAGCCGGGTATTCCGCTGATTACGGAGCGTCCTTTTCGTGCGCCGCATCATACAATTTCCGATGCTGCACTTGTTGGAGGCGGAATGGGTGTTGTTCGTGCCGGCGAAATATCATTGGCTCATCATGGCGTATTATTTTTGGACGAATTACCCGAATTTGCGCGCAATGTGCTGGAAGTGTTGCGTCAACCTTTGGAAGATAAATACATAGCCATTTCACGAGTAAAAATGCGAGTGGAATATCCGGCAAATTTTATGCTTGTATGCTCAATGAATCCGTGCCCGTGCGGTAATTTCGGCAATCCGAACCAAGCTTGCAGCTGCGCCCCTCAACAGATTCAACGCTATATGTCGAAAATTTCCGGCCCGCTTTTAGACCGCATTGACATACATATAGAGGTTGCGGCCGTTAAATATCAAGAGCTTGCAGAAACTCGTCAGGGCGAGCCGAGCCGCAATATACGTGAGCGCGTCGTGGCGGCGCGCCAACGCCAAACGGAACGTTTTGCAGGGCATACGGGCGTATTCAAAAATGCCGATATGACTACAAAAGACATACGCACTTTCTGCCCGTTGGATACCGCCGGCAAAGAGCTTGTGAAAACCGCCATGCAGCGGCTTAATCTTTCGGCACGGGCTTTCGACCGCATTCTGAAAGTGGCGCGAACAATAGCCGACCTTGCCGGAAGTGAAAATATCGCACCGCAACATATTGGCGAAGCAATTCAATATCGCTCTTTGGACAGACAATTTTGGAATGGATAGCATCGCCGTTTCATTACAATTTACGAGCGAGAAAAAATACACTTTCATTCTAAATAAAAAATCGTAATTTTTCCGTAACGATTTCCATTAATAAACGTCGTTTACTCCGCATAAAGCGTTAACTATTCGACGCTTATTTTTTAAACAGCACTTTTCCATTTTCTTATTCGGAGGCAATTATGCCGATTTATCAAAGCGTGGGACATATTCCGCCAAAACGCCATACAGTTTTTCGTCAGCCCGACGGCACATTATATCACGAAGAGCTTTTCGGTACGGAAGGATTTTCGGGAAAATCGTCTTTGCTGTATCATGCCGCGCCGCCCACAAAAGTTCTTTCGATGGGCGAGCCTTATTCTGTTCGCCCCGTAACAGCAATTAAAGACAATTTGAAAGCCTTGAGTTTTCGGGGCTTTAACGTTGAGCCGAATGACGATTACATAGCAAGCCGCAAGACTTTGTTCGTCAATGACGACTTGCATATAGGCTTGGCCGCGCCGCAAAAATCTATGGATTCGTATTTTTTCAAGAATGCCGATGCCGACGAAATGCTGTTTGTTCACGAAGGCAACGGCTCGTTGCGAACCTGCTACGGCTCAATAAATTTTGAGTACGGCGATTACTTGATTATACCGCGCGGCACTACTTATCAACTTATGTTCGACGCGCCGCAAAACCGCCTTTTGTTTATCGAGGGTTTTGGTACTATTCGCTCGCCGCGTCGCTATACTAATGAGTTCGGACAATTTCTGGAAACATCGCCCTATTGCGAGCGCGATTTCAAATTGCCGAAAAACCTCGAAACTCATACCGAGCGCGGTGAATTTCTGCTTAATATCAAGAAAAACGGCTTGATTTATCCATATATTTATGAAATGCATCCTTTCGATTTAATCGGCTGGGACGGCTACAGCTATCCCTACGGATTTTCGATTTTCAATTTCGAACCGATAACCGGCCGCGTCCATTTGCCGCCGCCGATTCATCAACAATGGGAAGGCAATAATTTTGTGGTATGCTCCTTTGTACCGCGCCTTTACGATTATCATCCTTTGGCTATTCCTGCGCCTTACCATCACAGCAATATAGATTCCGACGAGATTCTCTATTATGTGGACGGCGATTTTATGAGCCGAAACAATATTCAGCGCGGGCAATTTACATTGCACCCTGCCGGACTGACGCACGGGCCGCATCCGGGCGCGATAGAGCGCAGCATAGGCAAGAAAGAAACCAAAGAACTTGCAGTAATGATTGACCCGTTCAATCCGGTAAGCATTACCGAAGAAGCAATGAAAATAGATGTTCCCGATTATTACAAGTCTTGGTTGGAATAGCAGTTACAACCGTAAATTCACTGTCCGACAAGCAATTTTCGTTTAATTCACGGAGTAAAAATGGATAACCTGAAAGCAGCTCAAAACGTTTCTTACGGCATAGAGAAAATATTTGCCGATGCCGAAGACTTTTTTCCGATTAACGGTACAGACTACGTAGAATTTTACGTAGGAAATGCCAAGCAAGCCGCACATTATTACAAAACCGCTTTCGGATTTCAATCTCTGGCTTATGCCGGACTTGAAACCGGCAGCCGCGACAGAACTTCTTATGTATTGGTGCAGGATAAAATTCGCCTTGTATTGACAACAGCATTAAACTCCGATAATCCGGTTGCCGAGCACGTAAAGAAACACGGCGACGCGGTTAAGGTAATTGCCCTTTGGGTAGATGATGCCACAGAAGCATTCAATATTACGGTGCAGCGCGGCGCAAAGCCGTATATGGAGCCGCGTGAAGAATCCGATGCGCATGGACACGTTGTGCGGTCGGGTATACATACTTACGGCGACACGGTGCATATTTTCGTGGAGCGGAAAAACTATAACGGTATTTTCCTGCCCGGTTATACGGCATGGAACTCAACGTATAATCCGCCGCAAAAGGGCTTCCGTTATATTGACCACATGGTAGGAAATGTAGAGCTTGGCGAAATGAATACTTGGGCAGATTTTTATCGCCGCACAATGGGCTTCGCAAATTTGGTAACTTTTGATGACAAAGACATTTCCACGCAATACACCGCGCTTATGAGCAAGGTTATGAGCAATGGAAACGGCCGAATTAAATTCCCGTTGAATGAGCCTGCCAAAGGAATTAAAAAATCGCAAATCGAGGAATTTCTCGATTTCTACGAAGGGCCGGGCTGCCAACATATCGCTATTGCTACCAACGACATAGTTAATTCGGTGCGCGATATGCGAAACAGCGGCGTGGAATTTCTGTACGTGCCGGGCGAATATTACGATACGGTTGCAAATCGCGTCGGCGAAATTGACGAAGACCTTGCGATTTTGAAGGAACTCGGCATTATGGTCGACCGCGACGAGGAAGGCTATTTGCTGCAAATCTTCACAAGACCTGTGGAAGACCGCCCGACGCTGTTTTTTGAGGTGATACAGCGCAAAGGCGCGAAATCTTTCGGCAAAGGGAATTTCAAGGCTCTGTTTGAATCAATCGAAGCCGAGCAAGAGCGTCGCGGAACTTTGTAAAAAGACGTTCTCGAAAACCCAAATAAAAAAGCCGGATTTTCCGGCTTTTTTATTTGGCATATTCAATAGCGAAACAGACGATTTGTGCCGTTTATTTTCAAAGACTTTGCGTGTTGCACAGCGAATCGGGCGTATCGCGACGGTAGCGATAGGTTGCCGCATCGGTTTTACCGATAATAAATCCGGCAAGCTCGGCACGCTCGTAAAAATCTGCATCATCGGCATATCGCATAGCATCGAATCCGCCAATTTCCAAAGCACGGTCGCGCCTGATTACGAACGTGCCGCCGATAACGCAATCGGACAAATGTATTTGTCGCGAAACATCGTTTTTATCGGGAACATAAGCATTGCCGATTATTTCCGCACCGCCGTGCAAAAGGTCTATTTGCTGATAAGCGTGCAGAATTTCGCGGCGCAAAGCCAAATGTTCGGGCAGATATTCGTCGTCCGAGTCGAGAAACGTTACGAAAAGTCCGCAAGCTGCCAGCAATCCCGCGTTTCGGCTTAGTCCCACGCCGCGATTGCGATGACGCATATAGCGAAAACGTTCGTCGTGCCGCATATATTCAAGCAGAATTTCGGCCGTATTATCGTCGCTGCCGTCGTCCACAATTATCGCTTCCCAATCGGTTTCGCTTTGGTTAAGCAATGAGTCTAATGCACGGGGCAATAATTTTGCACGATTATAAGTGCAAACAATAACCGAAAAAAACGGAACACGCTCGGGATAAATTAAAACCATGAAATATGCGAATAAGATACTGCTTTTTCTCTTGTTATTTCTTTTTTCACCACGAATAAACAGAAAAATGCAACACTGAAATATTCATTAAGAATTTTCGGTAACGGCACGGCAAAGACGTGCCAATTCATTCCATTGCCCGGCGGCCAACCCAGCGTCCAAACGGTTCAGCGTTTCCTTGAAAAGCGGCGCAATGCGCTCGAGAGCCTCCTCGCCCGCAGGCGTAATCGTGGAAATTACAATACGTCGGTCATTGTCGGGGCGCGTTCGCACTATAAAGCCCAACCTGTCCAAACCGTCCAATTGCCGCGTTAAATCAGCCTTCTTATCTATAATTTGCCTAAGCATCTCGGCACGATTCAATCCGCTGGGAGCGGCGCGCTTAAGTATTCGCAAAATAACGTATTGGCCGCCCGTTACCCCCAACGGAGCAACCGCACGATCCAAATAGTCGCGCAAATATGCCGACGCTTCGTTAATGGCAATAATCGCACCCAATGCAGGCGAAACTTCATGACGCGAACCGGAATATTTATCGGGCATAATGACTTTTTTTATCATTAACGGATATTTGTTTTTACAAATGTCGTAAAAACAACTAATTTTGCACTACAAAATTACGAAAAGACTTTCATCTTGTAAATTTTAAGGAGTCCAATGAAACGCATCGCCTTGATTTGTGCTGCAATACTGCTTAATTCAGTTTCGGTTATGGCGCAAGCGCGGCCGTTACCCGAAAGCGCAATAGTTCCGCAGGAAAAGCATTTGTCGAATATACGCCAATTAACTTTTGAAGGCGAGAATGCCGAAGCGTATCTCTCATTCGACGAAAAACGGCTGATTTTTCAATCGCATAATAATGAAAATGACTGCGACCAAATTTACTCGATAAACTTGGACGGAAGCGAGCGCAACCTGATTTCCACAGGCAAAGGGCGCACAACTTGCTCGTATTTTATGCCCGACGGCAAACATATCCTGTATGCTTCTACTCATGAAGCGGCCGCCGAATGTCCGCCGCCTGCCGATATGTCGAACGGTTATGTGTGGATGCTGTATCCGAGTTTTGATATTTTTACGGCCACCGCCGACGGTAAAGAACTGAAACCGCTGATAAAAAGACCGGGCTACGATGCGGAAGCAACCGTTTCGCCAAAAGGCGACCGCATTGTTTTCACCTCGACCCACAGCGGCGACATAGACCTTTACACCTGCAATCTCGAAGGCGGCGATATTCGCCAAATTACAAATTTGCCCGGCTACGACGGCGGCGCGTTCTTCAGTTTCGACGGAACAAAAATCGTGTATCGCGCATCGAGACCGCAAGGCAAAGAATTGGAAGAATACCGCGAATTATTAGCCAAAAATATGATAAAGCCGCGCAATTTGGAAATTTACACGGCAAATGCCGACGGCTCGAACCCCGTTCAATTAACCAATAACGGAAAAGCAAATTTTGCTCCGTTCTTCCACCCCGACGGCAAGCGCGTTATTTTCTCATCGAACATAGGCGACCCGAAAGGCCGAAATTTCGACCTCTATATGATTAACACGGACGGAAGCGGACTTGAACGCATTACGCATTTCGACGGCTTCGACGGCTTCCCGATGTTTACCCGCGACGGCAAAACCCTTGTGTTCTGCTCCAATCGCAACAATGCAAAGCCGGGCGATACGAATATATTCATAGCCGATTGGAAAGATTAGACTTAGCCTATCTATATCAAAATAAATTTTTCATTCGTTTTATATTTTTTCTTGAAGGATTCTTGATGAAATTCGCAACTGCCTGCATCGCCTCTGCTTTGGCAATGTTTTCTGCGGCCTCGGCCGGCGAAACAGTTTCCGTGGGTAAGGGTTACGCCAACGACGTTTTCTATCATATAGAAGGGCGCGCAAAATCGGGCAATGCCCCAAACGCCGACTGGGACATTGCATTTGAAACTTCCGGTCAATCGGGCGCCATACTCGTAAGCGGCGGAAATGCCGTAAGCGGCATGGTTGGTGCTGTTCTGTGGGATACCGAACTGAAAGGTATGGACAGCTACAAAACCATCATAGACACAAACACACTGTTCACAACAAAACAACCGCTTGCAAATTCGGCCGAAACTTGGCACAGCGGAGCCTTCAATATGGGTAAAAATCCTATGACCGGCGACCTCGGCTGGGGGCTGTATAATCCAACTACGCATAAAATCGAAGGCTCTGCCGTCTTTGTTGTCAAACTGCCCGACAGTAAAGTCCGCAAAGTGTTTATGGACGGCTTAGACGGCGACGATTTCACGTTTCGCTATGCCAATATTGACGGCTCGGACGAGCAAGTAAAAACGTTCAAGCGCAGTGAATATGCAAAAAAGAATTTCGTATATTTCTCTATGCACTCGGGCGAATTTATTGACCGCGAACCAGAAAGTGCCGACTGGCATATCGTTTTCGGCAAATACTTGGCCGTTCTCGAAGACCAAGGCAATGCATCCTATGCGGTTGTTGGAGTCAGAACAAACAATGGCGTGAAAACTGCCAAATATAAAGGCGCGGACCCGGCAAATGCCACCGCAAACGGACTTACATTCACGGATAATATCGCCGAAATAGGGCATGATTGGAAAGTATTTGCCGGAACTAATTATACTGTGGCAAGCGATGCAGCTTATTTTGTGCAAACTCCGGATGCAAAAATTTTCAAAGTTATTTTCACAAAGTTTGAAGGCTCGTCCACAGGCAATATCGAATTTACCGTCGACGACGCATTGACTTCGGTGCATGAAGAAGCGGCCGGGGCGGCAGCAATTCTCTCGGTATTTCCGAATCCGACTGCCGGTGCTGCTACTGTTGCCTTCGATGTGCAAACAGACAGCGAACTCGCATTGACCGACGCGCTCGGACGCATTGTTCGCAAGGAGCGCGTTTCCGGCGGATTTAACGCCTTAGACCTGAACGGACTGCCGCAAGGCGCGTATATGATTACGCTGCAATCCGGCGCATCGCGCATTTCTTCGCCGCTTATCGTGCGGTAAATGTGCCTCCGCAGAACGGAAAAAAGCGGAAATTCTGCGGAAATTCACGAAGTTAAACGGAAGTTAAACGGAAGTTTTCAGCAGATTAAACGGAAGTTAAACGGAAGTTTTGCGGAAGTTTGCAGATACACAATTCTGCCGACTTCCGCATTTTTTTATTTATACAACCTATCCCGACGGGACGGTTTCCTGACGATATGTTGTGCCTGACGGCACAATTTGCATTTCTTGCGATTGTTTTTTCTACCGATATGCTGTGCTGTACGGCAGACGTTTTTTTCCGAAATCGCTAAGGGATTCAACTTGAATGATAAACTTAATCCGGTTTTTCGGATAGAATATGAATACGATACGGATATTTCATATCTTTGCGCAATATTCTTTCGTATAAAATACGGATAAGATATGGATAAATTTATTCGGAAGCTCGATTTTGATTTTGCCGCCAATCAACGAATATTGCAACTCATCGCCCATATTGACGGTTTCAAAGGCAAATGGAATATTGCCGAAAAACAGAAAAACCGCTACTTAAAAGAATTGCGGAAAATTGCCGCAATTGAAAGTATCGGCTCTTCTACGAGGATTGAAGGAGCAACACTAACCGACAAAGAGGTGCAAGACCTGTTAAAAGATATTAAAATCACAAAACTGAAAAGCCGTGATGAACAAGAAGTAATCGGATATTATGAGGTTTTGGAATTGATTTACGATAATTATCCGAGCATAAAACTTTCAGAAAATTATATCAAACAACTTCATCAAATATTGCTAAAATACAGCCATAAAGACGAAAGGCATAGAGGCTCTTACAAATCTCTTTCAAATAAAGTGGTTGCAACATATCCAACAGGCGAACAACGAATTGTTTTTGCCACTTCCAAGCCTGTTTTGACAGCAGGAGAAATGCAGGAGTTGATTGAATGGACAAATAATCAGTTAGAACTAAAAATCATTCATCAATTAATTGTTATCGGTAGTTTTATTTATGATTTTTTGAGTATTCACCCGTTCCAAGACGGAAACGGCAGGCTGTCCCGTTTGCTGACCACACTTTGCTTGTTGCAAAACGATTATACATTTATTCAATACATTTCCTTTGAAAGCCATATTGAGCAGAACAAAAAAACCTATTACGAAGCTCTGATGAACGGACAAAAAAATCGGGGAACAGACCTTGAACGTATTGGCTTATGGCTGATTTTCTTCTTAGAAAGTTTGAAAGTACTTACCGAAAAATTAGAGCGGAAATATGATGTTTTCAAATCAAAAGGCAGCTATCTGAACAGCCGACAACGGTTAATCAAAAATTTTATCGCAAATAATCAGCCCGTAAAAGTAAGTGATTTGGCAAAGCAATTTCCCGAAATCGGTTTGAGTACGCTAAAGAAAGATTTACAATATTTACGAGAAGAACAAGTGCTGATAATAATTGGAAAAGGCAAAGGCAGCGTGTACGCAACAACCTAAAAAGAATAATCCGAATTGTTTCTACCGATATGTTGTGCCTACGGCGCAATTTGCTTTTTATCATCTTTGTCGTATTCTATCGGCTTGAAAATATATTGCTCTGCATAATCTACTTCAAATTTCTCTAAGAGCTCTTGATACTCTTCCAGAAATGTTTTCTTCCTATGATGCTCTTCTTGGTT
>JAANMT010003335.1_pt1 | contig 11608 bp, 10 predicted proteins | sample 7279711 | NCBI WGS metagenome assembly JAANMT01 (sample SAMN14094538, study PRJNA606508) | bioreactor metagenome | isolation source: A lab-scale SPAN reactor treating ammonium-rich wastewater day 1 | place: Ireland: Galway | collected 2017-01-16 | reverse complement strand
CCTGGCGGCCCTGCTGGCCGGGCGGCACGAAGCCGGGCTGGTTGCCCCGGCCAGGCGCGCCTGCGGGCGGCCCCTGGCCCTCGTCTTCTTCATCGAGCGTGTCGTCGTCCTGTTCAGACCCACGCCCCTGCTGGCCGGGTGGCACGCGATCTTCTTGCTGGCCCGGCGGCACGAAGTCAGGCTGGTTGCCCACGCCCGGCCTGGACGCAGGCTCTTCGTCCTCGTCGTCTTCATCATCCCCGGTCGACTCGGCATCGACGTCCTGGCCCCAGCGCCCCTTGCCGATCAGGTCCAGGCTCAACCACACCTGGCCCCAGCCGCCCATCTCAGTCTTCAGGGCAAGCAGTTCGTCAGCATCGGCGTCATCAGTCTGCTCGCTGGTGCGCAGCGCAAGCATGATCTCGCCGATGCCGTACCCGTCGCAGAACCACTCCATGATATCATCGTAGTCTGCGTCGTACATGTCCGCCAGCCGGGTGGCGGCAGGGTGCGGATCAACGCCGACACAGCCTTCACCGTTGCGCTCGCGTTCCTGCTCCTGTTCCTGGCCCTGCGCGCCCTGGTTCTGATTCTGGTTCTGCGCTTCGTTCCTCATCTGGAGGACGCGGAGCAGTTGCTCATTGTGCCGCCCCAGCGCCTCGTCGAGCAGGTCAGCCAGCGCTTCGTTGTCTACACCATTACCGGAGCCAAGCCGCAGCGCAGCGGCTGAGACCGTATCGCCGTAGCTGAAAAGCGCCTCCTGGAAGAATTCGTCATCCCCGCCCTCGGCAAGCTGCTCTGCCTCAAGCAGGCGTTCTTCCGCGAATGCCAGCTTGAGCTGGATAGCTTTTGCCGTGCTGGGCGCCATGCCGAGGCGCGCCTGTTCGACTGCCCGGTCAATCCCGTACAGGGGATCGCCCGGCGCGGCTCCATCAGCAGCGACCACCACGCCCCCGGTGGCGAGAACTGCTGCTATGATTGCTGCCACTATGACGGCAAGCATTCTAAAGCTCCTCTCCAAACTGAATCCTGTCCTCAACCCGAATGGATTCCCCATCCAGCTTTTACTACGCCCATCCTGCGCCGCTATTCTCTGCTCCCGGCGCACATGGCGCGCGCTGATCAAGAAGTGCTGACGTGCCGCTGCCTGCTGTGCATCGCCGGGTGGCGGCACGTTCCGCAGGCTGTCGAGCGCTTCCTCCAGCAATTTGTCTGCTTCATCCCGCCTCATAGATCACCGTTCCTTTGTCACCGCCCCGGTCTGGATGAGGTGCTGCCGCATCGCCTGCAGGCCACGGTGCTGTAACGCCTTCACTGCTCCAACAGAAAGCTGCAAAATGCGGGCGATTTCGTCGTTCTCCAGCCCCTCCAGAAATTTGAGGATGACCACCTCGCGCTGCCTGACGGTCAGGTGCGAAAGCGCCGCGCGGGCCTGCTCGTGCAGGATAGCGTTGTGCGCCTCCCCGGCTACATCCAACCCGCCCGCCTCAAGCTCCTCGTTGAGCGCCTGCTGTGGGCGCCGCGCGCTTCGTCGCGCTTCGTCGATAACCAGATTGTGCGCCACCCGGTAAAGCCAGGCTTTCAGGTACTCTTTCGGGCCGCGCTGCTCCTTGACCTGCTCCAAGAACCGCCGGAACACCTCAGCCGTCAGGTCTTCGGCGGTCGCTATATCTCCCCCAACATGGTGGTAGATGTAGCGGTAGAGCGGTTGGTAGTACCGGTCAAAAACCGTCGCTAACGCCGTCTCGTCGAGTTCACGTGCCTGCCGGAGCAGCTCCTTCTCGTCTGACAAGGCTATCTCCTGCATTGCGTGCCTCTCACTGTCTATGACGCTCCAGGGCCCCCAGCGTTACGGATTTGCGCCCATCCAGTATAGATGACAACCCCCGCCCACACAGGTGGTAGAAGTATGCACCACAACCCTTTCCACGATAAGCTCATTCTGCAAATAAGCATCGCTTATCAAGTAGTTTGCCAGAGGAGTGTCAAGATGGCCTATTACCTCGTGCGGGCGCAGCTCGACCGCAGCCGCGAGCAGGAGCTGCGCGAGCGGCTCGACAGCGGCGAGATCGCCCGGATGCGCCCGTTCGGCACGGCGCTCGATTTCAGTCTGCGCCATGCCCGCCAGCAGGCAGACGGCGTCGCCGTGTGGGAGGAAGAAGACTACTGCCGGCCGCCGCTGGCGATGGAACGCGCTGCCGTGCTTGACACGTACTTCAGCGGCCTGGAGGTCGAGCGGGTAGAGGAGGGGGAAGGTTGGGCAGCCATCGACGTGCTGCCCGGCCTCTGGTCGTCCGACAGCTAAAGCAAATTGCCCGGCCCTGAGCACAGCGCCCGGCCCGGATCAGTCCTACCACCCAGGCGGCTCGAACTGTTCGATCAACCCCCGGTTCAGGTCGAGCAGGCGATAGGCGCGGTTGATGCTCACGTGGTAGGACGGCCAGCCCGCGCGCTGCTGGCGCGCGTCGAGCCGCATGAGGTATGTTCGCAGCCACGGCCCCACCTGCGCGCCGATCTCCGGCCCCTGCTCGTGCAGCAGGGGGATCAGGAGCGGCACCGCGTCCTCCGAGAGCCGCCCCAGCGTGTCCACGTCCAGCGGCTCGCCGCGCTCGTAGCGCGCGACGTTCTGGCGGACTATGAAGGCGTCCGGATTCAGCACGTTGAGCGTGATGGCGAAGCCGAGCGCCGCCGCCAGCGCCCCGGTGGCAAACAGGTGCGGGCGATCTGCGATCAGGAAGGCAAGCACGTAGACCAGCAGCGCGGCCAGCCACACCATGAAGATGTGCGGGTAGACGCGCAGGATGGTGAAGCCGTAGGCTAATTCGTAGAGCTGCATCCGCTGGAAGGCCGAGGCCAGGATCACGATGGTCAGCCCGATCAGCAGCCCGCAGCCCAGCAAGAACACCCGTCGCTGTGTGCGCGTCTCGCGCCGCGTCAGCATCTCCAGCCCCAGGATGAGCGCGAGCGTGATCAGCGAGACGGCCAGCAGCTCGAAGAACCCGCGCCGTGCGTACTCCGAGTACGTGAGGCCCCGGCTCCGCAGGAACGCCTCGCCGCCGAACAGCGCCGCGAACTGGATGGCGACGAACACCAGAAACAGCGCATCGACGCTGAACAGCACAATGCCCGACTCAAGCGTGCCGAGCGGGCGGCGGCGTGCAATCGGTGAAGCCGCCGGGGCGGTCGCCGCTTCCGGCTCCGCGTCAACATGCTCGCCAAGCGGCGTGAAGGCAGCCTGCGGGCTTCTGCTGGCTGCGCTGAAGATGCTGCGCTCGCCGGGGCCGCGCGTCAGCGCGTAGGTCAGCCCGCCCATCACAACCCAGGCCAGGATCAGCGTCAGAAAGGCGTGCCCCACCAGGTCGGGGAGGTTCAGGGTAGCGATGATATCCTCAACCGCGCCGCCGAAGACCAGGTCTGCCGACGAAAAGAGGACGGTGAACGCGCAAAGGAAAGGCGCGGCGATCAGCGCGCCAACCAGCAGGCGGCGCGCCACGACGCCCGTTTCGCGTCCGTTCCGCCGCAGGTCCTGCACGCTGCGGGCCAGAACTGGCACAGGCAGCAGCCCGCTCAATATGGTTCCCTCAAGGGCGGCCCCGATGTAGCCGCCCAGGTTCAGGTTGACGATGGGCGGCGCGGCCAGCCGGTTGGCCAGCAGGCCCAGCAGCAGGAGCGCACCGGCCAGGTTCATCATGCGCAGCAGCGGGGCGGCCCGCACTGCTGACATCGCCGCCAGAAACAGCAGCGGGGCAATCAGCCACAGGTTGGCCCGCACGACGCGCACCCCCTCGATGCGGGCCAGGATGAGCAGCGCCGCCACCAGCAGAACGGCGATAATCGGGATCGAGATGCCGGCTGGCTGGCCGTACAGCAGCCGGTCGGCGGTCAGGCCAAGCGCCAGGCCAGTTCCGAGCACAACCAGCGGGGATTTCAAGCGTGAGATGTCCATCGTGCTTTCACCTCCCGATCAAGGATGCCCGGTCTTATAGATCGGCCCGGCTATCAGAACCTGCCAGTCCGCTTCCAGACTCTACCGCCTTCTCTCAGAATCTCTCAGCGTTAGCGCGCTGCTTCTTATGCCGGGGCAACAACCTTACCGCCAGTGTTGTGAATCTGCCAGCCGCACCTTTTCACAAAACGCTGCCTGGGTGGTTATAGTTAGCAGACGGGATTCGCGGTCTGCCGGGGAGACTACCCGGCGCGGCAGAGAGGCAGGGGCACGCCCTTGACACGCTTCGAGACGCTCATCGACCAGCACCATGACGAGATATACCGTTACCTGTGGCGGCTGCTGGCAGGCGCTGGTGGGCTGCTCGACGCGCGAGATGTGGCACAGGACGTAGCGCAGGAGGTGTTTATGCGCGCCTACCGCGCCTTCGACCGCCTGCCGCCCGGCAGCAACGCCCGCGCCTGGTTGTACCGCATCGCGACGAACTGCGCGATGACCGCGCTCAAGCGTGACCAGCGGCATGCCCGCCACACCACGCCCCTGCCCGACGACGAGTCGGGCCCCGGCCTGGCCGATAACAGCCCGCTGCCCGCGCAGCATGCCGCCACCGCCGAGACGCTGCAAGCCGTCCGGCAGGCGATTGTCGCCCTGCCTCCCCGGCAGCAGAGCGCGCTCGTCATGCGCTACTTGCAGGAGCTTGACTACCCGGCCATCGCCGGGGCACTGGGCTGCTCGGAAGACAGCGCCCGCGCCAACGTCTACCAGGCGCTCAGGCGGCTGCGGCGCGAGCTGGCCGCTGAGCGTGAGTGAAGCATATGACACGGAGATTTATGAAGATGGATGAAGCGATCAGGCAGATGCTCAACGAGGCGATAGGCGAGCCAACCGCCGAAGCGGTCGGCGAGTCGCGCCGCCGGGTGGACGCGTGGTTCGCGCAGGCCGCCCCGCGTATTGTGTGGGATGAGTGGCCTTCACCGCTGGGGCCACTCTATGTGGCCGCCACCCGGCAGGGTGTGTGCAGCGTGGAGTTTGGCGTCAGCCGGGATGGATTCCTGGCCGGGCTTGACCCGCTGGCCCGCGCTGAGCGCAACCCTGCCGCGCTGTCCGGGGTCATCCAGCAGTTGCAGACCTACTTCGAGCGCCCCGCTTCCCCCTTCGACCTGCCGCTCGACCTGGGCGGGGTGACGCCCTTCCAGCGGGCCGCGCTCCAGCTTATCCGGCAGATACCCGCCGGGACGGTGTGGACGTATAAGCAGGTTGCCGAGCAGCTCGACAGGCCGCGCGCGAGCCGCGCCGTCGGGCAGGCGATGGCCCGCAACCCGCTGCCGATCATCATCCCCTGCCACCGGGTAGTGGGCGCGGGTGGGGCGCTTACCGGTTACGGCGGCGGGGGCGGCATCGCCACCAAGCGGCGGCTCTTGCAAATGGAAGGGGCGCTGTAGGTTACCCCCGGCAGCAGATCAGTCGTCCGTCTCGATCGTTGCGTCGGCGGGCATGCCGGGCTTCAGGTCCCCGCTCTCGTTGTCAATCCGGATTTCGACGGCGAACACCAGGTTGACGCGCTCCTCCTCCGTCTGCACGTTGCGCGGGGTGAACTCCGCCTCGCGCCCGATGCGCACTACCTCACCCTCGAAGCGCCGCTGCGGGTAGGCGTCCACCGTGACCGCCACCGGCGCGCCGAGCCGCACCCGCCCGATCTGCGTCTCCGGAATGTACACGATCAGCTTGAGCGTCCGCAGGTCGGCAATCGTCAGCAGCGGGACGCCGGGCGTCGCTGTCTCGCCCGGCGCGATTGAGCGGGTCGTGACCACGCCGTCCGCCGGAGCGATCAGCGTCAGTTGCGCGATGCGCGCATCGATCAGCGCCACCTGCGCCCGCGCCAGGTCAATGCGCGCTCTGGCGACGGCGATCTCCTCGACCTGTGGCGCAGCTACCAGCGTATCGTACTGTGCCTGCGCCAGCTCGAGCTGCGCCTGCGCGACCCCGATCTGCGCCTGCGCTCCCCGCGCCTGCGCGATCAGCGCCACCGGGTTTTCACGCTCCGCCTGGAGCAGCGCAAGCTTCTGGGTTGCGCCATCCATCCGCGCCTGGACAGCGGCGCGCCGGGCGACCAGCGTTTGCCATGCAGCGTCGAGGAAGGCCACGCGCGTGCGGTCGATATCTTTGGTCTCCTCGATGCGTAACAGGTTGCCTTCGTAGACGATGTTGATCTCGTACTCGAGCTCCGCCATTTGCCCGTCGATCTCGTCGAGTTGCTGCTGGATAGTGGCGATCTCCAGGTGCGTTGCCGCAATCTGCGCGTCAATGTCACGCGGGTTAGCGACCATCTCCCAGGCTTGCCTGGATGCCCGCCCCGCGCCGCCCAGGCTGGCCTGCGCCCGGTCGATACCTGCCTGGGCAACAGCCACCGTCTCCTCGCCTGGCCCGGCCAGCAGGTCGGCCAGGTTGGCCTCGGCTACCTGCACGGCGGCTTCTGCCTGGCGGCGGTCGGCCTGGAGCAGCGCGCCATCCAACACGACGATCACCTGGCCTTCGCTAACCATATCGGCCTGATCGGCCCGCACTTCCGCTACGCGCCCACTCACCTCCGAGACAACGCTCACTTTCTGCGCCTCGATGAAGCCCGACGCCTCCAGCGGGCCGGGCCCGGCCTCAGCCTGGCCCAGCGCCGGGATCGCTTTCCGGACACCGGCGCAGCCTGCCCCGGCCAGCGCCATGAGCAGCAGTGCAGCGCCCAGCGTGATAACTCGTCTCTTCATTGCCTGATCTCGTCCTTACGAGCCAAAAAACACGTCGGCGGGCATGCCGGGTTTCAGCGCATGGTCGGGGTTCTCAAGGCGGATCTTGACGGCATATACCAGGTTCACCCGCTCTTCGCGCGTCTGCACGCTGCGCGGGGTGAATTCCGCTTCGTCCGCGATGGTGACCACCGTCCCCTCAAACGCCCGCTCCGGGAACGAATCGACCTGCACCTCGACGCGCTGGTTGAGCGCTACCAGGTTAAGCTGCCCGGCGGTGAGATACACCGTCAGGTCGACCATGTCCAGATTCGCCAGCCGCATCGCCGTCACGCCCGGCATGGCCAGCTCGCCTACATGCAGGGGCCGTTCGAGCACCACGCCGCCGATCGGCGCGATCAGCGTCATCCGCCCGATCTGCGTCTCGACCGCGTCCAGCGCCGCCTGAGCCTCCGCCACACGCCCTTCGGCGACCCGTAACTGCTCCTCCCTCGGCCCGCTGCTCAGGTCCTCCAACTGCGCCTGAGCGCGCTGGACCTCTGCCGCCGCTGTGCTCACCGATGTCTGCGCGTCGATCACCCTCGCCTGCAACTGCTGCGGGTCGGCAGCCAGACCCTCAGTAGCCGCCAGCACCTCCCCCGCGCGATCGAGCGCGGTCTGTGCATCCTCCACGCGGCGGAGGGCCGTGCTGTACCGGTTCGGGGCCTGCGCCTGCTCCAGCGGAACCCACACCTCGTCGGCATCCTCGCGGAAGAAGTCCAGGTACTTGTCAATGCCGTCAATCGCCGCGTGGAAAAGCTCCAGTTGCTGCCTGGCCGTCAATAGCTGCGCGTTGGCCGCGTTCACCTCGTGCTGGGCGGCCTCTACCTGGGCAGCCGCTTCCGCAGCCCGTATCTGAAGGTCTTGCGGGTTGTCACGCACCGCGAGTGCCCCTTGCAGGGTGGCCCCGGCGGCGCCGACCGCCGCCTGCGCGATGGCGAGCTGCGCCTCCGCCTCCCGGATCACCTCGTCCCGCACGCCCGCCGCGAGCAAGTCGCGCTCGGCTTCGGCGATGGCAAGCTGCGCTCTGGCCGCGTCACGGTGAGCCTCCAGGATGGCCGTGTCGAGCCGCACTACCACCTCACCCACCGCCACTTCCTCGCCCTCGGCGTAAGGCAGCGCCACCACCCGCCCGCCGATCTCCGGCGCGAGGTCGATCTCCTCCGCTTCGATGAATCCCGATGCCACCAGGCGGCGGCTGTCCGCCGGGCCTGGCTCGATATTCAACTGCGAAAGCAGGCGGGTGCGCGCTCTGGCATCCGTGCCGTAGAAGATCGCTCCGGCCACCACGGCAGCCACCACCAGCCCGAGCAGGCCGCCGCCTATCAGTATCCGTCGTTTGCTCATTCTGGTTCCCGCTTTGACGTGATTTACGGCGATGCTTTCAGCGATTCGCCGCCAAGTCCTAGTCTTCCTGCCGGACGCAGGAGATAAACACATCCTCCAGCGAGGGCGCGATCACGGTCATCCTGCCGGGGTCGATCCCCTCGCCGCGCAGCAGCCGCTCGATGTCGGGTATGTGCTGCGCTGCCTCTGGCGCGACGAGGTGCACCTGCGCCCCGTAGAGCGCCACTTCCTCGGCGGGCAGCGTCCCTGCCCGTTTTGCCCGGCTCAGCGTGGCCATCGCCTGCGCAGGGTCATCCGGCGTCAGTTCCAGCACCTGGCCGCGCATCATCGTGTCCTTGATGTGCTGGGGCGACCCGCGCGCGATGATGTGACCGTCGTGGATGAAGGCCAGCTCCTCGCAGTTCTCGGCCTCGTCCATGTAGTGCGTCGTCACGAAGATCGTGACGCCCTGGGCCGTGATCTCGTACAGCAGGTCCCAGAACGCGCGGCGCGATACCGGGTCAACCCCTGCCGTCGGCTCATCCAAAAACACCAGGTCTGGCTCGTGCAGGATCGCCGCTCCGAGCGCCAGCCTTTGCCGCCACCCGCCCGACAAGTTGCGCGTGCGCTCGCGCTCCCGGCCCTTCAGGTTAGCCATCTCGACTGCGAAGTCGATCCGTTTCCGCAGCCGCTCGCCCTTCAGGCCGTACGTGCGCCCGTAGAAGCGCAGGTTCTCGATCACCGTCAGGTCATCATACAGGCTGAAGCGCTGCGACATATACCCCAGCCGGGGCCGCACACGCTCCGACTGCCGGTTCATGTCGCAGCCGAGCACAGTCGCTTCGCCGCCGGTCGGGCGCAGCAGCCCCAGCAGCATGCGGATCGTCGTCGTCTTGCCTGACCCGTTCGGCCCCAAGAAACCAAATATCTGCCCGCGCGGGACGCTGAAGCTGATCTGGTCTACCGCGCGGAAGCCGCCAAAGTCTTTGGTCAATCCTTCGACGGTGATGGCGTAGCCATTTGTTGCGCTGCCGCAGGGGCCAGCAGGTTGGGGCGCTCGCTCAGCCATTCACGATCAACCCAGCCGCCGTCCGCCGCCGGATCAGCGAGATAAATGCCTCTTCGACGCGCGGCTCGACCTGGCGTATCGCCTCCACGCGCAGGCCGATCTCCTCCAGCGCGCGCCTGATCAGGCTTTGCCCCGCCTCCACCTCGTCAACGAACACGTGCAGCATCTGCCCATAGGACTGCACCTCGCGCACTTCCGGCAGCAGCCGCAGCGCGGCCCGCGCCTTCAGCCGGTCGCTGGCCAGCACCTGGAGCACCTTGCCAGGAACCTGCTGCCGGATGGCCGCCGGCGTGTCGCACTCGATCAGCTGGCCCTCGTACATCAGCCCGATGCGCGAGCAGCGCTCTGCCTCGTCCATGTATGGCGTGCTGACGACGATCGTCACGCCCTGCATGTGCAGGTCGGTCAGGATATCCCAGAACTCGCGCCGCGAAACCGGGTCCACGCCGGTCGTTGGCTCGTCCAGGTATAGAATCTCCGGCTCGTGAATCAGCGTGCAGGCCAGCCCCAGCTTCTTCTGCATCCCGCCGGAGAGCTGTCCGGCGCGCCGCTTACGGAAATCCGTCAGCCGCGCGAACTCAAGCAGGCGGCTGATTCGCTCTTTGCGTACCTTGCGCGACACGCCGAACACGTCCGCAAAGAAGTTCAGGTTCTCGTCTATCGAGAGATCGCGATACAGGCTGAAGTTTTGCGCCATGTACCCGATCCGCTCCTTGATCGCTTCCGGCTCGCGCACCGTGTCGTACCCCGCCACGCGCGCCACCCCGCTCGACGGGTCCATGATGGCCGCCAGCAGCCGCAGCGTTGTCGTCTTGCCCGCGCCGTCCGGCCCTACCAGCCCGAATATCTCCCCTTTGTACACGGTCATGTCCAGGTGCTCGACGGCCAGTGTCTTGCCGAACACGCGCCGCAAGCCTTCTGTCTCGATAACTACCTCGTTGTTGCGTCCATTACTGGTCATAACTCCTACGCTTCTTCCCGGTATGCCGGGCCAGGAGTGCGCCCGGAACTTCCCAATTCAGTGTCGATTCCAGCCCATAGCGTATCGCATTGCCCACGGCCATTACCAACTGATCAGGTCTGCCCTTCGCTGCCCTGGCGGGCCGCTATGCCGTGCAGCAGGATATCCTGCACCCAACCGCGCACCGCTTCTCCTTCGGGCAGGCCGGGCAGTTGCGGCTGCCCTCCGGCATAGGCCACCGAGTCGGTGAGCATGTACCCGATCAGCAGGCTGAGCAGCACGCCCATCAGGATCAGGCCATCGATGTCATCGCGCAGGCCGCCTGCCGCCTGGGCGCGGCTCACAAAGCGCAGGATTTCCGGCATGACCCCGGCCCCCAACACGCGAATGGTGCGCCCCTCCAATTCGCGGATGTCGGTCAGCGCCAGCGTGAAGTAGTTGAGGTTGTCACGCACCACTGCCTGCAGCCGGACAAACGCCTCGCGCATCATCTCCGGCCCGCTCGCGCCATCGATGCCGTCCAGCGCCTTGACGATCTGCTGGTCAGGCCTGAGCTCCGCCATCAGCCCCCGGAAGATATCCTCTTTGCCCGGGAAGTGGTTGTAGATGCCTCCCAGCGCAACCTGCGCCTCGTGCGCGATCTGCCGCATGCTCGTCCCGTGGTAGCCGTTCGCCAGGAACAGCTTTTCAGCCGCCTCCAGAATGGCTTGCCGGGTGCGCTCGCCACGTGTCAGAACTTGCTCTTGGGCCACCACGGCATCCCCCATCCTGCTGCTGCCTATATGAACGAACGACCGTTCATATTATATCGACGAGCCAGTTGATTGTCAAAGACAGCCGAATCCCCGCAAATTATCCCTTTCGTCTCTTCGTGCCTTCGTGTTTCCCAACCCCAGGTTTGCAGCCGCTTGAAGGGCGCGGCTATAATCCCCCTTCGTGAAAAACTTGAGCAGAACCACCGGTCTCGTCGTCGCGCTTGCCCTGTTGCTCGGAGTTACCGGGTGCGGGCCGCTTCAGGTCGGCTACTACCTGACGCCGCAGAACTACCCCACCCTTCCTGCATCCGACCCGCCGCCTGCCACGCTGCCAGGCCCGGCCCCGGACTCGTCCTCTCTGCCGGTTGCTACCGAACTGCCCACCCCGACCGCGCTGCCTGACCCCACCCGCACGCCCGTCCCGTGCACCGAGATCACGGGCAGCGTGCTGCTGGAGTCATTTGTCAGCCAGATCACCGGCGAGGAATTCCGCTACCGCATCTACCTGCCGCCCTGCTACGCGGCTACCGGGCAACGCTACCCGGTGCTGATCATGCTGCACGGCCTGGGCGCGGGCATGGACGACTCGCAGTGGGATAACCTGGGGCTGGACGATGCCGCCGACCAGGGGTACGCTCAGGGCGCGCTGCCCCCCATGATCATCGTAATGCCCAATGGCAACGACGCCGACCACGCGGGCTACAATGGCCCCAGCCCTTTCCCGGAGGTCATCGTTGAGGAGCTGGTTCCCCAGCTGGAGCAGCAGTTCTGCACCTGGAATGAGCCAGATATGCG
>JAANMT010003334.1_pt1 | contig 11609 bp, 9 predicted proteins | sample 7279711 | NCBI WGS metagenome assembly JAANMT01 (sample SAMN14094538, study PRJNA606508) | bioreactor metagenome | isolation source: A lab-scale SPAN reactor treating ammonium-rich wastewater day 1 | place: Ireland: Galway | collected 2017-01-16 | reverse complement strand
GGCATGGCTTTTTCCGGCACACTGGTCGTTTACGGTCAGGCCAGCGGGATCGTCGTGGCAACCGGCAGCGCAACTGAACTGGGCAAAATCAATCGATTGCTGGAAGATACTCAGCATCTGTCCACCCCATTATTACGCCAGATCGATCACTTCGGATTCAAACTGGCTGTTTTCATACTGGCCGCTTCTGCTGCGACTTTTCTGTTGGGAACCCTGTGGCGTAACCATGCGCCGGCAGAAATGTTCATGATGGCGGTAGCTTTGATTGCTTCCGCAATACCGGAAGGATTACCGGCCATCATGACAGTAACGCTGGCACTGGGTGTCCAGCGCATGGCACGGCGCAATGCCATTATCCGAAGACTGCCTGCAGTCGAGGCACTGGGATCAGTGACAGTCATCTGCTCTGACAAGACCGGGACACTGACGCGCAATGAAATGACAGTGCAGCGGATCGTCTGTGCCGATCATACGATCGATGTCAGCGGAGTCGGTTATGTACCGACAGGTGAATACAGTATCGATGGACATACCATCGACCCTGCCCATTATCCGGCACTTACCCTGGCGATTCGTTCCGGCGTGCTGTGCAACGATGCCTTGTTACGGGAAAAGGATGGCCTCTGGAGCGTGGAAGGAGATCCCACCGAAGGAGCTCTGCTGATTCTGGGCGCAAAGAACGGTTTTTCCAATCATCATGCCAATACAGCCTGGCCGCGACGGGACGTCATCCCGTTCGAATCCCAGCATTCCTTCATGGCAACGTACCACCATGACAATGAGAATGAACCCTGGATTTTCGTCAAAGGTGCGCCAGAACGCATTCTGGATATGTGTACCACCCAGTTGCAGCAGAATGGTAAACAGCCGATTGATATCGACTACTGGCAACGGATGGTAAGCGCCACGGCTGCTAAAGGATTACGCCTGCTGGCACTGGCCTGCAAACGATCAGCCCCGCAGGAAGACAGCCTGAAAATCAATGATATGAAAACGGGTTTCACTTTACTTGCGCTGGTTGGCATCATCGATCCCCCGCGTGAAGAAGCCGTTCAGGCCGTGGCCGAATGTCATCGGGCAGGTATACGGGTCAAAATGATTACCGGGGATCATGCAGAAACTGCCCGTGCTGTCGGGGCACAACTGGCCATCGGAGCCGGCAGACCGGTACTCACCGGGATGGAAATCGCTGCCATGGATGATGATACCTTGCGTGACATCGTCATGGATGTCGATATCTTTGCCCGAACCAGCCCTGAACACAAACTGCGTCTGGTAAAAGCCTTACAGGCCGGTGGTCAGGTAGTGGCAATGACTGGAGATGGGGTAAACGATGCACCGGCACTCAAACGTGCGGATGTGGGTGTGGCCATGGGAATGAATGGCACTGAAGCCGCCAAGGAAGCATCCGACATGGTACTGGCCGATGACAACTTTGCCACCATCGCTTACGCAGTGCGCGAAGGCCGGGTTGTTTACGACAATCTGAAAAAATTCATCCTGTTCATGCTGCCCACCAATGGTGGTGAAGCACTGGTCATCATAGCCGCCATTCTGTTTGAATTCACCCTGCCACTCACACCGGCACAGGTGTTGTGGATCAATATGGTGACAGTCAGTACCCTGGGGCTGGCACTGGCTTTTGAACCGGCAGAACGTAACATCATGAATCACCGCCCAAGGTCACCAAAAGAAGCGCTGCTGTCCGGCTTTTTTGTCTGGCGTGTTCTGATGGTATCTGTATTGATGATGATTGGCGGACTGGGTCTTTTTCTGTGGGAGCAGCACATCGGAGTCAGCACGGAAACAGCCCGCACGATGGCAGTCAATGCCATCGTGATGTCTGAGATGTTCTATCTGATCAACAGTCGCCATACCTTTGCATCAGTCCTTCATCTCGAAGGGCTGACCGGTAATCGTTATGTCCTGCTGGCGATTGTTGCCTGCCTGCTGCTGCAGATTACCTATACTCATCTGCCGACCATGCAGTCCATATTCAATTCGACCGATTTGACGATGCTGCAATGGTGCAAATCTATCGCTGCCGGATTGATGGTGTTTTGTGTCATCGAGATTGAGAAATCAGTCATCCGGCATACCCGCCTTGCCTCAGTCGTGACATCGGCCTGACAGGCCGACCTGTCACGGCCGGCCAGGATGACTGGCAGTGTAAGTCAGAATTTGATATTGAGTCCTGCGTAAACCGAACGTCCCATGCCGGGAACGGCAATGCCGTAAGGAATACCATTGATACCCATGGTCATCCCCTGTCCGGTATAAGCACCACCGAGCGGTAGCGCGTAGAGACGGTCGAACAGGTTCTCTACTCCCAGATCGAGGCGCATATTCTTCCATGTGTAGCTGGTACGCAAGTGTGTCAGGAAATAGCTGCCCGTATGGATTTCGTTGCGTACCGAGGAAACTGAACTCTTGCGGGCGACACCGACCAGTTCGACTGCGCTACTCCAGCCGCCATACTGATGGGTGAAGGTCACTTTACCGTTGAGTGGCATCATATTGTACAGCTCGTCACCCGTTTTCTTGTTCTCCCCTCTGGTGTAGTTCATCAGACCCCGCAGACCAAATTCACCGAGGCTGGTTTTTGCCAGCACTGTTCGACCGGAGAGATCAAGCCCATAAAGATGGGCAGACTGATTGGCATATTGCAGAATGACGAACTGGTTGCCGGTCGTTGCATTGGTTACTGTACAGTTTGGCCCGCTTGAACAGCGGATGGCGTCGACATAGTCGTTCACATAGGTGAAATAGGGCGTGGCCTTGACTTCCCATTCCCGATCAACCGCGTGCAAATCTATGGTGAGGGAAGCGGTATAGGCTTTCTCCGGTTTCAGATCCATATTGCCTACGTAACCGTTACCATCACCAACAAAGTTGTTCATGATGGCAGCCATACTCCAGGTAGACCAGGCATAGCGCTCATACAGATTCGGTGTGCGCACCTTGCGTGCCAGACCCAGCTCGAGGTCGATCATGTCACCGGGTGTGTAACGCGCCAGTGCCGTCACATCGACGTTATCATCAGTACGCTTGTGACCGCGGGCATTGAAAGCGTTGGTATCAGGAATCTGGTTACCCATCATGTTTCCATAGCCGTGAACGTTGTTTGCATCCGTTTCCAGATGTTCGTAACGGGCACCCAGCAGCGTAGTCCACTGCGAACCGAACCGCCTTTCCCACTCAGCAAAAACACCTATCCGGTCACGCTTGCCGTCATTGATATTTTCAAAGGTGAGAGGCGACATGGCACCGGTTCCGGACGGCGGCCACCAGTCTTCCAGCGTGTAGTGCTGATAGAGCATTCCGACACGCAGCAAATCGTTGCTGGTGAGATCGATATCCCCTTTCAGGTTGAAACCCAGAGTACGGCCACGGCTGTACATCGGCATACCATTCAACGCCGTGCCATAGACAAGCTGCTTGTCGTCACTGAAATTCATATAGTGATCGACCGCTTCATAGTAAACACGACCATCGACCGTTCCCCAATCGTACTGGCCGAGATAACGCACATTCACCCGCTTCTGTTCATTGTCCAGCATGTCCATACGCTGGTTGGGGTAAAACTGGTACGGAACGTTCTGATAACCCAGTTTCGCCTCGAGCAGGTGATTATCCGCTCGCAAGGCAACTCCCACGGTATGCGTCAGACTTTTATAAGCAGTGGAGCCCACTTCATCCAGAGGCAAGGTATGGCCTGGTCGTCCCGTTGCGGTTGTTGTCTTGAAATTGCCACCCGCTTTGTAGTTATCCGCCGTAGTGATCGCACCTGAATAGTTGATGCTGAAGAATTCGTTGGCCAGTGTGGCAGACAGGTTGCCACCGATGGCATTGTTGTTGCTGCGGAAGAAAGTGCCAATTTCACCTTTGATGAGTGAGCGCTGGCCGGGAGCGGCAAATTGCGGCGGCGCAGATTCGGCAATGATGGTACCGCCAATACTGTCCCCTCCAACGCTGACCGGTGTGACACCGGCATACACTCTGATTTTTGCGACATTGGTCGGATCAATATAGGAAAGCGGCGGATTCATGTGATTGGCACAAGAAGAAATGAAATCCATACCATCTACTGTGATACGCAAGCGATCATCGGCCAAGCCATGAATCACGGGCAGGCTGGAAACACCCCCCGCACCGTAGAGGTGTACGCCAGGCACATCCCGCAGCAAAGAAGCAGTATCCCGGGTAATGGCATGCTGAGCCGCAATTTCGGCTGATCCAATTTCCTCGGGTGTCACTGCATCACGAATCTTGCTGGTTTTAACTACCACTTCACCCAAAGTAGTTTGTGCCTGTGTCTGTTGTACGGCAAAAGCAGACAGAGCGACTGCCACGGCTGCCGTCACCGGCTTGATACGATATTTCATAAACCCCTCCAGTTTCTGGTCTTTACAGATAACAGGAACGGGATTATGCAGGTTTCAAACGAAAAAAAGAATGTGACAAATTGTCGCACCGGATCCCAGCAATCACGGCACTTAGATCTGAAGTAAATCTGGAAGCCATCATGGTCGATGGTCGATTGCCGCGTTTATAACGCGTTGACCATACTTCTGAGTATCTCGAAGTATCAAAGATGATTCCGGGGATTGCAGTACAACAGTAATTTCTGTGGAATCATGGACGTCATAATACCTGCCCTGTCAGGTATTGAACGGGCACACCATATCTGCAAAACCGGCCTTGTTCCCGGAATGCATTAAAATTGCGTGTGACGAGAGGAGATATGAATCCGGTTGATCCAGATGATCGTATCAGCGTGCAGGAAGATACTGTCAGGGCTCACGCCCGCTTCCCGATCTCCGGGCAAGAATACTGCCGTCTATTTGCGGTGCGGACAATTTTCCTTGGTGCAATCAGCGTACAGTGACAGGGAATGCTCCTGCAATACGAATCCACGCTCCTTGGCAATTCTTGCCTGGCGTTTCTCGATTTCCGGATCATAAAACTCTTCCACCCGGCCACATTGCAGACATACCAGATGGTCGTGGTGGTTATCGCTCGCCAGTTCGAATACTGCCTTGCCACTTTCGAAATGGTGGCGTTCGAGCAGGCCGGCCTGTTCAAACTGGGTCAACACGCGGTAAACCGTTGCCAGACCGATATCTTCCCCTCCATTGAGCAGTTCTTTATATACATCTTCCGCCGAGAGGTGACGAATCAAACTGTTCTCGAACAAATTCAGTATTTTCAGACGCGGGAGAGTCGTCTTCAATCCCATCGTTTTAAGATCTATATTCTTCAAATTTTCCGATTTCTTCATAGGTTATTTATCCAGAAATATTTGCTGTATCTATGAGACAATTACGACGCTTTAGCCTCCATCATAATTTCCTTTTGATCCGAGGAAACCTCGCTACTCGCCATAAAGATACGTATTATTACAGTCATTTTCGTTTACACTTTACCCCGCTCCGGGAGAGCTGACCGTCCATAGTATCCTATCCCGGGCGGATTGAAAAATATTGATCTGGTATGCATGCATTTTTCCCACGACTGTTACTTCTGTTGCTGTTTCTTCCTCTGACACACTGCACCTATCTTCCTTCACTGCCCTACAAAATCGATATCCAGCAGGGTAATGTCGTAACGGATGAAATGGTGGCAAAACTGAAGCCTGGAATGACTCGCTCCCAGGTTCGATTCACACTGGGTACACCGCTGGTGATGGATATATTCCATGGTGACCGGTGGGATTATATCTATCGCACTGCACCGGGTGGTCGAGTCGCTGAAGAAAAGAAACTGACCGTTTTCTTCCAGGATGACCGGTTATCACACATTCAGGGAGATTTTCCGCAACCGCCGGCTTTCAGCGAGAGTGAGCCTGCTCAGAACTTCTTTTCTCCCGAACAAACATTTACCCCTGCCCCGGATACCGACAGCAATATGAATGAAGAACCGGACAAAAAAGGGACGGTCAACTTCCTCAAAGAAAACCAGACAAATTTTTACAAGGATAATCAATGACGCCGTTAAACATAGCCGTTGCCGGAAGTACCGGCCGCATGGGTCGGGCAATCATGGAAACCATTGCAGAAGCAGACGATCTGCGATTATCCGCAGCACTCGAGCAACCGGGCAATCCGTATCTGTCACAAGATGCGGGCAGCCTGACCGGAACACCTCCGGGAGTCGCCATCAGCAGTGATTATGTCTCTGCACTGGCTGGCAGCGATATACTGGTCGACTTCACGCGCCCTGCCGGCACGCTGTCACACCTTGCCACATGTCGTAAACTGGGTGTCAGAATGGTGATCGGCACTACCGGATTTTCACCGGAAGAAAAAGACATCATTCGTAATGCCGCCCAAGACATCGCCATCGTACTGGCTCCCAACATGAGTGTGGGAGTCAACCTGCTGTTCAGATTGCTCGAAGTAGCCGCAAAAGCATTGCCGGAAGGCTACGATGTCGAAATCATCGAAGCACATCATCGTCATAAGGTCGATGCTCCCTCCGGAACGGCCCTGCGCATGGGTGAAGTAATCGCCCAGGCCCAGAGCAGGGACCTTGAGAAAGTTGCGATTTACGGCCGTGAAGGCAATACCGGTGAACGCCGTGCAGATACCATCGGATTCTCGACCATACGTGGCGGAGATATCGTAGGCGACCACACGGCATTATTCGCCGGAATCGGTGAACGCCTGGAAATCACTCATAAAGCCAGCAGCCGTAAAACATTTGCTGCCGGGGCACTGCATGCAGCACGTTTTCTCATGACCAGGAAATCCGGATTGTTCGATATGCAGGATGTATTGGGGCTGCGCTGACTTTCAATGGCGACCTATGCAATCGGTGATCTGCAGGGCTGCCACCGGCATTTTCTCGAACTGCTCGACCTGATCGGCTTCAACGCTACCCGCGACAGACTGTGGCTGGTCGGTGACATCGTCAACCGCGGACCGGATTCGCTTTCATTGCTGCGTACCTTGATAGAACTGGGTGACGCCGTCACAATGGTACTCGGCAACCATGATCTCCACCTTCTGGCTGTAGCAGCAGGCTCCATCCGGCAACAACACGGAGACACTCTGCAACCGGTTCTGGAAGCGTCCGACAGCAGCAGGCTGCTCGATTGGCTACGGCATCAGCAACTGTTTCATCACGAAGATGAATATGTACTGGTTCACGCTGGCCTGTTACCGAACTGGAGCATCGAGCAGGCGCAAATCCTGGCGCAGGAAGTCGAAACAATCATTCGCGGCGACCGATTTCAGACATTTTCCCGTTCAATGTATGGCAATGTGCCTGATCACTGGCATGACCGGCTGCAGGGAGAAGATCGCTGGCGAGTCATCATCAATGCCATGACACGCATGCGCGTCTGCTCGCCGGAAGGCAGAATGAATTTTTCCTGCAAGGGTGAATTGTCATCTGTTCCGGACGGCCTGCTTCCCTGGTTCGAGATTCCCTGGCGAGCCAGCAAGGATACGACGATCGTCTTCGGACACTGGTCAGCGCTGGGATTACATCTGACACCCAACCTCATTGCCTTGGATACGGGCTGTGTCTGGCAAGGCTGTCTTACATCCGTTCGGCTGGAAGATCGGAAAGTGTTTCAGGTACCGTGCGTACGACATTGAGTGACAGGGTCTGCGCAATGGCTTTTTCTGCCAGACGCGCCAGCTCGCGCCGGTTTCTGCCCGCTCCCGGAATGGGTTCCCTGAAAATCAGTTCCACCTGAATCTCCGGCTCTGCCAATATCTGCATCAGGGATTGCAGTATCGTCACGCTGACATAGGCAACACTCGAATTCCGCGAACCATCACGGTTACGGTAACGGATTGCAACCGGATAAAGCAATGTTTCAGCTGTTACGGCAGATTGCAGCAGGGAAGCATGAAAATGCTGGAGCACATCTCCATCACCGGTCGTACCCTCAGGGAATATCACGACCGAGCGTCCGTCTTTCAGAATACTGCTTATCTGCTGATTGATCCGTAACGTATCCCCGCGTTTCTCACGTTCGATGAACAGGGTTCCGGCATTGCGACATAACTGACCCAGTATCGGCCAGGTGCCGATTTCTGCCTTGGCAACGAAATGCACCGGATATACCGCCAGAATGACCATGATATCCAGCCATGAGATGTGATTGGCTACAAAAACTACCCCTTGCCGGCCACAAACAGGCAACACACCACCGGGGCACAACTTCACTTTGAGAATCCGAAGAAATTTTTGTGCCCAGTTACAGGCCATTCGGTTTTGCCTGGCTGTACTGATGTATGGCAAGGCAAACGATTGCAGTAATCCAGAAGCGATATGCAGGATCAACCTGATGAACCGGATACTTCTGGTTAACCTGTTAACTCCGGTTGCGGCCATGGTGGATAGCAGAACGTCGATCCGATAAAAATTTGATTTGACAGGTCTACTCTATGGCGCCGGATCAGAACCGATACCTGTTTATCTGGTGGATTACAGATATTCCCGGCAACAAGGCTACTGCCGGGAATAATGCAGGCTAGAGTATACGACAGCCAAAAGCTTCAAAGTAGCGCTGGCCAATCTCATCACGCTGATATTGATGATTCTGACCGCCACGATGAGCTATTTTCAATGTGCCCATGAGTGATGCAAGTTGCCCGGTCGTCTGCCAATCCATATCCTGAGCAATGCCATAAAGCAATCCGGCACGATAGGCATCTCCGCAACCGGTTGGATCGACAACTTTCTGCGGGCGAACAGCAGGGATCTGAAACTGCTTGCCTTGGGCATGGATCACCGAACCTTCCGCCCCTTTGGTCTCGATAAGCGCCTTGACCCGGGTAGCCAGCTCGCTCAATGTATAGCCTGTGACTGACTGTAACAGCTGAGCTTCATAATCATTGACCGCTATATAATCTGCCATGTCAATGAAATCAATCAGTTCATCACCACTAAACATCGGCATACCCTGGCCCGGGTCAAATATGAAAGGAATACCGGCTTCATGAAATTCCCGGGCGTGAGTAAGCATCCCATCCCGGCCATCCGGAGCAATGATACCAAGACTGACATCGATAGCATCTTTCACACTGTTCTGATGGGAGAAATTCATTGCGCCAGGATGAAAAGCAGTGATCTGATTATCATCCAGATCCGTAGTAATGAATGCCTGTGCCGTGAAGGTATCCTGTATCCGACGGATATGTGTCTGTGCCAGCCCAAGCTTTTCCAGTCTGTAGGTATAGGGTTGGAAATCATCCCCGACCGTTGCCATTATCAACGGTTTGCCCTCCAGCATCTTCAGGTTGTAGGCGATATTTGCCGCGCAACCGCCAAACTCCCGTCGCATTTCCGGCACCAGAAACGCGACGTTCAGAACATGGATCTTGTCTGGCAGGATATGGCGTTTGAAACGATCTTCAAACACCATGATCGTGTCATAGGCGATGGAACCACAGATCAGTGTATGCATATCAGCCCGCCGGATCCCAGACCAGGTCGAGCTCACGGGCAGCCTTGACATCATCGATTTTCCGCAGGGGCATATCGTGTGGAGCGGCCTTGACCATATCCGGCTGGGTGGCTATCTCATCCAGAATCTCCTTCATTGCAGCAACAAAGCGATCCAGTGTTTCCTTGGATTCGGTTTCAGCCGGCTCGATCAGCAGGCATTCTGGTACCAGCAAAGGAAAATACGTGGTAGGTGCATGAAAACCTTTATCCAGCAGACGCTTGGCAAGATTCATGGCAGTTACCCCGGTTCTGTCTTTGATCTCTTTCATCGTGACGATGAATTCATGACTGGCACGGCGATTGGGATAAGCAATCTCGAAACCCAGTTTGCGCAACTCAGCCATCAGATAATTGGCATTGAGTGTTGCATACTCGGAAATGCGGTGCATCCCTTCCGCCCCCAGCAATCTGACGTAGATATAGGCACGCAGCAATACTCCGGCATTACCCATGTGAGCGGATAAACGCCCGATAGTTTGAGGACGATCTTCCTCGGTCAGCCAGCGGTAAACCCCTTGCTCATGTGCCACGATCGGTACTGGCAGATAGGGCAGCAGGCGTTCAGCCACACCGACGGGTGCTGCACCTGGCCCACCACCGCCATGAGGAGTCGAGAAAGTCTTGTGCAGATTCATGTGGATGACATCGAACCCCATATCACCCGGCTTGACTTTACCCAGCACCGCATTGAGGTTGGCACCATCGTAGTACAGCAAACCACCTGCTGCATGTACGATCCGGCTCATTTCCGCTACTTTCTTCTCGAATACACCCAGTGTGGAAGGATTGGTCAGCATCAGACCAGCCGTTTTGGGACCAACGGCTGCTTTCAGTGCATCCATATCCACGTCACCATCGCGATTCGTGGGAATCTCGATGACTTTGTAACCGCACATGACAGCAGTAGCAGGGTTGGTACCGTGTGCGGCATCCGGAATAATGATTTCGGTACGTCCGGTATCGCCATGTGCTTCATGATATGCACGAATCATCGTAATACCGATCAGTTCACCCTGCGCACCCGCCATTGAAGTCAGGCTGACCGCTGCCATACCCGTGATGTCCTTCAAAATCTCCTGCAGCTCATACATACAGGCCAGAAATCCCTGGCCTGTATCTTCAGGTGCCAGCGGGTGACGTGACAGGAATTGCGGCAGCATAGCCAGTGAATTACAGGCACGCGGGTTGTATTTCATGGTGCAGGAACCGAGCGGATAAAACTCTGTATCTATCGAGAAATTTTTCTGAGACAGGCGGGTATAGTGGCGTACCGTGTCCATTTCAGAAACTTCGGGCAACAGGGGGGTAGATTTACGCTTCAGATGATCCGGAATATTGTTTTTGGCTGGCCGGGTTGCCGGAGCCTGAGAATAATTCCGACGATTCTTGCGGGAATGTTCGAATATCAGCATGTTTTATCTTATATTGGTGAAATTGGTGTGCAGTACACGTAGTACAGCTCTATATCCGGCTTATCTGTCTCAGGCACTGGCCGCCAGTGCCTGCCGCAGCACTTCAGTGTATTTATCCAGATCCTCAGCCGTTTTGGTTTCCGTTGCGCAAACCAGCAATGTGTTCTTCAAATCCGGATAGTGATTTTCAAGCAGCACGCCGCCCAGTACACCTTGTGCTTTGAGTCTGTTCAGGACTTTATCAGCTGGTACGGATAACTGAAGGGCTGCCTCGTGGAAGAACGGACTGTGGAATGCCTTTTTCACACCCGGTAATTTTTCCAGCTGTTCTACCAGTGCCACTGTGTTTGCATGAGAATGAGCAGCCACCCGATACAATCCCTCCGGTCCCAGCAGTGACATATAGATCGTAGCCGCCGTCACCATCAACCCCTGATTGGTACAGATGTTGGAAGTTGCTTTCGAACGGCGGATATGTTGCTCCCTGGCCTGTAACGTCAGGGCAAAACCTTCCTTACCTTCCAGATCGGTAGTCCGCCCGATGATACGCCCCGGCATCTGCCGTACCAGCTCCTGTTTACAGGTCATGAATCCGAAGTACGGCCCGCCACTGGAAAGTGGGATCCCCAAAGGCTGACCTTCACCGACAGCGATATCTGCTCCCCGACGTCCCCATTCTCCTGGTGGTTTCAGCATGGCAAGTGAAGTCGGGTTGACCACCGCGACTGCCAG
>JAANMT010003327.1_pt1 | contig 11624 bp, 14 predicted proteins | sample 7279711 | NCBI WGS metagenome assembly JAANMT01 (sample SAMN14094538, study PRJNA606508) | bioreactor metagenome | isolation source: A lab-scale SPAN reactor treating ammonium-rich wastewater day 1 | place: Ireland: Galway | collected 2017-01-16 | reverse complement strand
CGCCTTCGGTGGACCGCGCCAACGCCACCGTCGAACGCATTGGTGAATGGATGAGCGGCCTGTGGCACGGCGACGTGCAGGCCCACCTGGCGCGCAACCGCGCGCAACTGGCAGAACTGGATAGCGGGGGTGCCCATGCTCAAACTTGAACCCCGGCCACAGGCCTCCCGCCTGTGGACTTATGGCTCACCGCTGCTGGCGCTGTGCATCACGGTGCTGATCGGTATCGCGCTGTTTGTCGTGCTAGGCAAGGACCCGGTGCGCGGCCTGCAGGTGTTCTTCTGGGAGCCGCTGCGCTCGCAATACGCGCTGGGCGAACTCATGGTCAAGGCCACGCCGCTGCTGCTGATTGCGCTGGGCCTGGCCGTGTGCTTCCGCTCCAATGTCTGGAACATCGGTGCCGAGGGGCAGTTCGTCATGGGAGCCATCACTGCGGGTGGCGTGGCGCTGCTGGCGAGCAAGGACACGGGGGCCTGGATCGTGCCTGCGTTGCTGCTGGCCGGTGTGGCGGGTGGCATGGCGTGGGCCGGCCTCACGGCGCTGCTGCGCGACCGCTTCAACGCCAATGAGATTCTGGTCAGCCTGATGCTGGTCTACGTGGCCACGCTGTTGCTCAGTTTCCTGGTGTTCGGCCCGTGGAAGGACCCGATGGGTTACAACTTTCCGCAAACCCGCACCTTCGAAAAGGTCACGCAGATTCCGCGCCTCATGGCGGGTTCGCGCGTTCACATCGGCCTGCTGATTGCGCTGGCCAGTGCGGCGGCGCTGTGGGTGTTCCTGTTCCGTTCGCGTGCCGGTTTTGCCCAGCAGGTGGGCGGGCTGGCACCGGCAGCGGCGCGCTATGCGGGCTTTTCTTCGCGCCGGGCGCTGTGGACGGCGCTGCTCATCTCGGGCGGGGCGGCGGGGCTGGCCGGGGCCCTGGAGGTGGCCGGGCCGATCGGCCAGCTCACACCCTATGTGCCCGCGGGCTACGGCTTTGCCGCCATCATCGTGGCCTTCGTCGGGCGCCTGCACCCGGTGGGCATGGTGTTTTCGGCCATCCTCATGAGCATGTTCTACATTGGCGGCGAGCTGGCGCAGTCGCGCCTGGGCTTGCCGAAGTCGCTCACGGGCGTATTCCAGGGGCTGTTGCTGTTCTCGTTGCTGGCCTGCGACACACTCATCGCGTACCGCGTGCGCTGGGTGCGCACCCGCGTGGTCAAGGCAGGAGTCTGATCGATGGAATCCTACGCACTCCTCATTGGCGCCACGCTCAGTGCCGGCACCGTGCTGGCCATCGCGGCCCTGGGCCTGCTCATCAACGAAAAGGCGGGCATCGTCAACCTGGGCGCCGAGGGCATGATGCTGTGTGCCGCCATCGCGGGCTTTGCGACCGTGGTGCACACAGGCAATACCTGGTTGGGTTTTGCCGCGGGCATGGCGGCGGGGGCGCTGCTGGCGGCCATCTTCGGCTGGCTGGTGATCTGGCTGGGCACCAACCAGTACGCCACCGGGCTGGCACTGAGCCTGTTCGGCGTCGGCTTTTCGGCGTTCGCGGGCATCAGCTACGTGCAGGCCAAGCTGCCCGAGCTACCCAAGTACACGCTGCCCTTCCTGGCCGATCTCCCGTTGGTGGGCCCGGCGCTGTTCCGTCAGCACCCCATGGTGTACCTGACCATGGTGTTTGTGGGTGCGCTGGTGTGGTTCCTGTACCGCACGCGCGCCGGGCTGGTGCTGCGCTCGGTGGGCGAGTCACCGCAGTCCGCCCATGCGCTGGGCTACCCGGTGCGGCGCATCCGCCTGGCTGCCGTGGTGGCGGGCGGCGCGTTGTGTGGGCTGGCCGGGGCCTATATCTCCACGGTGTACACGCCGTTGTGGGTGGAGGGCATGGTGGCCGGACGCGGCTGGATTGCGCTGGCGCTCACCACCTTCGCCACCTGGCGGCCGACGCGTGTGCTGCTCGGGGCCTACCTGTTCGGTGGTGTGACCATGCTGCAGTTTCACCTGCAGGCCTCGGGCGTCGAGGTGGCCAGCCAGTGGCTGAGCATGCTGCCTTATCTGGCCACCATCGTGGTGCTGGCGCTCATCTCGCGCAACCCCGAGTGGATTCGCGTGAACATGCCTGCGTCGCTGGGCAAACCTTTTTATCCCGGCTCATAATGGCCGTTTTTCCGTATTCCAACATTTCCCCGGAAGGAACCGACATGACCGATCTGCACAAGCGCGCCCTGCTCAAAGTGGCTGCGTTGTCTGCCGTAGCTGCCGCCGCGCTCGTGGGCTGTGGCAAGAAGGAGGAGCCGGCACCCGCCCCTGTGCCCGCTCCCACGCCGGTGACCGAGGCCCCGGCGCCCAAGGTGGAACCACTGAAGATCGCGTTTGCCTATGTTGGCCCCGTGGGTGATGGTGGCTGGTCGTTTGCCCATGACAACGGCCGCAAGGCCATCGAGAAGGAATTTGGCGACAAGGTGGTGACCTCCTTCGTCGAGAGCGTGCCCGAGTCGGCCGACGCAGAGCGCGTGCTGCGCGACCTGGCCGGCCAGGGCAACAAGCTGATTTTCGGCACCACCTTCGGATACATGGAGTCCATGCTCAAGGTGGCTGCCGACAATCCCGAGGTGAAGTTCGAGCATGCCACCGGCTACAAGACGGCCGCGAACATGCGCACCTATGACAGCCGCACCTACGAAGGCGCCTACATGGCCGGTGTGATCGCGGGGGCCATGACCAAGTCGAACACGCTGGGCGTGGTGGGTTCGGTGCCGATTCCTGAAGTGCTGCGCAACATCAACAGCTTCACGCTGGGCGCGCAGTCGGTCAACCCCAAGATCAAGACCAAGGTGGTGTGGGTGAACGAATGGTTCAGCCCGCCCAAGGAGACCGAAGCGGCCACCTCGCTGATCAACGGCGGCGCCGACATCCTGTTCCAGAACACCGACTCGCCTGCCGTGCTCAAGACCGCGCAGGAAAAAGGCAAGCGCGCCTTCGGCTGGGATTCGGACATGACCGCCTATGGCCCCAAGGCCCACCTGGCATCGGCCATCATCAACTGGGGCCCGTACTACATTCAGGCAACCCGCGATGCGCTGGACGGCAAGTGGGCCACGGGCCAGGCCTGGTGGGGCGTGAAGGAAGGCGCGATCGACATCGTGTCCATCGCCGAAGACGTGCCTGCCGACACCAAGGCCAAGGTCGAGGAAATCAAGAAGGGCCTGCAGGATGGCAGCTTCCAGATCTGGAAAGGCCCCATCGTGGGCCAGGACGGCAAGGAAGTTCTGCCGAAGGATGTGGTGGCCGACGACAAGTTCCTTGGCGGCGTGAACTTCTACGTCAAGGGCGTGGAGGGCAAAATCCCGGGTGGCGACAAGAAATAAGCCGTCTCCCTGGGTCACTGCCAAAGGGCCGCCCGTGGGCGGCCCTTTTTTTTCGAAGGAGAGTTGCGATGTTCAAGGTTCCCCCCGTCTCTGCCGATCGCTTGCCCGCGTTGCTGCGCGCCATGCCCAAAGCCGAGCTGCACATCCACATCGAGGGCTCGCTGGAGCCTGAACTGATTTTTGCGCTGGCGCAGCGCAACGACCTGCCCCTGCCCTACCCGAGTGTGGAGGCGCTGCGCAACGCCTATGCGTTCACCAACCTGCAGAGCTTCCTGGACATCTACTACGCGGGCGCCAGCGTGCTGCTGCACGAGCAGGATTTTTACGACATGGGCCGCGCGTATCTGGCCCGGGCTGCCCTCGACAACGTGGTGCATGCCGAAATCTTCTTTGATCCCCAGACCCACACGGCGCGCGGGGTGGCCATCGAGACCGTCATCAATGGCCTGCACCGAGCCTGCGAGGACGCACACACCACGCTGGGCATCAGCGCCTCGCTGATCCTGTGCTTCCTGCGCCATCTCAGTGAAGACGACGCCTTCGCGACGCTGGAGCAGGCATTGCCTCTGCAGGACAAATTCATTGGCGTGGGCCTGGACAGCAGCGAACTGGGCCATCCGCCGGAGAAGTTCGCGCGCGTGTTTGCTCGCTGCCGTGAGCTGGGTCTGCACGTGGTGGCCCATGCTGGCGAGGAGGGGCCGCCAGCGTACATCTGGAGCGCGCTCGACGTGCTGAAGGCCGAGCGCATCGACCACGGCGTGCAGGCATTCCAGGATGCGGCGCTCATGCAGCGCCTGGCGCAGGAGCGCATTGCGCTCACGGTGTGCCCGCTGTCCAACCAGAAGCTGCGCGTCTTCCCCGACCTGAAAGACCACAACCTGCGCCAGCTGCTCGACGCAGGCCTGTGCGCCACCGTCAACTCCGATGATCCCGCCTATTTTGGCGGCTACATCAACGACAACTTCACGCAGGTGTTCGCCGCCACCGGAATGACGGCACGCCACGCCTACCAGCTTGCGAGCAACAGCTTCGAGGCCAGCTTTGCCAGCGACGCCGACAAGCGCGTGTGGCAGCACCGGCTCAAGGATGCGTTCGATCGCTTTGTCGAGCACGATTGACGAAGCGATCGTGCGGCGCGGTGGTGTCGAGGGGTCAGGGTGCTGGCGCGATGGCCGCCGCCAGGCGGTCGGCGTAGTCCTGTAGCGTGCTGGCGTCGGGGTTCTTGCGGGGCCAGGTCAGCGCGATGCCATCGCCTGCATGGCGCGGCACCACATGCATGTGGAAGTGGAAAACCGTCTGATCCCCCTCGCGGCCATTGGCTTGCAGCAGGGTGATGCCCGGCGGGTCGAACGTCTCCTGGATGGCGCTGGCCACCCGCTGCGCGGTCTGCATGACGGCAGCTGCCTCTGCGGGCGTGATGTCCAGCAGGGTGGCGGCGTGGCGCTTGGTCGCCACCAGCACGTGGCCGGGGTTGACCTGGCCCAGATCCATGAACGCGATGGTCAGTGCATCCTCGTAGACCCGGGCCGCGGGAATCTCGCCGGCCACGAGGCGGCAGAAGATGCATTGGCCCGGAGGGGAGGTGTCAACAAACATGGGCATGATCGGGCTCCTGTAAATGGTCTGTCAATAGTGCCCGCTACAACGCGGGCAGTGCGATTTCGGGGGTGAACGAAGGGGCGGGTCTGAAAGCGTACACAATGCAGCATCCAGTAAAGCATGCCCCAGGCATCGTGCGAGACAGGCCTTTGGGCCGGTCGATCTCCGCCCAACCGTAGGCATATCATGACCCAGACCATCGACCCCAAGGACAACCATTTGCTCGCTGCGCTGCCCGATGCCGAATGGCAGCGCCTGCAGCCCTTCCTGGAGCCGGTCGAGATGCCCTTGGGGCAGGTGCTTTATGAGTCCGGGCAACCGATGAGCCATGCGTACTTTCCCACCACGGCCATTGTTTCCCTGCTCTACGTGATGGAAAACGGAGCCTCGGCCGAAATTGCCGTGGCGGGCTGCGAGGGCGTGGTGGGCATCACGCTGTTCATGGGCGGGGGCACCACCCCCAGCCGTGGCGTGGTGCAGAGCGCTGGAATGGGGGTGCGGCTGAGTGCACAGCGGATCAAGGAAGAGTTCAGCCTTTCCGGCCCGGTGATGCACCTGCTGCTGCGCTATACCCAGGCGCTGATTGCGCAGATGGTGCAGACGGCAGCGTGCAACCGGCACCATTCGCTGGACCAGCAACTGTGCCGCTGGCTGTTGCTCAGCATGGACCGTCTCAAAGGCAACGAGCTCCTGATGACGCAGGAACTCATCGCCAACATGCTCGGCGTGCGCCGCGAAGGCGTGACGGAGGCGGCACTCAAGCTGCAGGCGGCGAACCTGATTCGGTATGCACGGGGCCATATCACCGTGCTGGACCGCAAGGGTCTGGAGCAGCGCACCTGTGAGTGCTATGCGGTGGTCAAGGAGGAGTACGACCGGCTTCTTCCTGCGGTGCTGGCGCGATAGTCCCGCGCAGACGGGTTTTCGGTGGGTGCCCGCTTATGTGGGCTGGCAGACAGTGCGCAGGGTGGTTGTGGCGCAGACTGTGCCAGCGGGCGACGCTGTCTTCTGGTGGCGGTGTGAGCCGGGGTGCACCCGCTTCGGTGCAAGGACGTCGCCCACCCATCCAGGACCACCCATTGACCCATGCCAGCAACCATCTGATCGATCTATTGCCACTTCCTGAGCGCCAGCGTTTCCTTGCGCGTTGCGAGCAGGTTCCGCTGGTGATGTCCGAGGTGCTGGGCCGTGCAGCCCGTCCCACGTGTTTTGCCTATTTTCCGGTGGATGGGTTCATTTCCCAGGTCGCGCAGCTCGATGGGCGCCTGGTCCTGGAGGTGGGCATGGTGGGGCGCGAAGGCTTGCTGGGGGCCCAACTGGCGCTCGGCGTGGCCCAGGAGCCGCTGCATGCCATGGTGCAAAGTCCGGGGCATGCCTGGCGCATGGCGGCCGATGCGTTTTGCGCTTTGCTCCAGGACAGCCCCGCACTGAAGGAGGGCGTCCACCGGTATCTGTATGTGCTGATGGCACAGCGCACGAGCCTGGCAGCATGCCACCGCTTCCACACCATTGGCCCAAGGCTGGCGCGCTGGCTGCTGATGACCCAGGACCGCTCGGACGCCCCCAGCTTTCATGTCACCCACCAGTATCTGGCTTACCTGCTCGGGGTGCGCCGGGTGGGCATCACCACCGCCGCCGGCAGCCTGCAGCGCAAGGGCCTCATCACCTACCACCGGGGCGAAGTCACCGTGCTGGATCGCCGTGGACTCGCGGCGCTGGCCTGCAGTTGCTATGCCGCCGATCGCAGTGTGTATTCGACGCTGATTTCCTGAGCGCATGTTTGCGGTCGTCCCAGGCGCTGCAGGCCTTTGGCGCGGGCGGATGACGAAAGTGCGCGCTGTGTTCGGTAACGCACCGACGCGCGGCCGATGGATGCCTAGTCTCAGATGGCGCCGATATTGACGCACCCAGTCAGATCGGCTGGACCCCGCAGGGCCCCCCTGCGTGCCCCGGATTCTGCATTTCAAAGGAAACACCATGAAAACCATTTACCTCGCGGCTGTGCTGCTGACCACCCTGGGCCTTGCCGCATGCGAGAAGCAGCCGGTGGTGGTCAATGTTCCGACGCCTGTCGCCGTGCCCGTTGCCGTACCCGGACCTGCGGGCCCGCAGGGCACGGCCGGCACCGATGGTGGGCAGGGGGCTACTGGCGCCACCGGGGCGACCGGCAAGACGGGCGACGGCAGCACCACCGTGATCGTGGTTCCCCCGGCATCTACCCCCGCCAATTGATCCACCGAACGTACCGATTCAAGGAGAGCCCCCATGAGCCTAGGAACCATCCTTCTGATCGTGCTGATCCTGTTGCTGGTCGGCGCCATACCTTCCTGGCCGCACAGCCGCAGCTGGGGCTATGGGCCCAGCGGGCTGCTGGGCCTGGTGGTGGTCGTCATCCTCATCCTGCTGGTGATGGGCCGTTTGTGACCCGGGTTGGCCGCTGCAGACATTTCACCCCAAGGAGCCATCGATGAAACACCTACTGAAAAACACACTGGCCGTGGCCATGCTGGCATTGGCCACCCAGGCCATGGCGCAAGTCACCCTGTTCGAGAACGAAAATTTTCGCGGGCGTTCCTTCACCACCGAGCGCCAGATCGGGAACTTCAACCGTGCCGGATTCAATGACCGCGCCTCTTCGGTGCAGGTTGTCGGCGGGCGCTGGGAGGTCTGTGAAGACGTCCGGTTCCGGGGGCGCTGCATTGTCTTGCGTCCGGGTCGATACCCTTCGCTGTCTGCCATGGGGCTGAACGACCGTCTTTCGTCGGTGCGCGAGATCGATCGCAATGTGCGCGTGGCTGAAAACCGCTTCGCGCCGATGCCCGACCCCTACTATGACAGCCGCCGCCGCAACGGCGAACGCCTCTACGAAGCCCAGGTCACCTCGGTGCGCGCCGTGGTGGCAACCCCCGAGCAGCGTTGCTGGGTGGAGCGCGAGCGCGTGGGACAGGATCGTCGCGACTCCAATGTCCCCGGGGCCATTGCCGGTGCGCTCATCGGCGGCGTTCTGGGTCATCAGGTAGGCGGCGGAAGTGGCCGCGACATTGCCACTGCGGGCGGCGCAGTCGCTGGTGCGGTGGTGGGCTCTCGCGTGGGTTCGGACGGGCAGGGCGGGCGCATGCAGGATGTGCAACGTTGCGCCACCGTGCCCAACCAGCAGCCCGACTACTGGGATGTGACCTACAGCTTTCGCGGGCAGGAACACCGCATCCAGATGGCCCAGCCACCGGGCCCTGTGGTCACCGTGAACCGGCAGGGAGAGCCGCGCAACCGTTGATGCGCAGCGGTGGATGACCCCCCCAACAAAAGCGGCCCCTCGGGGCCGCTTTGCCATGCACGCCTGATGGGCTCAGGCGTGCCGTACCGTGGTCATTTGAACCACGAATCGCTGGCCTTGCGCTCCCATTCGGCCAGTTGCTTTTCGGCTTCGTCCTTGGCAATGCCGTAGCGTTCCTGGATCTTGCCGGCGAGATGCTCGCGGCGCCCGGCGACGACATCAAGGTCGTCGTTGGTGAGCTTGCCCCATTGCTCCTGTGCCTTGCCGGCGACTTGCTTCCAGTTGCCCTTGATTTGGTCCCAGTTCATGCGAACTCCTTGTGTGTTGATGGGTGGATGGTCGTGAAGAAAGGGTCAGGGACGGATGGCGATCTCGTTCTTGATCGAGCGCACGCCGTTGACCTGCCGGGTGATGCTTTCGGCAGCGTTCTTCTCGAGAGAGCTCTTGGCAAAGCCGGACAGCATCACGGTGCCGTTCAGCGTTTCGACGCTGATCGATGAACCGGCCACCCGCTTGTCTTCGAACAGGCGCGATTTCACGGCCGTGGTGATGCCCGCGTCGTCGATGTAGGCACCGACGGTTTCCTGGCCGCGGCTGACGGCGCAACCGGTGGCAGTGAGCAGGGTGGCGGCAGCAAGGGCTGCGGTGAGGATGGTGCGAATGATCATGGTGGTGCTCCAGTCGTTGATGTGGTTTGGCTTGTGAATGACCGCGACCCTTTGCGGACAGGCATGCCGCCAGAAAGGGGGGTACGGACGTTGCAAGGGTAGTTCTGCACCGCACCGGCGTCCGTACGCTAGCGAACATAGATGAGACCGTGTGTGCCTTTGCTGCCACTGGTATCAAAACCCCTGCCTAAGTGCTGTAGCGCACAGAGCAATGGCTGCGATGTGCGTACTCTTGCTGCGATGGTGGTTGCGGGTTTCTGGACCCGTGGTTCCATTCCCGAGGATTGCTCGCGCAGAGATGGGCGGTTCTCTCAACGTTTCTCCAAGGACAATGTCATGAAATACGTACGTTTGATGGTTGCAGCACTGATGACGGTGGGTTTGACGGCCTGCTTTTCGCTTCCAGCGGGCCCGGCGGGTCCGCAGGGCGCCACGGGTGATACCGGCGCCCAGGGCCGTACCGGCTACACCGGTGCGACCGGCAACACGGGTAGCACCGGCGGTGTCGGTGCCACGGGTTACACCGGCGCCACGGGCGCCACGGGCTATACCGGTGCGACGGGCGCAACCGGTGGGACCGGCGCCACGGGCTATACCGGCGCCACCGGTGAGACGGGTGCAACAGGCAATACCGGAAGCACGGGCCGAACCGGCAATACCGGCAGCACTGGCGGCACCACGGTGATCGTTCCCGCACGCTGAACCGGCGGGGGCAGGCCCGCACGCAAGTGCGTGGCCTGATAAAATCCAAGGCAAAAGACCGCTGTCCCGGCGGTCTTTTGCTTTTCTGTTTCCGGGACCATGTAGAGGAACACCATGTACAAAAACCTCGCTGCTGCGCTCGCGGCCGCCTGTTTTTTCGCCCCCGTTTTTTCCCAGACCCCAGCCACGCCCAGGACGCCTGTCGCGCCCATGAAGGCCGGTTTTGTCTATGTCTCGCCCATCACGGAGGCGGGCTGGACGCGCCAGCACGAGGAGGGGCGCAAGTCGGTCGAGGCGGCTCTGGGCAGCCAGGTGAAGACCACCTTCATCGAGAACGTGCCCGAAGGGCAGGACGCCGAGCGCGTGATCCGCGACCTCGCCGCCACGGGCCACAAGATCATCTTCACGCCCAGCTTTGGCTACATGGAACCCACGCTCAGGGTGGCGCAGGACTTCCCCGACGTAAAGTTCGAGTCCATCACCGGCTACAAACAGGCGGCCAACGTGGCCACTGCCAATGCGCGCTACTACGAGGGCCGCTACCTCGCGGGCATCGCGGCGGGCCGCATGAGCAAGACCGGCGTGGCCGGCTACGTGGCGGGCTTCCCCATCCCCGAGGTGCTGCAGGGCATCAACGCCTTCACGCTGGGCATGCGCTCGGTGAACCCGAAGGCCTCGGTGAAGGTGGTGTGGCTCAACGTCTGGTTCGACCCGCCCAAGGAGCGCGACGGCGCCATGGCGCTGTTCAACCAGGACGCCGATGTGGTCGCCTTCCACACCGGGTCCACGGCGGTCATGGCGGCGGCGCAGGAGCGCGGCAAGCTGGCCGTGGCCTACCACTCCGACATGCGCCGCGTGGGGCCCGACGCCCAGATCGTGGCGGTCACGCACCAGTGGGGCGACTACTACACGGCGCGCGTGCGCGCCGTGCAGAGCGGCACCTGGAAGAGCGGCAACGTCTGGGGCGGCGTGAAGGACGGCATGATCCGCGTGGGTGATTTCGGTAGCAAGGTGCCGCAGGCCGTGCAGCAGGAGGTGCTGGCGCGCCAGAAGGACATCGCCGCGGGCAAGCTGCACCCTTTCCATGCCGCCAAGGCTGCAGTGCGTGACAACGAGGGGCGCGAAGTGATTGCGCGGGGGCAGACCCTGAGCGACGCGCAGATCCTTGGCATGAACTGGCTGGCCGAGGGCGTGCAGGGGCGGCTGGCGCAGTAAGGCGCCTGGGCTTGAGGGCACCGCAAGCGGTTGCGGTTGTGCCTTGCCTTAAGCTTGCACCCATGCACATCTATCGCTCTGCACTGCTGCGCTTCACCGACGACGGCCGGGCTGTCCACGAAGAGGATGGCCTGCTCGCCATCGGCCCCGATGCCCTGGGCCGTGAGAGGGTGCAGGCCGTGGGAGCCTGGCACCAGCTCGCATCCCGCTTCGCCGGGCACCCGGTCACGCACTGGCCGGGTCGCCTCATCGCGCCCGGCTTCGTGGACATGCATGTCCACTATCCGCAGACCGACGTGATCGGTTCCCCCGCCGAAGGGCTGCTGCCCTGGCTGGAAAACTACACCTTTCCCCACGAAAAACGCTTCGTCGCGCAGGGCTATGCCGCCCAGGTGGCCGAGTTCTTTCTCGACGAGCTGCTGCGCAACGGCGTGACGACCGCGCTGGCCTTCGCCACCTCGCACCCGCAGTCGGTCGATGCGCTGTTCACCGAGGCCCGGCGTCGGCAGTTGCGCCTGATGACTGGCAAGGTGCTGCAGGACCGCCATTCGCCCGATGGCGTGCGCGACGAGACCGAGCAGGGCCTGATCGATACCGAGGCGCTCATCACGCGCTGGCACGGCGTGGACCGGCTGGGCTACGCCATCACGCCGCGCTTCGCCCCCACCAGCAGCCCGGAGCAACTGCGCGGGGCGGGGCAGCTGGCGGCGCGGTATCCGGAGGTATGGATCCAGTCGCATGTGGCCGAAAACCTCGACGAGGTGCGCTGGGCGCGCGAGCTGTATCCGCGCTCGCGCAGCTACCTGGCGGTGTATG
>JAANMT010003326.1_pt1 | contig 11632 bp, 10 predicted proteins | sample 7279711 | NCBI WGS metagenome assembly JAANMT01 (sample SAMN14094538, study PRJNA606508) | bioreactor metagenome | isolation source: A lab-scale SPAN reactor treating ammonium-rich wastewater day 1 | place: Ireland: Galway | collected 2017-01-16 | reverse complement strand
AGTTAGTGTAGCCAAACAATATCAGAATCAGGGGTTATCTTTAGGTGATTTGATTAATGAAGGTAATCTGGGATTGATAAAAGCTGTAAGAAGATTTGATGAAACCCGTGGATTTAAATTTATTTCTTATGCAGTTTGGTGGATAAGGCAGTCAATTTTGCAGGCATTAGCAGAGCAATCCAGAATAGTCAGATTACCGTTAAACCGTGTTGGAGCTTTAAATAAAATCGGTAAAGCATATAGCAACTTAAAACAAGAGTTTGAGCGTGAACCGAGTGCTGATGAAATAGCTCAGATTCTCGAAATGGATATCGATGAAATTTCTGAAACCCTTAGAGTCTCCGGCAAGTCGGTTTCTGTTGATGCTCCATTTTCTACAAACGATGAAAACAGCCTTTTAGATGTAATTGAAAATGACCAGCAGCCTTCACCGGATAATGAACTAATCTCTGAGTCCCTGAAACAGGAAATTAAAAATATCTTATCTGAGCTGCCTGAGCGTGAAGCTGAGGTAATTAGACTTTATTTCGGACTTGATGGGGAATATGCAATGACTTTAGAAGAGATCGGAGAAAAATTTAATCTTACAAGGGAAAGAGTCAGACAAATAAAAGAAAAAGCAATTCGAAGACTTAGACATAACTCCAGAAGTAATATTTTGAAATCATATCTTGGATGATTAATGATAATTATAAATTATTTTTATCGGATTTTGTATTTGGGGTTATTCATCTTTACCTTATTTGCATGTTCAAGCACAACAAGTTCTACCAGATTTAATGATTCAGAAAAAGACTCTGATAAAAAAGTAAAAGATTACGGACGTTATCAAGCCAATTCTGTTTCTGATGATTCTTTAATTGTTTTTGAAGATGATGATTTCCCTGAGTCAGAAGACCCAGGAGATCTTCCTGAAGATGAATCCCAAATTGACATCTCAGCAGTTATGAAGAATCTTGATAAGAACAGAGAAGAGGAAAGTTTACCATTATCTACCAAAAAGGATCTGATGATAATGGAGATAATTAAATATATGAATACGCCATATAAATTTGGCGGTAATTCATTAAACGGAATTGATTGCAGTGCGTTTACTCAAAGTGTTTTCAAGAATTCCTGGATGTTGAATTTAAATCGTTCAGCACGAGAACAATTTAAGCAGGGTATTCCAATTGAAAACCGTTCTAATTTAAAGTTTGGTGATTTGGTTTTTTTTAATACCAGAAGGCGTGTAAAACCAGGACATGTAGGTATTTATATTGGTGAAAACTTATTTGCTCACGCTTCAACAAAATTGGGCGTAACTATTTCTTCATTAGATCATGAATATTATAATAAACGATATATGGGCGCTCGTCGAATTGAAGAAGAAGAATAAAATCGGATCATAAAAAAAAGAGACTATCTCGGATCGCGTACTACTAATTCCGGTTTGAAATTACTAAAGACTTCCGGAAAATCATCCCCAAAATTAAAAGCAGAGAAAGTTATTCGGTTTGCTAAAAGCGGATTATTCCGGTTTCTCACAAAATTATGATAACAATTTTTCAGAAGTCTCTGTTAATTTAACTGCATCCGGTTGTTGCACCGCAAGTCATACATTTTAAGCAAGTACCATTTCTTACCATCGTTATACTCTGGCATTCAGGGCATATATCTCCGGTATATCCGTTCTCAATTGCCTGTTTAACCTTTGCAGTCATATTGTTTATGGTTTTTGTAACTGCTCCCGAAACAACATCTGATTTGTTATATGAATTTAAAAAATCCGGATCAACATTACTCTTATCTAGTTCAACTAATCTTTCGCTAACTAATTCTTCACTCTCAAATTCGGGTTCAGTTAATTTCTTAACAATTCCTCTGGATACTTTTGCAGAGGTTTCATCGCTGTCTATATGAGAGAGATCATTTCTTCCAAGATAAGTAACAGCAAGCTCTCTGAAAATATAATCGATAACTGATGTAGCCATTTTTATTTTGTCGTTTCCGGTTACAATTCCACTTGGTTCAAAGCGTGTGAAAACAAATGCATCAGCAAATTCTTCAAGCGGAACGCCATGCTGCAGCCCGAGAGAAATTGAAATTGCAAAGCAGTTTAATAAACTTCTGACAGATGCACCTTCGCGATGCATATCAATAAAAATTTCACCAAGCTGTCCGTTATCATACTCACCGGTTCTGATATATACTGATTGACCGCCAATTTTTGCCTTTTGTGTATAACCGGATCTTCTGTCAGGTAATCTTCTTCTTTTTGCTATGTATCTGTGAATTATCTTCTCGGCAACTTTTACAATGTCATTCTTCTCTTTCTCTTCAATTATTGCTTCAATATCTTCATCAGTCATTGTATTTAATGGTTGAGAGAGTTTTGAACCATCACGATAAAGAGCATTGGCTTTTACTCCAAGTTTCCAGCTTTGCATATAAGCATTAGCAACATCTTCAACGCTGGCACCGTTAGGCAGATTTATTGTTTTGGAAATTGCACCTGAAATAAATGGCTGTGCAGAAGCCATCATTTTTATATGTGCAAGTGATCTGATAAATCGTGTTCCTTTTTTACCGCATTTATTTGCGCAATCAAAAACAGAATAATGCTCGTGCTGTAAGAAAGGCGCTCCCTCTATTGTCATTGTTCCACAAACATAATCGTTAGCCGATGAAATTTCAGTTTTGGAAAAGCCGAGTCTGCTAAGTACATCAAAATCAAATGAATTTATTTCTGCTTCGGCAAAACCTAATGTCTTTGTAAGGAATTCTGTTCCAAGAGAAAATTTGTTGAATGCAAATGTAATATCAAATACTGAGGGCAGCAGCTTTTCAATTTTATTAATTAACTCTTCTGTAAAACCTTTTGCTCTCAGAGCTTGCGGATTGATATAAGGACATCCAACCAATGATCCGGAGCCTTTTGCGTATTTAACAATTTCATTTATCTGATCTTTGTTATATCCTAATTTTTCTAATGCAGGCGGAATTGACTGATTAATAATTTTAAAGTAACCGCCGCCGGCAAGTTTTTTAAATTTTACCAATGCAAAATCCGGTTCAACACCTGTTGTGTCACAATCCATTACTAAGCCAATTGTACCTGTTGGTGCAATTGCGGTAACCTGTGCATTTCTGAAACCATATAGTTCACCCAACTCTATTGCTCTGTCAGAATCCTCTCGAGCGGCTTTTAATAAATCTGACGGGCAAAATTGCGGATTTATTCCAACAGGATAAACTGTTAATCCTTCATACTCTTCATCCGGTACGTTGTAAGCTGCCCGTCTGTGATTTCTTAATACACGCAGCATATTGTATTTATTTTCTTCATACTTTACAAATGGTCCTGCTTCTTTAGCAAGCTCAGCCGAGGCGGCATAAGCAGACATATGCATAATAGATGTTAAAGCACCGCAAATTGCAAAACCCTCACGGCTGTCGTAAGGTATTCCTTGAAGCATTAATAATGTACCAAGATTTGCATAACCTAAGCCCAATGTTCTGTAATCATAGCTGAGTTGTGCAATTTCTTTGCTTGGAAATTGTGCCATTAAAACACTTGTTTCCAGAACTATAGTCCATATTCTTGATGCATGTCTGAATGCTTCAATATTAAATTGATGATTTTCTGAATTATAAAACTTAACCAGATTTAAGGATGCAAGATTACATGCAGTATCATCAAGAAACATATATTCACTGCAGGGATTTGATGCTTTTATTTCACCGCCAGCAGGACAAGTGTGCCATTCATTAATTGTTGTATGAAATTGAATACCAGGATCTGCACAGGACCAGGCTGAATATGCAATTTGTTCCCACAGATCTTTTGCTCTTAAAGTTTTACAGGGTTTTGGATTTCTTTTTTCAGCTTTAGCTTTCCTTTTTTCGATACGCCAGTAAAGATTCCAACTGCCATCGTTAAGAACTGCATTCATAAATTCATTTGTTACTCTTATTGAGTTGTTAGAGTTTTGACCCGATACAGTTGCATAAGCTTCAGAATTCCAATCAGCATCATAAATAGGGAACTCAATTGATTTGAATCCAAGTTTAGCAAGGTGAATGACTCTTTCGATGTAATTGTTAGGTATCTGAGCTTTACGTGCTTCAAGAATTGCTACACTGAGTTTCTTGTTCAGCTTTTTATTAAAACGGTCATTTTCGGGATGCTCATCGTAACAAGCTTTTATGATATTATTAAGATGTAAATTACAGAGTTTAGATCCGGCAACAAGTGCAGCAACTTTTTGTTCTTCAATCACTTTCCAGTTTATATATTCTTCAATATCAGGATGATCGAGATCGAGTGTTACCATTTTTGCGGCACGTCTGGTTGTTCCTCCTGATTTTATTGCACCGGCTGATCTGTCTCCAATTCTTAAGAATGACATTAATCCGGATGACTTACCGCCGCCGCTTAATGGTTCTTTAGAGCCTCTGAGTTCTGAATAATTTGAACCTGTTCCTGAACCATATTTAAATAATCTTGCTTCTCTTACCCAAAGGTCCATTATTCCGCCTTCGTTAACAAGATCATCTTTTACCGATTGGATAAAGCAAGCGTGCGGTTGCGGATGAGTATAAGCATCACTTGATTTAGTTAATTCGCCGGTTTCATAGTCAACATAAAAATGTCCTTGCGAAGGACCAGTAATTCCGTATGCCCAGTTTAAACCTGTATTAAACCATTGTGGGCTGTTTGGTGCAGCCATCTGATTAGCCAGCATAAACATTAACTCATCATAAAATGCTTTTGCATCTTCTTCAGAATCAAAATATTTAGCTTTCCATGCCCAATAAGTCCATGTGCCGGCAAGTCTGTTAAAAACCTGTCTTGAATCAGTTTCAGTTGTAAATCTGTCATTCTCAGGAAGTTCCAATAATCTTTCTGTATCAGCAACGGACGGTAATAGCCACTTTGGAACTCCTTTCTCATTGGATTTTTTTAGAAGTTTTGGGATGCCTGCTTTTCTAAAATATTTTTGTGCTATGATATCAGTAGCTACCTGTGACCAATGCTCGGGCACAGATACATTTTCCATTTTAAAAACAATTGAACCATCCGGATTTTTTATCTCAGATGTTCTCTTAACAAATTCAAAAGATGATAAAGGATCTCTTCCCTGTTCGGTAAAAAGTCTTTTTATGTGCATCCAAATCTCCTAAGGGTAATGCTGCATTCAGCAGTTAAGTTAAATAATAAATTTTATATTTTTATTAAGAAGCGAGCTTAGCGTTATGAGTGATTTAGAAAATGTAGAAGAAAGGTTAATATTTTTAACATCACTCATATCAAACTTTATCGAAAGCTATGAAAATAATTTTAAAATAAAAATAAAATAATCAGTTACGGGAAAAATTATTTTTTAACAACTAATTCTCGAATCGAAAATGAAAATATTTTTGTAAAAATCCAAATTGAATTTTTTTTATATAACTCTTGACTATAAAAAAATTTTAGCATCATTAGAAATTTTGAACTTATTATCCTAAAAATCAGCCACTAAAAATTTTTAAATCACTTAATAGTAATTTTTGTTTGTATTTTAACACAACAAAATTATATGATAGAGAAAATCTTGGCTCAGGAAAAAATTATTGAAATAAATTCACTTGTAAAAGACTTTAAAAAATTACGCGCGGTTAATAATCTCAATTTGTCAGTCTATAAGGGTGATGTGTTTGGTTTCCTGGGACCTAATGGTGCCGGTAAAAGCACAACAATACGAATGTTACTATCACTTATCAGACAGACTTCAGGTAATATTAATCTCTTTGGAAACCCGATTAGTTCTGATAGAAAAATTATTCTTGGAAAAATCGGAGCAATAGTTGAGAAGCCTGATTTTTATGGTTATTTATCAGCTTATAAGAACTTAGAAATACTTGGTAAACTTACTGGTAAGGAAATATCCAAAAGTAAAATTATGCAGGTTCTTGAATTAGTAGGTTTAGATAGTCGATTTGATAGTAAAGTGAAAGCTTTTTCGCACGGAATGAAACAAAGACTTGGTTTAGCACAATCATTACTGCACGACCCGGAATTAATAATACTTGATGAACCAACTACAGGACTTGATCCGCAGGGTATGAAGGAAATTCGTGATTTGATAACATATCTGAGCAAAGAAAAAGGAAAAACATTATTTCTGTCATCACATATTCTTCATGAAGTAGAACTTGTCGCTAACCGGATGATAATTATAAATAAAGGGTCTGCTAAAGTAGAAGGTGATGTTAAAGATTTACTGAATGCAAAAAAGTTAAAAGTTTCGTTTGAAGTAGATGATGAACAGAGGGTTAAAGAACTGATTTGGCAATCGGGATGGAAAGAAAAATTCGAGTCAAATACCAAATCGGTTTTTATTTTTTCTCTTGAAAATCATGAAATATCACAACTGAATAAATACCTGGTCGATAATAATATTTCCATTAGTGCTGTAATTCCAAAGCGTTCTTTGGAAGATTATTTCTTAAAAATAACCGAAGAGGCTTCCTGATGCTGACTCTTGTTCAAATTGAGTTATACAAAATTTTTAAGAAATGGCGAACCTACATAGGATTTATTGCAATTGGTGTTCTTGTTCTTGTAATTCAAATAGCCTTTAAATATGAAGGGCAGGACACAATAAATTATTTCACCCGAAATATAAGGCAGTCGTTTGTTTTTGTAGGCAATCTTCTCAATGGATATCTGGTTGCTTATTTAATAATGAATAGTCTTGCAATACATATACCCTTTTTAATCACACTTGTAGCAGGGGATTTATTAGCCGGAGAAGCCACTGCCGGTACCTACCGGATGATTTTAACCAGACCGGTTTCCAGAACTCAGATTATTTTTTCAAAGTTTATCGCCGGAATTATTTATACTGCTCTGTTAATTCTTTGGCTGGCTGTAAGCAGTTTGGCAGCCGGACTTTTAGTTTTTGGTACGGGTGAACTTTTGGTTTTAAATAATCAGATAATAATTATTTTTGAGCAGTCTGATATTCTCTGGAGATTTTTAGCTGCATACGGTTTTGCTGCTTTATGTATGTCGGTTGTTACTGCTCTTGCATTTCTTTTTTCTTCGATGGTTGAAAACGCGATTGGTCCTATAATAAGCACTATGGCAGTAATTATTGTTTTTGTCATTCTTTCAGCACTTAATATAGAATTCTTTCAGAATATTAAGCCCTATCTTTTTACCAATTACTTGCTTTCATGGAAACTATTCTTTGATGACCCTGTCGATTTAAGTGAAGTTTTAAAAGCTATTACTGTGATGTTAATACATATTATCTTCTTTTTTTTATTAACGTTATTTTTATTTAGAAGAAAAGATATTTTATCTTAAAAGAGGTTATGATGAAGATTATTTTTTTCTTTTTGTTGATATCCAATCAGATATTTTCTCAATCCAAAAACCCCGAAGAAATTCTAAAGCACGTTGCTGATAATTTTAATAAGGTTAAAGACTATACTGCTGAAATTAGTATTAAGGTTAATGTTGAGTTTATTAAAGTACCTGAAGCGAAAGCAAAAATATTCTTTAAGCAGCCCGATAAAGTTCACTTAAAGTCAGATGGATTTGCAATGCTGCCTAAAAACGGTATGGAGTTTTCACCAACTTCACTGATAAATACAAAACATACAGCAATTTATGAAAATGATGTTTTACTGGACGGAATAAAAACATCAGTAGTAAAAATTATTCCGCTTGGTAATCAGGATGATATTATACTTTCGACTTTGTGGATTGATCAGGATAAACAACTTATCCGAAAGGTTGAATCGACAACAAAAACTAATGGCATTTTTGTTATTGATTTTTCTTATTCCGATGATTTTAAATATCCGCTTCCTGAGGAAATAGTTTTTTCTTTTAATACAGATAAAATGAACATACCATTAAATATCAACGACGATTCAACAACAGAAAAACCAAAAAAGAAAAACGGTAAACCTGATGGAATAACTAAAGGCAGAGTTATTGTTAAGTACTCAAATTATGAAGTGAACAAAGGCATTCCTGATTCTGTTTTTGAAAAGAAAAATTAGTAATCAGTAATGATTCTTATTTTCTCTTTTCACCTCAAAATTATAATAGCAAAAAGAATTTCAGATATCTGAGTTTAACTGTGTATCACTGAACAAATTTTTTAATAACAACCGAAGTATTATGTCCGCCAAATCCGAATGCATTGCTAAGGGCATAATTAACTATTCTATCCTGAGGTTTATTAAACGTATAATTTAGATCGCATTCAGGATCCGGATTTACAAAATTAATAGTAGGCGGTATTCTGTCGTTGACAACAGCAAGGATTGATGCAATAGCTTCCACAGCACCGGCAGCACCGAGTAAATGTCCGGTCATACTTTTTGTAGATGATAAATTCATCTTGTATGCATGATCTCCAAATACTTTTTTAAGTGCTTTAGTTTCGCCAATATCACCTAAAGGAGTGGAAGTGCCATGCATATTTACATAATCAATTTCAGTTGGATTTATATTTGCCTGTTTAATTGCCATTTCCATAGATAAAACCGCACCGGTTCCTTCAGGATGAGGAGCAGTAATGTGATGTGCATCGGCAGATAAACCAGCACCTACTATCTCACAATAGATTTTAGCATTTCTTTTCAAAGCGTGATCAAGTTCTTCCAGAATTAAAGCTCCGCTTCCTTCGCCCATTACAAATCCATCACGTGTTGCATCAAATGGTCTGCTGGCTGTTTCAGGAGAATCGTTACGTGTTGAGAGAGCCCGGTTTGCATTAAATCCCCCGATTCCTAATTCATTAATTGAAGCTTCACTTCCGCCTGTAACCATTACATCAGCCATTCCGAATTTTATAAGCAGATAACTATCAATCATATTATTGTTGCCGGTTGCACAGGCTGAAACAGTACAATAATTGGGACCACGAAATCCGTATTGCATTGAAATATGACCGGCAGCAATATCCGGTATAAGCATAGGAATAAAGAAAGGTGAAATCCTTCCGGGTCCTTGTTCACGATTTATAACTGCCTGATCATAGAATGTATGAATACCGCCAATACCGCTTCCGAAAATAACTCCGGTTTTATTCTTCTCTTCTTCTGAAAGAGATTCAGGATTAAGATTACTGTCATCAACAGCTTGCTTTGCAGCTACCAGAGCATACTGAGCAAATGGGTCTAATCTTCTTGCAGTTTTTCTGTCCAGAAAATTACCAACATCAAATCCTTTCAATTCACATGCAAATTTGGTTTCAACTTTTGAGGTATCAAATTGTTTTATCATCGCTGAACCACTTTTTGATTCCATCATTCCGTTCCAAAATTCATTTACAGTTAATCCGATAGGCGTTAAAGCACCAAGTCCTGTTACTACAACCCGTCTTTCACGATTAGCCATTTGTTCCTCTTTTTATTTTAGAAAATTGTTTCTTTGGAAATTTTTGTTCTGCAAAAATAATGAAAAATGTTTTAAGCAAGATTATAGATTGATAGAAGAAATTGATTAATTTGACAACAATTATTCGCTAAAACTTATCTGAAGTTAATCTAAAAATCTTCCATTCATCTAAAGGTTCAGCTCCAATTTTTTTATATATCTCAATTGCAGATACATTCCAATCCAATACAGACCACTCAACTCTGCCATAATCTCTTTGTTTTGCAATAGATATAATTTTCTTTAATAAAGATTTACCAATTCCTTTGCCTCGGTAATCGGGTAATATAAAAAGATCCTCAAGATAAATTCCTGCTTTACCCAAAAAGGTTGAATAATTTTTAAAGAACAGTGCATAACCAACTGCTTTGCCTTCAAACTCAGCAATTAAAACTTCAATAAATTGATCATTACCGAAGATAGATTGTTTTATTTTTTCTTCAGTGGTTATAACTTTATCCGATAATTTCTCATACTCAGCTAATTGTTTGATAAGCGAGAAGATTATTGGTGTATCTGATTTCTCTGCAAAGCGGATAATAAGATTGTTTGTCATATTATTCGGTACTGAAAGGTAAATCTTCTGACAAAATATCCTTTATTTTATCGAATGAAATCTCGGCGGTAATTTCACCCATAGCATAAGGTCCGATCTCATAAGGGTCAAATTGTAAAACCAAAGCTCCGGGAATTATATAAAAATCCTGATCTTCAGAGATAACAATTTCGTTTTCGAACAAGCCGGCTTCAAATAAAGAATTTGCCTGATATTTTTCCAGTATTGCTTCTTCGCATTCGTAAGCTAAAAGGTCAAGTTTGCCGGGTTGGACAATATCTGCAAGTGAAAGAAATGAACCATCTGAAAGATTAATATTATATCCCACCGCAAAATAATTTCCATGAGCTCCACCGGTAAATTGATAATGGTTAAGAACTATGCTTACAAAATCTTTTGAATTATAAAAGACTTCAAAGCCTGTTTCAAAACTATATTGCATAGGATATTGTTCATCAAAAAATACAGTAGTATCAGAAACCATTTCATTATACCATGCAATTGATTGCTTAAATTCATCTTCAAGTGCAATGTTTATTCTATTTATTACTTCAGAGTTATTAACATTTAGAATAAAAGGATAATCAATATTTATCCATATACTACTATCGCTTTTGCTGTTTGAATAATTTCTGCTTTCTATGATTACAGAATCAGCCGCAGAATAAGAATCAAGAACAGGATATGAAACAGAGCAAAAAATAAAAGCAGATAATATTATTGTTAAAGATTTCATATTATTTGAACCTTTCAGAATTCTGAGATTCAGATTTCTTTAATTTATTTTGTTCAATAAGTTTTATAATTCTTAAAATAATTTCAGCAAAAATATAACCAAATAAAGCTCCGATTAAAGCACCGCCCAAAATATCCGAAGGATAATGTAATCCAAGGTACACTCTTGAAACAGAAACCAGAAAAGCAGTTGTAAACAATGCCCATTTAAGATTTGGATACAGACGGTAAAAGAACACTGCAGCCGCAAAATTATTTAAAGCGTGATTTGAAGGGAAGGAAAATGTACCGGTTGAACCAATTGGTAAGATTACATCAGTCAGAACCGAAAATGGTCTTGGTCTGGCGATAATATCTTTAAGAACCCTGTAGCCCAACTGATCAGTTACAATTACTAGTAAAATTACACCTATTACTGCCAGCTTTCCTTTTATTCCGCCTTTAAAGAAACTGAGGCTTAGCAGGATTACATAGGTGATATACCAATTGTTTACATTAGTTATTATCGAGAAGAATTTATCCAGAAATCCGGCTGATAAAGAATGATTTATTAAATAAAATATTGCCAGATCAATTGAATATAAAAAATCCATTTAAAAATATTTTTAATTTTTGCTGCTATAAAATAGAGATGATAAATCAATTTTTCATAAAAATTATGTAGATTTGAAAAAACATTATGAGTAAAAAATGAAAAACAACAAAACAGTTGTTGGATTCATCTTTAACCCTAATATACCATTTCTGAAAGAGAGGTATAATCAGATCAGGGAAGAAACTGGAAAATATTTAGTTACACCGCTTAAAGTTATTGCTTTGATGGTAGCAATCTCCGGAATCTTTGCAATGATTTTTGAAGTAAGACATTATTCTGAATTTACTGTTCAGATATACTTTGTAAGATTATTAGCCAC
>JAANMT010003325.1_pt1 | contig 11634 bp, 8 predicted proteins | sample 7279711 | NCBI WGS metagenome assembly JAANMT01 (sample SAMN14094538, study PRJNA606508) | bioreactor metagenome | isolation source: A lab-scale SPAN reactor treating ammonium-rich wastewater day 1 | place: Ireland: Galway | collected 2017-01-16 | reverse complement strand
GGCGTGCCAGCCGAGTGAACATGCGACGTCCGAGCCGACTCCTGTTCGGGCTGACCGCTGGTGCCATAGTAGGTGCCCTCGGCATCGTCCGCGCCGGGCAGCCGGCGGAGCTGCCTCCGCTCGCGCTGGCCCTCGAGCGAAGCCTGCTTCGACACGGACTGCCGTTGGTGCGCGGCTCGCAGGCCGAGGTCCGGTTCGAGGTCAGGTCGGGCGGCGACCACGGCGTTCAGGTGGCCATGGCCCCGGCGACGCTTGGGCAGGACGTCGTGCCGGAGCGCTCGGCCGAATGGCCGTGGGCGAAAGTCGATGCCGGACGCGCCGAGGGTCTCATCCCGCTGCAGGACCGCCCGGCCGGCCGCATCAAGCCCGGCGCGTACCTGTTGGTTGCCCGGCGGGAGGGCGAGAACGGTTGGCGCGCGGCGACCGACGCGTTTCTCGTCCGCTATCGCGACCCGCACCCTGAGACCGGGCGCGTGCGTGCGTCGTGGACGCAGGGTGACGAGTCGGGCGGAGAGACGAACGAGGCGGCGGTGGCTGCGAACGAGGAGCGGGCCAGGGCCAGCACCGTGCAGGTCCGCGCCGCGCGGATCGGCACCGGCTTCGTCGTCAACTCGTACGGGCATGTGGTCACGGCGTTTCACAACCTCTATCCGCCCGGCAGCGACCCCAGTGCCCATGCGTCCGAGCCCATCGAGGTGGTGTTCTCCACGATGGCGGTGCCGCGCCGCACCAACACCGCGCCGACCTTCGAATACGAGATTCACCCACTCAAGGCGTTCCCGCCAAACGCGGATGCCGACACACAACTCGTGGTGCTGACGCCGAAGGACGCCGGCGCGGTTGCCCTCGCGGCGTGCCAGGAGAAGGACCGCCGCTGGCGTTGCGGCGCGCCACCCGATGACGACGACATCGAGTGGAACGGTCGCTTCCCCTACTGGCTGCCTGTCGTGGCCGTCGATCGGGCAAGTAACCGTCTGCCTTTTCAGAAGGGGGAAAACGCCCTGAGCGTTCACGCCTTGGTGAAGCCGCCCTACGGCGATCCGCGGAATCCCGTCGCCGATGCTGACTACCTCTCTCTCGTGAGCGCGCGAGACAACGTGATGCCAAGGGGGCTCTACTCGCCGAGTGGGTGGATGGACCAGCTCAGGTACGACTGTGGGCGGTGCAAGGAAGGCTACAGCGGCGGGCCCGTCATCGACCGCACGCTCGGTCTGGTCTGGGGTGTCCACATCGGCGAGTTGCCGGCCAGATCGGGTCTCGTGGGCAACTTCGCCCGCTGGGCCTACGACGTCGTGACCTTCTATGAAGAGGCCGCGCGGTCCTCGCCCGATCGCGCGACTCCGACGGCCAACACCAACCAACGTCCGGCGACTCCAACCGACCGGAAGCCGTGAGGTCGACATGCGTGGCGGACCGATGAGATGGGGTGGCGTGCTGGCGGTGGTCCTCGCGACGACCGTCGGCGCGGCCCGGGCGCAGGAACCCGGTTCGACGACGGGCGGCCAGCCGGGCCCGAGCCGGCCGGCGGATCTCGCAGGACGACTGATGCTCGCCGCCCTCGGGCAGACGGCGCTCCCCGAGCCGGAGTTGCGCCTCGGCGGCTTTGCGCTCGTCGCCGCGCTCGTCGAGTCGGCCGACGACGCGCAGGACTCGGTGCGCGCGGTCGTGGAGGACGGCGACTGGCTCGCCACGCTGCGCCGCCGCGTCGCCGAGGAACCCGATCCGCGCGTCGCCACGGCCGGCGCGCGGGTCGTCTCGACGCTCGAGCGGTGGGTGGGCCTTGAGACGATGCGCACGGCGCCCCTCGTGGTCCCGTCGGCCGACGAGAGCACGATCGAGTGGCAGCCGCACGCGGGCCTCCCGCAGTGGCTGTCGTACGTGCCGGTGGCCGGCAAGGAGATCGAGCTGCGCGTGAGGGGCTGCGACTCGATGGCCGTCACCGTCTTCGACCCGGAGACGGCCCGAGTGCGGGAGCGCGGGACGCTCGGCAGCGAGACGCCCTACGTGCTGCCTGCGGGCGAGCCAGCCACAGAGCCGGTTGCCGTGCGGCTCGGCTCGACCGAGTTCTGTACCGGCGCCGAGTTCGCGTTGGCGCTGCGCGAGCCGCCGCGGCCGCTGCCGCCGGCGCGTTCGGTCGCCGAAGCTGTCCTCCTGGAGCCCGGGCAGCGGTACCGCGGCGAGGTGGGCACCGACGAGAGCACCTGGCTGCGGTTCGCCGCGGGCGCCGGCGTGGAGTACGAGATCGTCACGAGCCGCCTCACCGGTGGCCTCGATTCGAAAATCGCCCTGCACGACGCCGACGAGACACCGCTTGCCGAAAACGACGATGGCGGCGGTATCGGCCTCGCCTCGCGCCTGACGTCGCTCTCGCTCGTCGGCGGGTCGCGCTACGTGCGCGTTTGGGGCCTCGGCACGACGAGCGGCGGCTTCGAGGTCGTCGTGCGCGAGACGCGCCGGCTCGAGGTCGACCGCGTGGCCGTCGCGAGCGCGGACGAGCCCGAGGCCGGCGAGATTTCGCCGGACGGCCGCATCGTCGGCGTGCAGTTCCGCGAGAACGCGGACCGGGCGCTGCTCTCGGCCGAGACGACGCGCGGCGCGGCCTACCGCGTGCGCGCACCGTCGGGCGTGGTCCTGCGCGGCCTGTCCGGCGATCGCGCCGTCCTGGTGCGCTCGACGCCTGCCGACACGGAAGGCCTGCGTGAGTCGACCTGGCAGACGCTGCGCGACGGCGTGCACGTGCTCGAGGTGCAAAGGCCCGACACGAGCGACGTGGCCATGGTCTCGATGACGCGAGTCGAGACGGCCGAGCCCCTGCCCGAGACGGCCGTGCTCTCGTCCGACGCACTCGGCGCTCCGCCGATGGCGTCAGGCGAAGGTGGCGGGCGCGTGCTCGTGCGCGTAGACCCCTTCCAGAAGGCGTACGCGAGAATCGACACGAGCGCGCCCGTCGACGTGGTGCTCGAGTCGCAGGCGCTCACCGCCGGCGGGCAGTTGCTGGTGGCGGTCAAGCAGCGCGCCGACGACGGCACTGCGGGCGAGCCGGTGACGACGACCGGCGACTACCTCGGCGACGTCTCGCCCCCGCTCGACGTCGTGAGGCGCTTCCGGTGGCACAGCGAGGCCGCCGGGGCCTTCCTCGTCGAGCTCGAGAACCTCTCGGCGTCGCCGCTCACGGCGCTCGTCTCCGTCGAACGGACGGAGCCCTACGACGGCCTGCAGATCGGCGACGTCGTCGTGCTGGGGCGCCACCGCGACATCCCCGGCCACGGCGACAACTGGGCCGAGGAGATGCAGCAGTACGTCGGACGCGAGGCGACCATTACCGAGCAGGCCGAGACCGAGTACGACTCGGGCGCGTACCTGGTCAAGGTCGACGTCGACAACGGCACCTACGTCTGGCGCACGCGAGACTTGCGAAAGGTGCGCGGCAAGACGCCCTGATCGGCGTCGCCGGAAGAACCCCGAGGGTGGGCCGCCGCGCTGCGCGGGCCCTCATCCGTGCTGGTGGATGAAGGGCGCGATCAGGCGGCCGATGGCCTCCGCCTCCGTGAGCCACGGGGCGTGGCCGCCTCGCACGACGTGCAGGGTGGCCGCCGGCATGGCCGCCGCCATGCCCGCGCCGACTCCGGGTGAACCGAACGGGTCGTGCTCGCCCCAGACGAGGAGCGCCGGCTGCTCGATGCGCGCGAGCTCGGCGGCCGTGAGGCGCAGCGCGGGCCGACTGCCGCGCAGCCGGACCAGCCGGTGCAGCGTCGAGAGCAGTTGATCGCGAAACCCGGGCATCCGTTCGGTCGCCACGAGCAGGTCGACGAGCTCCGGGACCAGCGGATGCTGCCTCACGACCCGGCTCAGTTGCTCGACCTGACGTGACGAGGGGGGCTCAAGCCACGTCAGCAGGCGGCCCAGAGGCCTGGACGACAGCAGCCGCATGGAGAGCGGCGCCGACGTGCCGAGCGCCAGCGCGGGGCAGCCGACGTGCACGAGTGCCGCCACCCGTCGTGGGCGATCGAGCGCCAGCCAGCTCGCCCAGAGCGACCCCATCGAGTTGCCGACGACGACGGGCCGGTCGAGGCCGAGGCCGTCGAGGACCTCGGTGAGGAATCGGCGCGCGTTGTCGCGCAGCGCCTCGGCGAGCCGCGGCGCGGGCGCGGTGAGGCCGTGGCCCGGCAGATCGACGAGGTGGAGTCGGACTCCGTCGAGGCGGGCCGCAAGCGGCGCCCACATCGCGGCCGGCGTGCCGAGGCCGCCGAGCAGGACCACGTCCGGCCCGTCGCCGGCGACGAGCGCGTGCGCGCGCCCGCCGATCGACGGGGCGTCGACGAACTGCGACGACGCGACGAGGCCGTACCGGTCGAGCATCCGCGCCTGCGCGTCGAGGAAGTCTCGCGGCGCGTTCGTCATGACGGGATTGGAGCGTCGCCCCATGCTGCGCGCTCCGCGCGCCGCGGTCAAGGGGCCCCTTCGGTCACCCGCAGGGCGCCTTCACCGGCACCGGGCTCGCGCCTCTGCCTGCTCAGAGCGCGAAGTCGTACTTCGGGTCGATGGGCGTCTCGTCGTCGGCCTTGAGCAGCAGCTCGCGGATCAGGTACGGGTTGGTGCGGCCGTCGACCACCGCGTTGCGAATGACCTCGAAGCCGTGACGCAGGCCGTCGGCTTCGTCGATGTCGATGTCGGCCCACATCGCCTCGCCCGTGGCCGCCCGCATGAAGGTGACCTGGATGTTCGCGTGCGGGTCGCGCGACTTGAAGCTGTCGAGGCGCGTGAAGCCCGGCGGCGGGGCGTGCAGCAGCGACGGGGCCGACACGAAGCGGTCCGACCGACAGAGCAGCGCGTGCAGCGCCGGGTCGACCTCGGCGAAGCAGCGGTCCTGTCGCAGCACCGTCGGCGCGCGCACGAACCGCGCGAGCCGCTCGGTCGACGGATGGGTCGCCTTGGCGACGAGGTTCAGCAGGCAGGCCTTGCGCAACGGGCCGAGCGCCTCGTAGAGCGTGGCGCCCTGCGCACCGACGAGGTCGGCGTCCTCGCTGGCGAGCGCCACCATCCCGGCCTGCTCGAGCCCGCGCCGGAAGGCGGCGGGCAGGTCGGCGAAGCGTGGCGGGACGATGTCCTTGACCTTGCGCGGGTTGACCATCAGCCGCACCTGCGGTTCGCTCGGCAGGTTGCGCGGAGTGGCCTCGATGCGCTGGAAGAAGGCGTACGGCTTGTAGCCGGGCGCCTGCACGCGCATCGTGTAGAGCGTGCCGAGCCCCGCGTGGCACGGGATGTCGGATACGGAGAAGGTGTCGTGGCCGTCGACCTCGAAGCGCGCGTGCACACGCGAGCCGCCTTGCCCGCTCTCGTGCGGGTCGCAGTCGATGCGGACGCGGCCCTGCACGGGGCGCTGTCGCAGATCGGTGATCCTGAAGGTGACGGAACCGGCAGCCATGGGCCCTCCTGCGCGACGCGACGCTCCACCCGGCGTGTTGGGAACGCCCGATTCTACCGCAGCCGCGTGGGCTGGCGTTCGACTTGATGAGGTTGACTGGATGAAGTGGCGTTCGTCCACCTCTCGACGGCGTCGAGGACGTCGCCAAGTGAAGAGGGAGAGAAGGTCGCAATCAGGGATGTCGCTGGCGCGTCGCAAGTTGTCTCGGTTTGTCTCGCCGGATTGACTTGCCCGGATCGGCGCGATATACGCTGGGGCCTCATCGACAGCCTTCGTGTTCCACCATGCCAAGGAGGAGGGGACCCCTGATGCGCCTGGCCACCATGTTCGTCGCCGGCGCGATCCTCGCGATCGTGCCGGCGTCCGTTTCCGCGCAAGCGACGAAGAGCGTCGAGCCGTTCAAGGTCGGCACCTTCGACATCGACGGCCGCGAGACTGTCGGGCTCGTGTTGCGCGACAGCCTCGTCGTCGACCTCGAGCCGGCCAACCGGCACCTGCAGCGCTACGGCGACTACGCGCGGGTGCCGATGCCGGGCGACATGCTCGAACTCATCGAGCAGTACGAGTACGGCCTCAAGTACCGCCTCTACGAGATCGTCAACGAGCTCGTCGAGAGCGGGCGGCTCACCGGCAGCACGCGCCCGAACTACGTGCACGACGTGGCGAGCGTGCGCACGCTCGCGCCGATCCGCTATCCCGGGAAGATCCTCAACGCGGCCGGCAACTTCTACAGCCACGTGTGCGAGGGCTGCAGCGCCGAGGAGCGGGCCGCGAGCGACAAGAAGTACCGCGAGAGCCGCAGCGTGCCGTATCTCTTCCTGAAGCCCGGCCGCGGGGCGGTCATCGGCAACGGCGACCCGGTCGTGCTGCCCGCCGGCCGCGACCGGACCGACTGGGAGGTCGAGCTCGGCACCGTCATCGGGCGGCCCGCGCGCTACGTCTCGGCGACGAACGCGCAGGACTACGTCTTCGGCTACACGGTCACCATCGACGTCTCGGACCGCGGCGGACACCCGAACCCGAACCGGACGTCCGACTGGTTCGTCGGCAAGGGCCACCAGAGCTTCGCGCCGATGGGGCCGTGGATCGTGCCGAAGGAGTTCTACGGCGATCCGATGCAGCGCCTGCACCAGCAGCTCACCATCGACGGCAAGACCGTGCAGGAGGCGAAGGCCGGTGACATGATCCACTCGATCTGGGAGCTCATCGAGTACGGCTCCTCGATCATCACCCTCTACCCGGGCGACGTCATCAACAGCGGCACGTCGGGCGGCACCTCGAGCGGCGCGTTCGCCCAGGGCACGCGCTCGGGCTTCCTGAGGCCTGGCGAGACGATGGAGGCGAGCATCGAGGGCATCGGCACGATCCGCCACCCGACCGTGGCCGGCCCGCCGCCGCCGCCGGGCACCGGATCGCAGTTGCCCGCCATCGCGACCTACCGCAAGCAGTAACGCGCTCGACCCCGCGCCGCGCCCTGGGGGTCAGGTCTTGACTGCACGGTTTTTTCACGACCTGACCCCGACGCGGCCCATCCCTCACCCGCGCGACACGCACAGGCGACCGGCGACCGGCTGCGGGCTCCCGGCGACAGACTCAACTGCCTCCGTCGCGCGAGGCTTCAGCTCAGCTGAGACCTCGCCCGCCCGCGCCCAGAGAAGATCAGCCGCTGGCGTATGATGGACGCTTCCGCCACATCAGCAAGGGGGAGACGATGGCCGACGCGACCTCGCGGCAGCTCACGGCGGCGCGCGCGTTCCTGCACGAGTTCCTGCGCACCGATCCCTTCCGGCGCTATGGGGCCCACGCGGTCGGCGTCGGCCGCAAGATCGCCGGCGGGCGCCCGACGCGCCAGGTGGCGCTGCGCGTCTACGTCGCCTGCAAGGTCGCCGAGGCAGACCTGCCCGCAGACCGGCGCGTGCCCGCCCGCATCCGCTGGTCGCCTCCCGGGCGCGCCGAGACCCTCACCATCGTCACCGACGTCGTCGAGTCGCGGCCGGGACACGTACAGATGCCCGATCCGGAGAGCCGCATCCGACCGGTGCCCGGTGGAGTCAGCGGTTCGGCGATGGGCAGCGGGACCCTCGGCGGCTGGGTGTGGGACACGCTCGACGACTCCATCGTCATGCTGAGCAACGCCCACGTCTTCGGGTACGTCGCGGGCGAGCCGGTCCTGCAGCCCGCCAAGGCCGACGGCGGCCAGCTCGCCGCCGACCGCATCGGCGAGGTGAAGCGCAGCGTCGCGGTGACGCCCGTCGAGGGACCCTCACCGTGGCCGCTCGATCAGTGCAACTTCGTCGACGCGTCGATCGGCTCGGCGAGCTCGAGCGACCTGTTCGACCTCACCGTGCTCGAGATCGGTCCGGCCGTGTACGCCACGGCCGTCGCTGCCGACGGGATGCCCATCGAGAAGATGGGGCAGACCACGGGCCACGTGCAGGGCGTCATCGACGATGTCGACTACGTGGCGGCCTACCAGACGCCGCTCGGGCCAGGCAACTGGCAGACGGTAGCCTACTGCGACCTGATTCGGTACCTGCCCGCGCAGGGGAGCACGGTCGTCTCGATGGACGGCGACTCGGGCGCGCTCGTCTTCACGCCCGACCCGGCATCCGTGATCAACCCCGTCGTCGGGCTGCACTTCGCGGGCGCCGACAACGGCAGCTACGGTGTCGCGTGCAAGATCCAGAACGTCTTCGCGGCGCTCGCCGTCGACGTGCTGTGCGCCGGCGGCTTCGCCGCGTTCCTCGACGCGCTCGCCGACGATGGCCGCGACTTCGAGGCGGCGTTCGCCTCGGCGCTCTTCGAGCCCCCGAGGCCGAAGTCGTGGCCGAGGACCCTGCGCCTGCACGCGGGGCTCGCGCGCGACGTCCAGCGGCGGCTGCGCACCAGCACGACCGGCCGCGAGATGGTGGGCTTCGTGGATCGGCATCGCGCCGAGCTGCTGGCGACCCTCGTCACCAGTGGAGACGCCCGCCCGGCGATTGTCGCGGCGCTGCGGCCGATCCTGCGCGGCGCGACGACGACCGACGGCGTCTTCAGCTACGTGCTGCGGCTCGAGGATCTCGAGCGCGTCGGGCGCGCGTTCGACATCGTCTCGCGATCGGCATCGAAGGCCCTCGCCGACGACATCAGGAGGCTCCGCCGGAAGCTGGATGGCCGCGCGAACGAAACCGTCGGTGTCGTCGTCGAGGGCTGAGGCTGAGGTGAGAGGCGACAGGCCACAGGTTACGGGCTGCAGCACCGGGGGCCGTCGGGTGTATCGTGGAGGCTCTGCGAGGCCCGTCCCCCACCCGGAGCGACCCGATGACCATGCGCCGACTCGCCGTTTGCGTTGCCCTGCTGCTCGTCGCCGCGACCGTTGCGGCCGACACGCGCGTCATCACGCCGGCCGACCTCTGGGCCATCGAACGGCTCGGCAGTCCGAAGCTCTCGCCCGATGCGAAGACGGTCGTCTTCACGCGCCAAGTGTGGTCGGTCGGGCAGAACAGCAGCACGACCAGCCTGTGGCTCGCCGACGTCGCCACGGGCGCGCTGCGCCGCCTGACGACGGCGCCGGCGAGCGACGGCTCGCCCGTGTGGAGTCCCGACGGCACGCGCCTCGCGTTCGTCTCGCGCCGAGGCGGCGACGAGAGCGCATCGCTCTACGTCATCGCGGTCGATGGCGGCGAGGCCGAGAAGATCCTCGAGCTGCCAAACGGCGTGTCGTCGCCGGCCTGGATGCCCGACGGCCGTCGTCTCGTCGTCGCGACCACGATCGTGCCCGAGCTCGCCGGAAAGATGACCGCGGCCGATCTCGACGCGATGAAGCGGGAGCTGAAGCGGCGCCGGGACTCGAAACTGACGGCGCGGGCGACCGAGCACCGGCAGTACCGCTACTTCGATCGCTACCTCACCGACAACCTCGCGAGCCGCTTGGTGGTCGTCGACGTGACCACGAAGGCCTTCGTCGATCTCACGCCGACCGTGGATCGGCTCTTCGACACGAGCGGCGAGGTGCGGTACGACATCGCCCCCGACGGAGCGACCATCGCGCTGGCATTCAACTCGACGCCGCCGCCCTACCGCGACTTCCTGAACGCGGACGTGTACCTCGTGCCCACCGACGGCTCGGGCACGCTGCGGAACGTGACGCCGGAAAACCCGGGCGCCGATGGCGCGCCGGCGTGGTCGCCCGATGGGCGCAGCGTGTACTTCCTCCGGCAGGAGACGCCCTACTACTCGGGGGAGTTCGCGAAGCTGTGGCGGCACGACCTGGCGACGGGCAGGAACCTGGCCGTCACCGAGGCGCTCGACTACGCGATTGGGGAGTTCGCGTGGTCGAGCGACGGGAAGACGCTGTGGATGGCGGCCGAGGAGAAGGGCGTCGTGCCCGTGTTCCGGGCCGGCGCCGACGGAGGCGGCTTCTCGGCCGTCCACCGGGCCGGCACGTCGAGCGCGATCGACGTGCGGGCCGGCACGGTGGTGTTCCTCAACGACACGACGTCGCGCCCCAACGAGGTCTTCGTGCTCGACGCGGCTACGGGCGCCGTGCGACAGCTCACGCGGGTGAACGAGGCGTTCATGGCCGGGCTGCGTCTCGGCGAGGTGCAGGAGTACTGGTTCAAGGGCGCCGGCGGCGCCGACGTCCACGGCTGGCTGGTGCTGCCGCCGGACTTCGACGCGACGACGCGCTATCCGCTCGTGCAGCTGCTGCACGGCGGGCCCCACACGATGAACCGCGACAGCTGGAGCTATCGCTGGAACACGCAGGTCTTCGCTGCCGCGGGCTGGGTGGTGACCTGGGTGAACCGGCACGGGTCGACCGGCTTCGGCGAGGCCTTCTCGCGGAGCATCCTCAACGAGTGGGGCGTGAAGCCGTTTGACGACATCATGAAGTCGACCGACTACCTGCTCGCACGCCATCCGAACCTGGATCCGCAGAGGCTCGGTGCGGCCGGCGCGAGCTACGGCGGCTACATGGCGACGTGGATTCTCGGCCACACCGATCGCTTCAAGGCGATCGTGAACCACGCCGGCGTCAACAACAGCTACTCGCAGTTTGCCACCGACATCCCGCACGGCTTCACCGAGGTGATGGGCGGGACCCCGTGGAAGAACGTCGAGGGGCTGCAGCGCAACAACCCGATGTTCTACGCGGCGCACTTCAAGACGCCGATGCTGGTCGTCCACGGCGAGCGCGACTACCGCGTGCCGTACGGCAACGGGCTCGAGCTCTACGGCGTGCTGTAGGGTATGGGCGTGCCGTCGCGGCTGGTCGTGTTCCCGGACGAGAACCACTGGGTGCTGACACCGCAGAACGCCATCTACTGGCACTGGGAGATGCAGAGCTGGCTCGCCCGCTACCTCGGCGGCACGCCGACGCTCGAGCGTCCGACGTTCGACTGACGACGCCTGGGGTCAGGTCTTGACTCCGCAGTTTTTTCACGACCTGACCCCGCGTGCCGATTTCGCGGTGCGCACCGAGCGCTACGACGCCGTCGTGCTCGATCTGGGACTGCCGCGCGTCGACGGCCTGACCCTGCTGCGCCGCTGGCGCGCGTCGGGCCTCGCCGTGCCAATCCTCGTGTTCACCGCGCGGGGCGGCTGGCACGAGACAGTCGAGGGCATCGACGCCGGCGCCGACGACTACGTCGCAAAGCCCTTCCGCGTCGAGGAGGTGCTCGCCCGCCTGCGCGGTCTCATTCGCCGCGCCAGCGGCCAGCCACCCGGACCCCTGACCTGCGGCGGCGTCACGCTCGACCCGAGGCGCGCGCGCGTGACGCGCGACGGCGTGCCGGTGAGGCTCACCAGCCACGAATTCCGCGTGCTCTCGTATCTCATGCACCACCGCGATCGCGTCGTGCCGCAGGGCGAGCTCGTCGAGCACCTGTACGCCCGGGACGTCGAACGCGACTCGAACACCGTCGAGGTCTTCGTGGCCCGGTTGCGGCGCAAGCTCGGCGCGTCGATCGTCGAGACCGTCCGCGGGCTCGGGTACCGCCTGGGGACGTGATGGGCTCGCTCGGCGCACGGGTGCTGCTCGGTGCCGTCCTGTGGACGCTCGGTCTGGGCGTCGCCGCGTCGGTGGGCCTCGCGCTCGTCTGGCAGCACGTGCCCGACCTGCCGGTCCTCGGTCGGACCGGTGCCCTCCACTCGTGGGTGTCCCACACCGGCCCGGCGCTGCTCGTCGCCGCCCTGCTCCTGCTGGCCGGCTTCGTCCAGGTCCGTCG